>ENA-OPCC01000789-OPCC01000789.1-human-gut-metagenome-genome-assembly--contig:-NODE-789-length-15249-cov-11.282151_pt1 | contig 15249 bp, 14 predicted proteins | sample MGYA00241558_ERZ501467 | MGnify/ENA primary metagenome ERZ501467 (study PRJEB25962, sample SAMEA2042620) | human gut metagenome | biome: human gut; feature: human-associated habitat; material: faeces...
AAGCCCTCAACATCCAGGATGCCATCCATGCCATCGCAGCCGAAGAAGATGGGCTCATAGCCAGTCTTGTTGGCGGTGGTCAGGATCTGAGAAGCCTCGGTGTAATAGATGGGCAGGAACACCAGCTCAGCGCCAGCTTCCTGGCACTTGGCAACCTGGGTGGACAGGTCGCTCTTGTTGTCGCTGGTGAAAGCTTCAGCAGTGACGATCTCAAGGCCCTTGCTCTCAGCTTCGGTCTTGAACTTGGCGTAAATGCCGGAAGAGTAAGCGTCAGAAGAGTCATAGATGACGCCGATCTTGGTAGCCAGAGCGTTCTCGGCAATGTAGTCAGCGGATGCAACACCCTGGTTGGGGTCGGTGAAGCAGATCTGGTAGACATTGTCGCCGGTTTCGATAACGGTCTGTGCAGAGGCAGAAGGGGTCAGAACGAACATGTTATCGTTGACGCTCTCAGCAGCAACTGCCAGGGTCGGGGTGGTAGTAACGGGGCCAGCCAGAACCTGCATGCCCCAGTCTTTCAGGGAGTTGTAAGCGTTGACGCTCTTTTCAGCATCGTGCTCATCGTCCTCGAACTTCCAGTCAAAAACATCGCTGCCGTTTGCGGCGTTGATCTCTTTGACAGCCAGTTCTTCGGCGTTCTTAACAGCATTGCCGTAAGTTGCAGCAGCGCCGGTGATGGGGCCGATGCCGCCAACCTTGATGGGGGTGCCGGTGTAGGAGCCGGAAGCAGCGGACTCGCCGGAAGCGACGGTGCTGGAAGTCTCGGAAGAGACAGCGGAAGTAGCTTCGGAAGTAGCGGTGGAACCGCAGGCGGCCAAGCTGACAGCCATGGAAGCAGCCAGCATTGCACTGATGACCTTTTTGTTCATTGTTATTCCCTCCTAATGATTTACAGCCTCCGGCGGGCAAACGCCTGCCGGAACGGGTTGCACAGCCCATAACTGTTATTTAAATTAAAGTATACCGCTAAGTTGGCAAATCTTCAATACGGAATATCGGCATAAATTGCAGATGGAATCCAAAGCCTTTGTGGCGGTTTTGCACAAAGTTTGGTTACAAAATATTATCAAACTACCATATTGACAAAGTTTGTAATAAAAAAATGAAAAACCTGGTTTTAAGGGTTGAAAAACGCGGCGGAATTAGGCATAATAGTTGGTAAACATGAAAGGGGTATCTTAAGATGAAGCTTTTGGAAGACCGCATTCTGCGCGATGGGCAGGTCCGCCCGGGCAATGTGCTGAAAGTTGACTGCTTTTTGAACCACCAGCTGGATGTTGACCTGCTGGATAAAATCGGCGAGGAGTTTTACCGCATTTTTAAGGATGACGGAGTAAACAAGGTCCTGACTATTGAGGCATCCGGCATTGCGATTGCCTGCATGACGGCTCGCCACTTTGATGTGCCCGTGGTGTTTGCCAAAAAGGCCAAAAGCAAAAACATTGATGGCGATGTGTACACTTCCACGGTACATTCTTATACTTACGGCAAAGATTATAATATCACCCTGGCCCAGAAGTTCCTTGGTCCCAACGACCGTGTGCTGATTCTGGATGACTTTTTGGCAAACGGCAAGGCCATGCGCGGTCTGTTGGATGTCTGCCAGCAGGCCGGAGCCAGTGTGGCGGGTATCGGCATCTGCATTGAAAAAGGCTTCCAGCTGGGCGGCGACGAGCTGCGCCGCGAGGGTTACAAACTGGCCAGCCTGGCCATCGTGGACGAAATGGGCGATAACGGCAGCCTGAAGTTCCGCGAGACGGAGTATTAAGAGAGATTGCTTGGTTTCGTATAATTGGGACGATCCGATATTTATCATCTGCATTAACGATTAAAAAAGCGGCGTGATTGGGTTCACGCCGCTTTTTGTTTATGCTTTTATTGGGGAGGATGATAAATCGTTCGGGTTCTTCCTCGGCGCAATGAGGGCATCGCACCTTACAGACATCTTGCGGGGCACAGCGAACAATAACACGCTTTGCATCGTATGGATATACAGCCGCGAGGGCTCTTCCTCGCCATCGCCCTGCACCATGCAGTAAAACTGCCAGCCGTAACGCTCATAAAACGAGGTGTGGTCAGTAGCAAGGTTAAAGTGCGCGCCGCATCCATGCCGTTGGCTGCTAACGTTACGCCGCATTCCGGCGCGTGGCAGCGTGCTGCATGTGGCATTTGGCCGTGTGTCCCCTGGTACCAACCGCGGTATTACGGTAAATTTTGCCTGCTGCAGGCATGGAAAAAGACAAAAAGAATGCCAGGGACACTTCACTTTTTGAATCACTCAAAAAAGCAAAGCTCCCCTGGCCGGTTGCACCACTATATGGTATAACTCTGGATTGTAAAGTGGTTTATGTGTAAGAAATCGGCGAAGCCATCACATCATTTTGCCATAATCAAAATCATTCTGCTTTACCCCCACGGAATTACAGTTTAACCCGGACAAATACATGGTGGATGGCGGGCAGAATGGTTTCCACCAAGTCTTTTGTGCGCAGGCGCAGGCTGGAAGTATTGATGCAGGGGTGGCAGCCCACATATTCACTGTTCAGCACATCTTCATCGATCAAAAGCTGCACATGGTTTTCGGTATCGTTCATCAGGCCCAGTACACTGACCGAGCCGGGAGTGATATCAAGGAACTTTTCCATATATTCCGGCTTGGCAAAGGACAGGCGCGCGGAGTGGATCTGGGCGGATAGATCCTTGGTGTGGAACACCTTGGTATCCGGGATCATCAGCAGGTAAAACGCGGTTTCCTGACGGTTACAAAGAAAAAGATTTTTGCAGATGACCGCCTGCAGCGTTTTGTCAATTTCCTGGCAGACTTCCATCGTCATGGCCGGGGCATGGTCAATGCGGTTATATTCGATCCCAAGACTATCCAGCAAATCATAGGTACGGGTTTCTTTGGCCAATCTGCCCGTAGTATCCATCGGGCGGCCTTTTTGCAGTTCCATCAAAACATTCCCCTCTCTTCGATTTGTATGCTGTCTATTATATCGCAAATCGTGCCAGCCCGCCTGCAAAAATGTGGTTTCCGTTCAGGTTTTCGGATTCTGTTCGGTTCAAGTTTTCCGCAATCGCATAATAATCCGTACGCCGCTGTTATAAACAAAATCATTCATTCGATCATCATGCCTCACGTTCGATTTGCATTTTTATTTTTAAGGGATACTTTGCGTATACGTCCCTCATGTAGCATGAGAGCAAGAGGATTCCAGAATTTTTCTGTGCTAAACTGACATTTAATTCTTAAATTCAGAACAGGTCTAGCATATTATTGAGATAAATTTCTTCGCGGACGCGCAGCTGGTATTCTGGCTTTGTCATATAGTAAAGCAGAAACTCCAAAATTAAGGCACTGCCAAGCCCGCGGCCCTCAATTTTGAAGTTGGAAAAGCCCATGGGCAGATAGATATTTTGAATATCCTGGATGCCAATAAAACCGGGGTTGTCCATTGCTTTTGAAAAGCGATACCCTTCCTGTGCGCCAGGGGCTGCGCAGCGGTGGTCGGGGCAGGTTTCGCCAAGGTTTTTACGGCTTACATTTTCATAGCAGCGCTTTCTGTCCTTGCAGCCAAACCAGCAGCATTCATTGCAAAGGAATTCCACTTTATCTTTCTGGGGCTGGGGCAGGTTGTTCAGCTGTTCAAATTCTTTATTTAACCGGAAATCCGGCACAACATAGCGGACGCTGTCATAAGCTGTATGTAGTCGATTATTATAAGACCGAGATTATTATCTCTCTTGAACTTACGGCATTTGTTACGCAATGCTCCAATGGAAATTCCCGGTGTATCATCAATTATAAGGTGGGACATACCTACTCTTGAAGCACCCTCTGATACGCTGCTCCATTCTGCCGGGCTCATGTTTCCCGTTCGTATATTTTTGGAATCAACCTTGGATTCCATAGAGATAAGACGATTGACAAGCTGGACTTTTGACATTTCCAGACTGAATATGGCAGTTGTCGTCTTATTTTTAACAGAAACATACTGTGCAATATTAAGGACAAATGCCGTTTTACCCATGGATGGTCTTGCCGCAACAAGAATAAAATCCGAGTTCTGGAGTCCTGCTGTTTTGTAGTCAAGATGTTTAAACCCTGTGGCAATTCCCGTAATTTTACCGCCTGCCTTGGATGCCGCATCCATCCTGTCAAGTGCTTCAATAACAACATCGCTTATAGGTGTTATCTCCTCACTTGTCCCGCTGTTCTTTACTGCAGTAATATCCTTTTCCGCATCGGCAAGTATGTTATCCACTTCATCCTTGCAATCATAACATTCATTTTCTATTTTCTGTGCGACCTTAATCATATTGCGCAGAACAGATTTTTCCTTTACAATCTTGGCATAACCCTTAATGTTGGCAGACGTTGCCACTACATTAAGAATTTCCCTTAAAAAATCAATTCCTGCCAGTTCCTCAGGTGCACCCATCTGTTTTAATTTGTCCTGCACCTGAACAATGTCTGCCGGCTTATTTTCCTTATCCAGTTCCGTTATTGCCTGAAACATGATTCCATACTGGCCGGTATAAAAATCGTCCTTAGTAAGCATATCCGATGCTATTCCTATGGCATCTTTATCCATAAGCATTGATGAAATCACGGACTGTTCGGCAACTGTACTATGGGGCATAATACGCTTTAAAAGTGGTTCATCCATACTTCTATGCCTCTCTGACTCTTACATTCAGCTTTCCAACAACATCTTTATGAAGCTTTACGCTTACAATTGTAGTTCCCACACTTCTGATTGGCTCATCAAGAACAATTTTTTTCTTATCTATTTCCATTCCATGCTGTTCCTTAAAAGCATTTGCAATTTCCTTAGATGATACTGAACCGAAAGTTCTTCCGTCTTTTCCTGATTTAATAGAAACAATTACTTCCATGTCCGCCATTTTTGCTGCAAAAGCCTTGGCTTCTTCAAGCTGCTCTTTAGCAACCTTTTCTTCATGTGCCTTCTGTAATTTAAGGTCATTAAGGTTTTTGGATGTTGCTTCCACTCCGAGTTTCTTAGGGAGAATACAATTTCTTGCATATCCGTCACTGACATCCACTGTCTGTCCTTTTTTTCCAAGTGCTTTAACATCCTGTAATAATATAACTTTCATTAAATTGCTCCTTCCATTTCCATTGTATCTATTGTCTTTTTAACAAGTGTTATGGCATCCTCCAATGACATATCCTTAAGCTGTGCACCTGCGATTGTCATATGTCCGCCGCCGCCAAGCCTTTCCATGATAAGCTGTACATTAACTTCATCTATAGACCTTGCGCTAAGGTATATTGTATCGTTGTAATATGTAAAAACAATTGATGCTTTTATTCCCGTAATGTTAAGAAGTTCATTGGCAGCCTGTGCTCCTACAATAGTAGGGCTTTGTAATCCCGAACTTGGGCATACGGAAAGTGCATAGTGCTTATACACCTCAGCGTGTCTTACCGTCTCTGCTTTTGCCTTGTATTCGTTCATATCGCCACGCAGAAGTTTTCTTACTCTTACAATATCTGCACCGTTACGTCGTAAAAATGCTGCCGCTTCAAAAGTTCTTGCTCCTGCTTTATTGGTAAAGTTATTGGTATCAATAACTATTCCGGCATACAAAGTATCTGCCTCTATTGATTTAATTCTGATATTATCGCAAATATACTGAAGTATCTCCGCAACCATTTCACATGCGGATGATGCGTATGGTTCTACATAGGAAAGTGTTGCATTTTCAATCTGGTCATCAGCCTGACGATGATGGTCAATAACCACCGTCTGTCTGCATTTACCAATCAATTCCGGACATTCCGTATAATTAGCCCTGTTTACATCAACAACAACAAGTAATGTATTGCTTCCTACCTTTGCCAGTGCTTCCTCGCTCTTTACAAAAAGATCAGGACTGTATTCCTGGCTGTTCTTATACAAATCAATTATAGGCAGTAATGATGTCGTTAAGTCATTAAGAACAATATGTGCTTTCTTTGAAAAAATTCTTGCCGCCGTGTATATACCGACTGCCGCTCCCACGGCATCTACGTCACTGATTTTATGTCCCATAATGATTACATTATCGGTACCCTCTAAAAGTTCACGGAGTGCGTGAGCCTTGACGCGGGCTCTTACTCTCGTATTCTTCTCAAGAGAATTACTCTTTCCGCCGTAATAAGTTACCTTATTGCCATCTCTGACAACGGTCTGGTCACCACCTCGTCCAAGTGCCAGATCAATTGCTGCTCTTGCCATTTCATAGTTCTTAAGGAATGATCCGTTCATGGCTCCGATTCCTATACTAAGCGTAACTGCCATATCATTTCCGATATTAACGGACTTAACCTCCTCAAGAATGGCAAAACGTTCTTCTTTAAGTTTTTCAAGGAATTTATAACGCATTACCACGAAATATTTATCTTTTTCAAGTTTTCTTACAATGCCTTCACCTGCAGTAATATACTTATTAATCTTACGGTCTACAAGGGCTATTAAAAGCGAACGGCGGACTTCGTCGATACTTTCAAGTGCCTCATCATAATTGTCTATATATATAAGCGCCGCAACAAAACGTTCATCATGCAGTTCTTTTCTGCAGGCTGTTATCTCTGTCTCGTCAATAAAATATATGGCATATAAATCAGATGATGCTCCCGCTATAAGGATATTAACGTCAACCGGGGAATCCGACATATCAATTTTCTCGGTAAAAACCTTATATATTCTGTTTCCGATTGCAACATTACATTCCTGTAAATTCTTACCCGGTTCAATCTGTATCTTGGATAGTTCGGGTATTACCGTACTTATGTTCTTCCGGTAGTTGTCCTTGCCAACAATTGCACCAAGAGAATTATTAAGCCAGAGTATTTTGCCCTGATTATCCAGAAGTCCGTATGGAACCTTAAATTCATCCAACAACTTCTTTTGCATCTGTGCATATCCTGAGGCAAAATCCATAAGTGCCTTAGATACAGCAACATGCTTATTAAATATCATAAAAAGAAGCCATACAAAATATGCCAGCACCGCTATTGAAACAACGATTCCTGCCCTGACACTTATAAAATATACCATTATATTCATAACAGCAAATACAATACCTGCTATAATCGGATATCTAAGATATAAATTTAACAGATTACGTAATCTCTTTTCTTTCCCTGCCATGTCATATCTCCTAAAGCTATAGATAATTTATTATATCACACCGGTAATTTTTTTTCCATACATAAAAATAGCCCCATGACTCGGATACGAACCATGGGGTTATGTTAATCAGATATAATTAATCAAGTGTGTAAGGTAAGATTGCAATCTGTCTTGCTCTCTTAACTGCAACTGTAAGTGCTCTCTGATGTTTTGCACATGTACCTGTAATTCTTCTAGGAAGAATCTTACCTCTTTCAGATACAAATCTTTTTAATTTATTAGCATCTTTGTAATCGATTACGTTAGTTGAATCGGCACAAAATACACAAACTTTTTTTCTTCTACGGTTGATTCTCTTCTTCATTGGAGCATCTGTTCCGCGGTTTTCTCTTGGATTAGGCATTTCTAGACCTCCTTAATTCTCTAAAATGGCAATCCCTCATCCTCAACGCCGTCAGGAATGTTCATAAATCCATCTCCTGCAGCACTTGGTTCAGGTCTGCCTGCTGCCTGTGAATATCCCCCTTCACCGGCACTATTCTTGCTCTCTGCAAATTCCTGTTCTTCAATTACAACATCTGTTGTATAAACTTTCTGTCCATCCCTATTAGTGTAGCTTCCGGTCTGTATACGACCTGTTACAGCTATCTTGGTTCCCTGATGAAGGTATTTCTCCGCAAACTCTGCTGCTCTGTCAAATGCCACACAGGAAATAAAATCTGCTGTCTGTTCTCCACCGTCACTACGGCGTCTTCTGTCTACTGCTAATGTATATCTGGCAACTGTAGTCTGTCTCTCACCAGATGAATAACTGATATTAGGATCTCTTGTTAAACGTCCCATTAAGATTACTTTGTTCATAATCTGCCTCCTCTACGGCATAAGCCGTTAAGCTTCTATTCTTCTACGTTAACGCATAAGAATCTGAGAACGTTGTCCATGATACGAAGTTCTGAAGCAATTGCGTTAGGGAACTCTGCTACTGCGTCAATACTAAAGAAGTAGTAGAATGCTTCATTCATCTTCTGAATCTCATAAGCTAATTTCTTCTTGCCGGCTTCATCAACAGCTGTGATTGTTCCACCACACTTTGCAACAAGATCCTTAACTTTCTCGATGACTGCTGTTCTTACATCGTCCTCTGTCATTGCGTTAACAACAACTGTTAATTCATACTTATTCATGCTGTACTGCACCTCCTTCTGGTCTATTGGCTTTCTATCTTAGTAGAAAGCAAGGAATATAAATCAATATATCACGAAGATATATGATACCATAATAAAAAAAACGTGGCAAGTCCAATTATTGTACTTTTTTAATAGATTTTGTATTTTTTTCAACTATTCTTCTTGCAATCATTATCTCATGTCCGCATCCCACACATTTCAACCTGAAATCGGCTCCGACACGCATGACCTCCCATTCATAACATCCGCAGGGATGGGGCTTTTTCATTTTAATAATATCGTTCACTTCAAAATCCATATTAACACCTGCCTTATCCTCAAAACCGGCAAAACGCTTCCGGATAAAAATATAACACCGACCACAAATGTAATCGATGTCATTATTATCTCTGATATAGAGGCGAGTGACGGATTTGAACCGACGATCAGGGTGTTGCAGACCCACGCCTTACCACTTGGCTAACTCGCCATATCTGTTTCAACAGCTTTTGTAGTATATCAGAGAAACTTTATCTCGTCAAGAGTTTTTTCAAAAATTATTGTCTCTTTTCACCGCAGAACGGACATTGTCTGTCTGCCACCGAATACTTGCTTCCACACTTTTTACAAAACACAATCCCGATTGTATCATTTTTATCTGACTGTATTGTTCCAAGTTTTGAGCTGATATTTCCTATCCTTCTGTTCATCCTGATACTCATAATCAGATTGACAATGCTTATTGACAATGCAATAAGCACCAGTACTCCGATTATTATTACCAACACTGACAGAACTGACTGGCTAAATATCGCATTTTTTGATTCGGTCACTGCACTTGCAGCAACCGAACCATCTCCTAAATAGTCATAATCAATATTACCCATTCTATTTCTCCTGTGTTCCTTTTTTCTTCCTGTTCCTTGTAACCAGAACCACTATTCCGGCTGTCAGTAACACCACGCACACTATACTGCACACAAAAAGTGCCTTGTTGGCATACCATCGGATAAATATGTTAGTGGATATGGTTACATTTTTATTAAAATCTGCCACATACTTTCCGTCTTCAGCCACATCGGTATCCGTGACATTTCCTGCCTTATCTGTAATAACCAGCCTTATGTGGCGGTTCATACCCTGTGAGACGCTGAATGAACCAAGGTACTGTGTTATCTCTTCCACATCCGTTATCTCTTTTGTTCTGACTCCGTCTATGTAGACTTCCACTTTTGCTATTCCCATGGCATCAAACAGTTCATACTTTACATCTATTTCCGAAGCGTTATAATTCTTCTTTCCAAGACCTGTCACCGATACAAGTTCCGGTTTGGTCGTGTCTACATAAAATACTGCGGCAAGCCTGTCCTCTTTCAGTGTCTCCGACTTGTTGCCGTCACTGTCCACGGTGGATATGACAATCCTGTAGATTCCGTCACTGCTAAAGTTGTCCCTGCTTATCACATATTCGTATTTATGCCATCCGTTTTTCTCCGACAGGTCATTGACACTGTACTTCGGATTCTGCATCATGGCGCCGTCCCTTGTTATCTGGACGGATACCTTATCATGGTCTATGCCGCCGGCATTGTATTCGCTTACGGTAAAATCTTCCTGCACATTTTTTACATACGGATTATTTAAAAGATTTAACAGGCTCTCATTAAAGGTAAATACTGACCCGTATCCGTTGACGGTAAATTCAGTTATACTTTCCGATGTTTTTCCTGCCATGTCCTCTGCCGTCACACTGAGAACATAAAGTCCGTCATTGCCGCGTTCCTTAGGTATTTCGATAACCAGGTTTCTTTCACGGCTGCTGCTTTCTTTTCCCGTCTTTACAAAAAGGTCCGTAACGTCTTCTTTATCGGTTATGTTAAGCCTGTCTGCTGTTTCATCATATGTGACAGAGCTTCTTACAAGCTTTACTGTGCCTGTCCTGTAATAATTATCTTTTATATTTATTTTTCCAGATACTGTGTCCGTATATGAAGCCCTGTCAAGTCCCGCAAGTGTTATTTCCGGATTGGCTGTATCCACCGTAAAGTGTATTCTTTCTGTTTTGGAGCTGTTGCCTGCCCCGTCTTCTGCCATAATCGTGATTTCATATTCACCTTCATCTGTAAATACTTTTTTCATCACGGACTCTTTTGTACTGCTTACAAAGCCTCCCATGTCAAGTACCTCAGTTATTCCGTTAAGGCTCCTTGTTCCACTTATCTTAACGTCATTATTCCTGTAATTAACCTCGACGGCTGAAAATTCAAGGGTTGCGGAATCTTTTACATAACTGCCGTCCGTTACTCCTGAAATCCTTACTACCGGGTTAGTATTGTCAATGATGAAAGATATTTTTCTTTCGTCTGATTTATTTCCTGCAGCGTCTGTCGATACTGCGGAAACACTGTATGTGCCGTCTTCCGTGAATGTATATCTTCCGACAGTTTCCATCCTGTCAGACCTATCAGCCGTTATCACGTTTTCCGTTGTCTTCCCGTCAAGTTCTTTCCTGACGGTTATTACTGTGCCGTTGCCTTCTGCACTGAAATGTTTTTCCGTTACGGGAATATTTATGGTCACGTTTCCCGCATTGTCGCTTCCCGGTTTCACGCCTGTGATTTCTCCTATTACCGGTGCCACTGTATCTATATATGCACTTGCTTCTTTTACCGAGGTATTTCCGGCATTATCAACTGCTTCTGCCCTGACAGTATACATTCCTTCTTCATTCATGGTTTCCATGATTAACCTGTCATCAACAGTGACTTTATACTCTTTGTCAGATGTCGTCCTGTTATCGTATGTTTCTGCATTATACCTGACGCCGTTGACTGTAATTGTTACGTTTCTGATTCCCGATTTTTCGGATAACGACCTGTCGGCAGCTTTTACGGTGAATGTCACTTTTCCGTTATACCAGCCGTACTTTCCCGGCTTGCTGTCTGCCGCAACCATTATGTCAACAGGCAGTGTGTCCACGTCTATATAGCTGTTTTTAACGCCTCTGCCCGCACCTATTACTGTATATGGGACATTTTTTTTATTTCCCACTGAATCTTCAAGTACAAGTTCCGCATTTCCGCTTACATTGTCCCCCACATCAAAGGAGATTTCGTTTCCGGTAACATATCCCTGTATCGTCCTGTTTCCCACTTTTAACACGGCACTTTTAAGTCCTGATAATCCGTCACTTATGTCTGAAGTCATGGTAAACCTGCCGTTATAAAAAGTCCCGTAGGATGTCATTGTTTCTTTATTTCTTCCTGTGTTTCCAAAGGTTATTGTCATTCCTTCTGCCTGTGGTGCTTTTCTATCCACATAGATGTCGTAACTCTTTGGTGTGGAAACATTGCCGGCAAAATCTTCTGATGAAACGGTTACCGCCAGATGCCTGCTTCTCTTATCGTCAATGACACCTGTCATGAAATCTGCGGTATCAAGCACTGCCTTGGCAGTATTGTCTGCGGCTGTAAAACTGCCTGTGCCGTCTGCATTGAATGTCTTTTCTTCTCCGTTGACTGTCAATGTTATCCTGCTGATTCCTGAATAAACATCTCCGGCATCCTCAGATACGATTACGATTACTATTCCTGATTCCCCCGAAACATATATGTTTCCGTTTTCTGTGACATATTTATTGACATCCGGTCCGTTTTCCACGGAGAACCTGTCATTTGCAGGTGTATTGTCTGATATAAGCACGTTGGTGTCTTCACCGTATTCAGCATTTCTTAATAGTCCTGCAAGTGACCTGACGGTTTTTCTTCCTGCCTGGTCCCATACCACAACGGCATAATGTACTGCCGTGTTATTTTCAAACGGGATGTCAAACCTGACATTTGTTTCTTTAAGTGAAGCATCATTCTTTGCCAGTTCTTCCATTCCCACACTTTTAATCACATCTCCTGTGAGTGAATCTATCAGTTCCACTGCGTAGAGGTGTCCGTCTTTGTCTGCAGCCATGACATTTATGGATGCATTGCCGCTTGTGTAAAGTCCTTTACCGGTTATATTGATGTTTTCGTGATTTACAAGGGTAAGTTTAGGGGCTTCAAGGTCTGTTCCGAAATATTCGTGGGTGAAAAATGCGTCATAGTTACTTTCTTCATTTTTCTCCCACAGGTAAAATGCGTGGTCTTTGTTGTGCTCCTCAAAATTAGATGTTAAAAATGATATATCAGCTCTTTTTTCAGCATGATTATCATTACTAACCTTATAGTTTTCGCTATCCAACACTCCCACTTTAACCTCATTGGTAAGTGCCCATCTTGTTCTTATTCCGTTAATCACTTTACCACTCACAAGAGGTTTTTCTGTGCCGTTTTCTATGTATCTTACTGAATATATTGAACTGTTGTCTATTTCCTTTCCGTTAATTATGAAGGATAATGTTACCTTTGATTTATTTAATCCCCAGTCACTTCCTTCTATTTCTATGGTATGATTAACATTTCTTTCTATTTCATCTGTTTTTGATATGATAATATCAGAACCACTGACTGTTACATTATCATCCTGTAAATCTGTTTTTACGTAATAATGAGGCTTGTGGGTTTCTTTACCATTTTCATTATACATCTTAAGGCTTATAGGAAGTATTACAACCTCATTTTGGATGTCATCCTCAGAGATTTCTATTGTCTCTGTAATGTCTTTTTCTATGCCATCCACATATACCTTAATATACGAATCAACAGCTTTTGATTCAATAGTGAATGTCTTTTCATATTTCTTCCATTCACCTTTCTTAGCCGCTGTCACGGATATGTGTGCTGTTCCTACTTCAAGTATGTGTATGCTTCCGTCTGTATCAATTGTTGCGATGTTTTCATTATCCGATGAATACACTATATCAGTATAATCATCCTGATTCTCAATGTTTACAGGAATGGTATCCGTCCTGTAATCCGCTGCATTAATGCTTACCTTATTATCATAAGGGAGGGATTCTTTATTAACACTAAGTATTATGTCATTACTTGTTTCAGGATATGCCGTAAGACTGTATGAAGCCTTTTCTCCTGTGTATCTGTCCCTTGCTGTTATTACTGCTTCTACCAAATCATATCCGGAGTCTTTATTTATTGCTATTCTGCCTGTGCCGTCAACACTTACTTCCGCATCAGAACTTTCATATATAATGCTGTTATCATACTTACAGCTTAGATTCAGTCCGTTCCATGACTTCTTGTTCTTAAGCGTTACACCAGCAACAAGGTCTCCGCTTTTTTCAATAATTACGTTATTGTCATAAAATTTGTTATTATCCGCTCTGAATTCAGGAGTGTTATCAATATCAATAAGCAGATATACAGGAGTATATACCTTGTACCCGTCATCACGGACAGCTGTCAGCCTGACCTTAACATATCCCGGCGTACGGTAGTTGATTACACCATCTTCATAACCCGCGTAGTTGTATATACCGTCTTCTGTTTCATTGGATTCAATGTCTGTTGTATCCATGACAACACCTTCAGGCAGTTCATACTTTCCTTCCGGGTCATACGGAATATGTACTGTGTAAGTAGACGTAGCTTCATCATATACCGCACCTGCGATGTCTATAGGCGTAGCCATACTCATGGTAACGTCATACTCCGTCTTATCTGCACTGTAGGGTTCAGTTTTAATGACATCACCCATTATTATGCTTACTTCAAGTCCTGCTGACTCACGGTTTCCTATATCAATGGTATATTCATCATTGCTAAATACTGCCTCTGTTTCTTCATCACCGATTTTGAATTTAAGAATCCTGTCATCATCAGGATCCTCTGAGTTCTTGATTATAGTCCCATCAAGGTCTTTAACAACAAACTTCATCTGCGTACCCTCAGGAAGTACATCTGCTTTTACTCGTTTCTCTGAAAATGGAATGGATGTAACAAGCATTGCTGCTGTGATAATCCACGCCATGTATTTCTTTGCTCTCATTGTTTTATCCTCATTTCTATATTTGTCAATAATTGAACTTAACCCTGCTTTTAAACGTCATCAAGTCCTTTCACTCCATCTATGAGTATAAGCCTGATTTTTCCTGTACCTTTATAAAAATCAAACAAAATATATACATTTTTATATGCATATTGTATGCACTTACCATATTTTGTATCTTCATCTTTTTCATATAATGGTTTCCCAAAATACGCTTCTACATCTTCCTTAGTCGACTTTCCCATTATCAGACCAACTCCAAATATGTCTATATTGCCTACATCCTCAGTCCATACTGATGTCCCTCTATCCGGTCCACCAAGCTCTGCCTGTGATTCCGGCAATTTTTCTAACCCACTGTTAAAGTTAAAATACAGCGTATCCAGAATCACTCCATCCTTTCCATGTATAACCGGTGCTGTTGTTGCCGGCTCTGTTGGGCGGGTTGGCTGTGGTGTTGTTGGCTTTGCCTGTGGTTTTGTTGGCTTTGCGCTGGGCAGCTTCGTCCAAATCTTCGTCCATATAAATCAAACTGCCGGGCAGCTTCATATCATGGAAGACTTCACCCTCTTCTTCTCCGGCACGTTTAACCAGCAAGACTTTCAACTGCTCTCCGTCAAAACCAATCACCACACAGTCTACCGAAATATGATTGTTTGCCAACGGCGTATTTTGTTCCACGTTTTGCATAATATTTTCGTTTAAGCGCTGCAAATATAATGAGGTTTTTCAAATATGCAATAAGTAAAAAGGATATTTTTACAATGTTATAAAGCATTATTTTTCAAATATATACATATCGTATATCTTACAATATCATCTTATTGTGTTATCGTATAAAATACAATATGTAATTTAAATCCGTAGCAGCAAGGGGTAATTGTAGCAGATACAATAACTATGAAGTACCTAATTCTTAAGGATTTCTATATCCGTACATTTATCTTGCCAGAGGGGGACATATTGTATTGCAGACGTATGTGAAAAAGGTACATTGCACAAAA
>ENA-OPCC01000794-OPCC01000794.1-human-gut-metagenome-genome-assembly--contig:-NODE-794-length-15189-cov-2.195784_pt1 | contig 15189 bp, 8 predicted proteins | sample MGYA00241558_ERZ501467 | MGnify/ENA primary metagenome ERZ501467 (study PRJEB25962, sample SAMEA2042620) | human gut metagenome | biome: human gut; feature: human-associated habitat; material: faeces...
TGGTGAAAGACAGAAAGGGAGAACCCATCATTGGTGCCAATATCATGGAAAAAGGGACAGCCAACGGTACCATTACCGATTTTGACGGGAAATATACGTTGAATGTAAAAGGCTCTCAGTCTGTATTGGTCATTTCCTACATCGGATACAAAACCCAGGAGTTTGAGGTAAAGAATAACCGGAAGATTGATGCGACCCTTCAGGAAGATACCGAAGTGATGGACGAAGTGGTCGTTATCGGTTACGGAACCCAGCGCAAAGGTGATGTGACCAGTGCGGTGGCTTCGGTCAAGGCAGAGGACTTTACGGTAGGTAAGATCGGGGATGCGGCGGACCTGATTAAAGGTAAGGTGGCCGGATTGAGCATTGCCAAGGGGTCCGGTGACCCGAATGCGACTTCCACGATTCGCCTGCGCGGTGTCATTTCCGTCAACGGCAGCACTACGCCGTTGATCCTGATTGATGGAGTGGAAGGAGACTTAAGCACGGTGGCTCCTGAAAATATTGCCTCCATTGATGTGTTGAAGGATGCTTCGGCTGCTGCCATTTACGGTACGCGGGGTGCAAACGGGGTTATCCTGATCACTACCCAGAACGGCAAACGTGAGTCGCATACGACTGCATCCTATTCAGGCTACGTCTCTGCATCCCAGTTCGGCAAAAAGCTGGAATTTATGACTGCCGAGGATATACGTGCAGGCAAGACAAACTTTACCGATAAGGGATATGATACCGACTGGCTGGATGCCGTCAGCCGGACCGGCTTTACTCACAACCATAATTTCAATATAACGGGAGGAAGCAAGCAGACCACTTACTCGGCGGATGTGACTTACCGCAAGGAAGACGGTGTGATAATGAACACTTACAGCGAAGATATCCGTATGCGTTTTGATGTCTCACACTGGATGCTTAACGATATGCTGAAAGTCAACCTGAATATGGTGAAGAAATGGCATAAGAACAGTGCCACCAATGCAACGGCCACCGACCAGTCAAATATTTACCGTCAGGCGATTATGCGTAATCCTACCGCTCCCATTTACAACGAGGACGGTTCTTATAATGAGGATTTTAACGTGAATTATTACTACAATCCGGTCGGCATGCTGGAAGAGCGTCTGGGTAATTATACCTATGAAGAGACTCGTGCGACGGGTAATGTTACTTTTGAACCGGTCAAAGGATGGCAGACCAATCTGATGGTGGCTACCAGCCGCTTTAATGCACATGATAAGGGGTATAACACAACGGATTATTTCAGCAACCAACTGAATGAATGGACCGGTTATGCTTATCATACCCAGGACGAGACACGTACGGACAACCTGGAACTGACCAGCAAGTATGACTTGAATGTCGGCAAGCATCGTATGAATGCGTTGGTGGGCTACAGTTATCAGTATTATACTTATGAACGTTTCTATGCCAATAACTATAATTTCCCGACAGATTTCTATCAATGGCATAATTTAGGTCTCGGCCAGGCGTTGAAAGACGGTAAGGCCGGCATGGGCAGTGATAAGAACGAGAATACGCTGATCGGTTTCTTTGCACGTGTGAGCTATGCGTTTGACAATAAATATAACTTGCTGGTCAGTGTACGCCAGGAAGGGTCGTCCAAGTTCGGCGACAATAACAAATGGGGTACTTTCCCTTCTGCATCTTTGGGATGGACCATCAGTAATGAAGGATTTATGGAGGGTATTACCTGGCTGAACAACTTGAAGTTGCGTGCGGGATTCGGTATTACCGGTGTGATTCCCAATGATCCTTATATGTCGTTGACGCGGTATAACTATGGAAGTTCCTATTATTACGACAAGGGAACATGGAAACCGGGGCTGGAAGTCGCTTCCAATCCGAACCCGGACTTGAAATGGGAAAAGTCTACGGAATATAATATCGGTCTGGACTTTAGTGTCTTGAATGACCGTTTAGGAGGATCTGTCGATATATACAGGAAGAAGACAACCGGTCTGTTGTTCAATTACAGCGTTCCTACTCCGCCCAATTTGTACAGTTACACTTTTGCCAATGGAGGCTCTGTACGCAACCAGGGTATTGAAGTAGCCATCAATGCGATTCCTGTGCAGACCAAGGACTTTGAGTGGAAAACCGTGGTGACGGTAGCTCATAATGCCAGCAAATTGTTAAGCTTGTCTAATGACATGTATGAGTCAAACAGTTATATGGATACCGGTGGCCTGGGAGAACCGATCAGTGTAAGCACACACCGTATGGAGGAAGGACGTCCTCTAGGTGAGTTTTATGGCTTGAAGTCTGTCGGCGTGTCGGAAAACGGACTGTTCCTGATTGAAAAGCCGGACGGGGAAGTCGTTGAGTTCTCTACTGCTTACCTGACCAATGATGAATACCGCCAATATTTGGGCAACGGATTGCCGAAAGTGTATTTGGGATGGGGCAACACCTTTACTTATAAAAACTGGGATCTGAGCATGCAGTTCACCAGCCAGTTGGGATTTAAGATCCTGAACGAACCCCGTGCTTATTACGAAAATAATTCTCATGCTTACAACCGTTTGAAATCGGTGGAGGAAGCACCCTATGGCGGACAATACACCTTGTCTTCTTCACAGCCGCAGACTATGGTAAGCTATTACCTGGAAAATGGTAACTTCCTGAAGTTGACCAATCTGACCATCGGTTATAATTTCCCGTTTAAAAATAACAAATACATCAAGAATGTCCGTGCCTATTTGTCCGGTGACAATCTTTTCTGCATAACCGGTTATTCCGGACTTGATCCGGAGTTGTCAAATCCGTATCCTACCTATGCAGGTATAGACAATCGCGACAAATATCCATCCATTCGTTCATTTACTTTTGGTCTTAACTTAACTTTCTAAATTTATCAGATTATGAAACCGAAATTATATAAGTCTTTATTATACTCAATGGTAGGCGCCGGCATGCTTTCTTTGGGAAGCTGCACAGATTTGAGTGAAACCATTTACAACCAGATCGCGTCCGAGAAATATGAATTTACGGAAAAGGATGCCGCCAGTATGTTTGCGCCGGTATATTCCTCCTTGCGCAATTTCTATTGGGCATGGTACGGGTACGCTGACCTGGATATCTGTACGGACATGTGGGTGATCCCTTTGCGGATAGGCGTAGGTTGGGGTGATTTGTATATCAATCTGCATGAACATACGTTTCATTCCGAAATCGGTCATTTCAGCGGGTTGTGGTCAAACGCCTATTCGGGAATAAATGCGTGCAACAAGCTGTTGGCGGACGAGGCCGTGCAGGAATCGGAGGAGTCTGTGGCCCAGCTACGTGCTTACCGTGCGTTGTATTACTATCTTTTGTTCGACCTTTTCCGTAATATTCCCTTGGATACCACTTATGATCATCCCGACGGCTGGCTTCCCGAACAGGCTGAACCGCAGGAAGTATGGGATTTTATCATCTCTGAGCTGGACGACATAAAGGACAAGTGTGGCGATGAGGTGGAGATGGGACAGATAAATAACTATACTGTCCACATGATTCTTGCTAAGATGTATTTGAATCACAATGCTTGGTTTGACGACCATTCCGACGATTCTTACTATCGGAAATGCGTTGACGAGCTGAATGTGATCATTGAATCGAACAAATTCAGCCTGGCGCCGAATTATGCTGATAACTTTAAGGAGGACATCTCTTCTTCTCCCGAGATTATCTTCGGGATTCCGTTTGAGTATCTGTATGCCAGCGGCAATTATTTTGCCAATTTGTGGATGAACGAGGCCGGGCGTGCCACTTTCGGGTTTACCGGTTGGGCCACAGGAGGCGGAGCCGCCTTGCCCCAGTTCCTGGATACTTATGACAAGAATAATGACACCCGTTATACAGACTGCTGGATCGGCGGTGTCCAGCAAGACCAGAGTGGAAACACCATTTATGTGGACGGCCAGCCTTTGAACTATACGTATGAAATCCGCAGTACGGACAATCCGGGATGCTATCCGATGGAAGGGTACCGGTTGGTAAAGTATGAGATAAAGGATGGTGACTGGGGCACCAGTTATGATGATGTGCCTTTCTTCCGCTATGCCGATGTCTTGATGATGAAGGCCGAGTGTCTGTTGCGCCTGGGAGGATATAACGGCGAGACGGAACAGGATGCCGCTAGCCTGGTTACTCAGGTAAGGCAACGTGCGTTCAAAGGGAATCCCGATAAGGCGACACGTACGGTAGCCCAGTTGAAAGGCGGCAGCGTATATTCTTACGGACACCGGGAGAACATTGCACAGCAGGATGAGGCGGATAATTGGGTGACCACTACCGAGGGAGGCAGCGACATCGAGCTGGGCGGTCTGCTGGACGACCTGGGATGGGAGTTCCTGGCCGAGCACCATCGCCGTCAGGATTTGATCCGTTTCCGTCTTACCAGCGGACAGAATGTGTATAATGGCAAATCATGGTTCTGCAAGGATGCCAAGACCGATCCGACGGACAAACATTGTGACATTTTCCCGATACCCAAGAGTATCATGGATGGTAATATAAATCTGGTTCAGAATTCGCTGCTCGGCATTGTCGCCGCTCATCACCGTGCCGTCGGAGAGCGTCACGGGGCCGGCAACCTTCAATAACCGCTGCAGGAACACCGGGTCCACGCTGATGACGCCATCCACACCGTCATGACCGGCTCGATGCCAGATCTGACGCGCGATATCAGCAACGCGCGGGAAATCGGGAGTGAAATTGATGTCCGGATAGTCTGTGGCCATCTTGGTGGAGAAGAGATTGCGTTCTTCCGCCGTCAGTACGCTCGCGGCTTCATCCTGGCTGAACAGACCATTCCGAGGCGGATCGCCGAACGTACTCATGCTGATTTTGCCTGCATCGATGGTGAGCGTGGCCCACGCAGTCGGAATGCCTCCCGTGGCACGCAGCTCAGCATTGTTCTGTGCCAGCACTAGGTAGGTTCGCGGGCCACTGCTACTGCCCTCGCTGCTATCCAAGTCGAACATCTTGGGCAGCACATCCGCCAGCCGACTGGCCGCATCCGTCAGGCTGGCAAGCTCCTTGAACTTGCTACGCCCCTGCTGCACCGCCTCGGTAATCTGCGGAATATGCGTATCGCCAATCTTGCCCATGTCTACACTGGCATCCGCCACTACTCCATTGGCGGCGGCAAGATCCTGAGCCACGCTGGCCATATCCCCCAGCTGAATCGTGCCGTCTTTGATACCGATGCTGTTGAAATCCAAGGCCTGTGCCGCCTTGGCAAGCTTCGGCAATGCGTTGTTCGACACGTCTTCCAAAATGTGCACCATGTCTCGCGTGGCCTTCACGTCAGAACCGTAATAGGGCACCAATGTGGCCAGTTTCCATACCGGCTGCTTGGTCTGCGCATACGTAGCGTCGATATGCTGGGAGAATGCTTCAATGCTGGCTTGCGCTTTGTCGGCGTCGCCGGCTTGAACTTGTGATTGGATGCGGCTTGCGGCCTGAATCGCTGCTTCCACTTCATTTTTCGCTTTGAGCGCGGAAAGGCCGAGCCACGCCGCGAGCGCGGCAATAGTCAACAGCAGTGCGCCGATTACAATCAGCACCATCCGAATGCGCTTTTTGCGCTTGATCCGCCTGATATGTTCATGGCTCATACGCCGGCGGTGCTTACGCCGTTCCGCCGCTCGGGCGTCTTCAGCAAGTACCTCGGGGTCAACATACGGCTGTATCACTTGGCGATCATCCGCGTTTTCCGACCGCTCGGAGGGTGCCGGCGGCTGAGGTATTTCTGGTGTGTTCGAATCAGTCATAGATATATCGACTTATCTCTCTGGAATCACGTTCAAGGGCGGGGCGGCAAGGGCGCGGCAAGACTGAAGCAGCGAAACGGAAAGGAATCAGTACGCTCCCTTGTGACTCAGCACGGCACCGACCGTGCGGAAGAGAAGCACAATGTCTCCCATAATCGACCAGTTCTGCACGTAAGCCACATCAAGGGCCTCACTCTCTTCGGCAGACAAATCGGAGCGACCGGACACTTGCCACGGACCGGTGATGCCGGGCTTGACCAGCATGCGGGTGGCGTACAGACGGTTGTAACGGGCGTATTCCTCAGGCAGCGGCGGGCGCGGCCCCACTACGGACATATCGCCCATCCACACGTTGAGGAACTGCGGCAACTCGTCAATGGAGAAGCGGCGAATGAAATGCCCCACCTTGGTGATGCGTGGGTCGTTCTTCATCTTGAAGATGAAGCGGTCGGTCTGACCGGTTTCTTTTGCGAGCTCCTTCTTGAGCGCGTCGGCGTTCACCACCATCGAACGGAACTTGTACATCTGGAACGGCTTGCCGCGCAGGCCCATACGGGTCTGCTTGTAGAACACCGGTCCGCCATCCGTGACTTTGATGGCGATCGCCACCGGAATGGTGATAATCAACGAACAGATGATCGCCAGTGAAGAAATCACCAAATCAAACAAGCGTTTGGTCAAACGACGGGCTGGCGTGTATTGCGCAAGACGCTGCGTGATAATCGTGGTGCCCTGTATGGATCGAACCTGAATCTCATGGTTAGAAGTGTCAGCGGCGGAAGCCAGCATGGCAATCTCCAGACCGAACGATTCCATGCGCACGGAGAAGATATCGTAATTATCCGAATAGCGACGCAGCTCGTCAGCCACCATAACGGTCTGCGCGTTCATGTCAATAATCTGTTCAGCAAGATTATGATCGCTGTACTCGAGTACGGGCAGCTGGCAGCCCTTGTTCTTTTGCATCTCCTCACGGAGTGTCTCATGGTCGGCGCTCTGTTCAATCAATCCGGTATCGGGATTGAGATGAATCGGGCATACTGCCACCGGGCGGTAGTTGAGTTGCCGACGCTGACCGAGGAATTGTAGCGTGCGACCAATGCCGTGCGGGGAACCGATGATCACCGTGCCATAAGCGTAGGCGCCCTTGCGACGACTACGCGTAATGAATGCACGGCTGGCAATGCGTTCCACCATGGTGAGCAACCATCCGGCAATCACCACCAAGCAGAGCGACGTGAGGGTCAGACCCAGATTGAAGAAGTAGTTGAACGCGCACTGCACCACCCAGCACACGACCATGCCTTTGACCAGCAGCACGTTGAGCTGGTAACCGTCACCCATAACATGGCGGTGATAAATGCCGGCAACATAGAGCGACCACACCCAGAAGCAGGCCACAATAATAAGGTAAACGGTGGAGTCAATCGTGAAATTGAATCTGCTCGAATAGAGCGGCGTTGCCTCATGGCGCAGATTGAGCACCGTGGCTCCGGCGATGATGTACATGGCGGCGTCGATAAGCATGAGGGCGAGATTGACGAAGAATCGCCAGTACAGCACGTGGCTGAGCTGCTTTTGGCGGATATCTCTGAGCTGAGCGGTGGTTCGGTCACCGCTATTGGCCTGTCTGCTGCGTGTAGACGGCTGACCGTTACTGCTCAGATACGACACCTCAGACACCAGTCCTTCCTTTTCGACCGTATACTGCAGGTCTCGCGGCTCTCACTTCTCTGGATTCCCCCGTGTACGGGTGTATACAGGGGTCACCCCTTCAACATAGTACAGACATCACACCCCTAACCGCTAGGGGGGGGGTCAGAAAACCACATAGCGAACGTGATCGGATAGTAACTACGTTCATTTTGACGTCTCGAATAACGGGACTAATTTGCTCTGCAACCGGGCGGCCAGTCATCTCGGCATTGCATCTCGACGGACTACCCCTGGGTGTAGCGTGTTGGGGTTGCTTTGAGAGACCGCCTGATGCGTTGTTGCGGTCGATCAGCGAGAGTGGAGTATGCACGTGAGTGGAATGAACGGAGCTCAGGGAATCAAGAATCATCGCGGCGAACTGCAGCGGGTGCTGAGCCGCGAGGAATCATATGTAGACGGCAAACTCAGCCGGGCGGCGTTCATCTCCATCGCGATATTGACCTTTATTACCTTCGTGGGCAACTTCACGCAGCTGCAGCTGAGTTCCGCGCTGCCGATTATCGTTTCCGAATTCCACATCTCCGTAACCACCGGGCAGTGGCTCACCTCCGTGTTCCAGCTGGTCATGGGCGTGATGGTGCCGCTGACCGCGTTTCTGACCCGACGCTTCTCCACCCGCCAGATCGTCATCTGCTCGATGGCGGTGTTCACGGTCGGCTCCCTGCTGGCATGGTTGGGGCCAAACTTCGTATGGGTGCTGGTCGGGCGCGTGCTCGAAGCTGCCGGCACAGGCGTGATGTGGCCGGTGCTGCAAATCACCGTGTTCTCCATTTACCCGCTGTCCCGACGCGGCTTTGCTATGGGCACGGTGGGCATGGCCATGAGCGTGGCTCCGGCAATCGGCCCCACCTTGGGCGGCTGGCAGACCGATGCCAACGGCTGGCGTTCAATCTTCCTGACCATGACCGTGATTGGCGTGGTCTCGCTGCTGGCGGCCATGTTCGGACTGCATAATTTCGGTTCGCATGACCCGTCTGCCCGCGCGGACTTCTTCTCGGCATGCCTGTCGGTGATCGGCTTTGGCGGGCTTATGTTCGGCTTCACCAATTCAGAGACCTATGGATTCGCGGCACCGGTCACGTGGGGGCCGATGGTTGTGGGACTGGTCGGCATTGTCTGGTTCGTGCTGCGTAACCTGCGCGCTGGCAAGCGGTATCGCGAGGCCGTAGCCAAGGACGAGTCGGCACTCCCCCAGCCGCCGCTGCTGGATCTTGAAGTACTGAAGAATCGGTCCTTTACCGTCGGCACCATCACGGCATCTCTGGCGTTCTTTGCATTCAGTTCGATTCTGGTCATCATGCCGCTCTACATCCAGACTGACCGCGGCTATTCGGCCACGATGAGCGGTCTGATCATGCTGCCGGGCGCTATCGGCCAGTGCGTCTCCCAGTTCTTCGGCGGCCGCGCGATGGATCGGTTCGGCGCGCGCCCGGTGGCTTTGTTCGGTTCGATTGTGTTGACCCTTGGCACCTTGGGCATGTCGCTGGTGGCGATGGATACGTGGATCTGGTGGGTATCGATCTGCCAGTTCATCCGTCAGATCGGCATGGGTTTCCTGCTGATGCCGATTACCACGTGGTCCCTGAATTGCCTGAACGGGCCGAGCGAAGTGTCCGCCGGATCATCGGTGACGAATACCGCGCGTCAGATTGCGGGCGCTGTGGGCGCACCCGTGTTGGTGATTCTGATGGAAACGTTTGCCGCTTTGCATAAGCAGGGCGGCGCCTCCGCCGTCGCCGCTTCGATTTTCGGCATTCAATGGGCGCTGCGCATCTCCGCAATAATCTGTCTGGCAATGGTGTTGATGGTGTTCTTCGGCGTCAAGGGCGACGGTGCCGGTCGTACGCGAGACATTATTTCCTTGCGCGCGCTGCGCGAACGGCGTGCGCGGCGTATGGCTGCGAACTGACGGCAGATTCAACCATTCTCAACATAATAAGAAACCCCGGTTCCAACACCGGGGCTTCTTATTATGTTGTGCTATCGCAGGATTTCAGCTGGAGTCTATTACGCCCTGCCCATCAGCGTCAGGACAATCAGCAGCACGTTGAGCGCCACAATCAGTGCCACCACAATCATAAAAATCACGTGCTTGACGGTTCCATCAGCCCACTTGCCCATGAGTTCCTTGTCATGCGTGTATCGCATCAGCGGAATCACGGCGAACGGGATGCCGATGGAAAGCACCACCTGGCCGATGACCAGCGCCTGAGTCGGGTCCTTGGCGAACCACAGCACAATCAGTGCCGGCACCAGCGTGACCACGCGGCAGGCCCACATCGGGGCGTTGACGTGCAGCAGACCGTGCATGATTTCCGAGCCGGCATACGTGCCGACCGATGTGGAGCTCAGCGACGAAGCCAGCAGGCCGATGGAGAAGATCGTGCCGATCACCGGGCCAAGCACCTGCGCGATCGCCCGCTGTGCGCCGTCGATGGAATCCGTGCCAGACATGCCGTGCAGCGAGTTGGCGGCGAGCACCAGCATCGCCAGATTCACGGTGCCGGCCAGCAACAGCGCCCAGACCACATCGATTTTCGAGCCTTTCAGCTGCGTTTTGATCGACGGCTTTTCGCCGCCTGCGTAATGGTCGTTCACCAGCGTGGAGTGCAGGTAGATGGCGTGCGGCATCACGGTGGCGCCCAGAATCGAGGCGGCCATCAGCACCGAGTCGGTGCCCTGGAAGCGTGGAATCATGCCCTTGACCACTTCGCCGGGGCTCGGCGGGTCCACGAACAGGCCTGCGATGAAGCCGAATGTGATAATCAGCAGCATCACGATGATGATGCGCTCGAACGTGGTTTGCGTCTTGCCACCTTGGAACCACAGCATCACCGTGGAGATTGCGCCGATCACCAGACCGCCGATGAACAGCGGCAATCCGAACAGCAGGTTCAGGGCGATGGCACCGCCGATCACCTCGGCCAGATCGGTGGCGATGGCGATGACTTCAGCCTGCATAAAGAACATGAATCGGCCGGCGTCGCTCATACGCTCCCCCCGCAGTTCCGGCAAGGATTTGTTGGTCACGATGCCGAGTTTGGCGGACTGATACTGGATAAGCACGCTCATGGCATTGGCGAGCACCAGCACCCACACCAACAGGTAGCCGTATCGCGCGCCGGAGGTGATGTTGGCCGCCACGTTGCCAGGATCGACGTAGGCCACGGCCGCCACGAACGCGGGGCCGAGGATGCTGGCCAGCGCATGGTCATGCGGCTTTTTCTTGCCGTTTGCCACGGTTCCAGCTCCGGCTCCGACTCCGGCAAGCTGGCGTTCCTTCTCGATTTCCGGTGTTTCCTGTTCGATGTCTGCCACGGCGTTCGTCATAGTGGTTGCCGCAATGGCATCTGCTGCGGTGTGTGTTACTGCCATATCGTCTGTTCCTATTCCCTTCTCCCTTCATACCGGGCTCAGTTATAGCGCGGGCATGTTTCCCGCGTCAACAGACGGACAATCTGCGGACGATTGATGGATGACTGGCGGACTGGCAGCTGGCATTCCCCGCCATCTCGCTCATGAAATGTGCCAGACGGTAGAAAACTCGCTCATGAAAGTGTAAAATCATTGATATAGCAGTAATTCGGAAAGGGGCTCCTCATGTATCTCAAACGCAAAGCCGATGCCTATCTCAATGCATGGAAATCCGACCCGAATCGCTCCCCGCTAATCATCAAGGGCCCTCGTCAAGTAGGCAAGACAGAGACTATCGATTACTTTGCCGCACACAACTACCGTTCGGTAGTGGAAATCAACTTCGTTGAGGAACCGAAATATCGTGCAATCACTGCGGACGGTTATGGCGCGAATACCATCGTCCGCAATATTTCCCTGATCGACCCAGCCAAAAAGTTCATTCCGGGCGATACGCTCATCTTTTTCGACGAAATCCAGGCCCATCCTGATATCGCCACTGCACTGAAGTTCTTTAAAATCGACGGCAAATATGATGTGATTTGCAGCGGTTCAATGCTGGGCATCAGCTATAAGCAAATCGAAAGCAATAGCGTGGGATATAAGACCGACTACGAAATGCGATCGTTGGACTTCGAGGAATTTCTGTGGGCTCGCGGATACGATGAGGCCGTCATCGAAAGCATGTTCACCCACCTGTGTGATGCTACGCCATTCTCTGAAGTGGAAATGAACGTCTTCTCCACGGCATTTATGGATTACTGCGTGCTTGGCGGCATGCCTGCGGTTGTCGCCTCCCATATACGCACTGGCACGTTCGAGGGAACACTGCAATTGCAGCGCCAGCTTATTTTGGACTACCAGGAGGATATCCGCAAATACGCGCAAGGACTCGATCAGGCACGAATTCTCAACGTGTTCAACCATATTCCCGTGCAACTCGCCAAGGAAAACAAGAAGTTCCAAATCAGCAAAGTCGCCAGCGGAGCGCGTTTCAAAGACTATCGAGGATGCGTGGAATGGCTTGAGACCTCGGGAATGGTGAATATCTGCCGATGTATGTCCTATCCTGAACTGCCGTTGAAAGGCAATTATGACGAAAACAAGTTCAAGATATATTTCGGCGATACCGGTCTGTTCGTAGCGATGCTTGACGACGAGGCCAGTGATGATCTGCGGGCCAATCGTAATCTTGGTGTCTATAAGGGGGCTATGTACGAGAGCATCGTCTCTGAAGCGCTACGGAAATCCGGCTATGACCTGTACTACTACAAAAAAGAGGATTCCACACTGGAACAGGATTTCTTCGTCCGCACGCGCGAATGGCTGGTGCCGGTGGAGGTGAAATCGAAAAAAGGCACCGCCAAATCCATGCGGACGCTAATCGCTTCGGATTCTTATCCGGAAATTCAGTTCGGCGTGAAACTATCCGCCGGCAATATCGGTAGTAGCGAACACGTGTTCACCGCACCATACTTCACCACATTTTTGCTCCGACGGCTCCTGCGCGCTTATGACGAGGGGCAGGCACCTATGCTCAACAATCCTGAGCGGTAGCCCCTATTCGTCTGCGGGCACGGCCTGGCCCGGGCAGGTGTGGAGGACGGCGAGCATGGCGTCCTTTTCTTGGGAGGTGACGGTGAGCTGGTACTTGTCTTTGACGCCAATCTGGCGGGCCACGTAGTCGCAACGGTAGTCGGCGTTGGTGGGTAGCCAGTAGGCGGCGGAACCCTTCTCCTGATTGGCCGGGCCGTCGACGGCCAGCAGGTTGTAGGGGTCATTGCCGAATTCATGGCGTTTGGCAGTGGACCAGTCGTGCGCACCGGATTGCCAAGCGTTTTCAAGGGCCACCACATGGTCGATCTGCACTTTGGCGCTGGTGGCGCGGCCACGTACAAAATGGATGATCTGAGCGGTGTACGGATCGGCCAGTGTGCCGGACTCGACCACACAGGAACCGGCGTATTTGTAGGTGATGTCCGTGAGATCACGGGCGAGCACGTCGTCGCGTACGTCGCAGCCATTGCCGTCGACGTCGGTGGTGCGGAAACCGAAGGAATCGCGGTCGTAGCCGGAGGAGCTTTGGTTGTCGTCTACGGCGAGCGCGTTCAAAGTGTCGGCGGCTGAACCGGTGGCAGTGTAGCCACCGGTGATTTTGGCCGCGTCGGAGCTGACCTGCGGCAGTAGCAGGCCGATGGTCACGCCGATTGCTGCGGCGAGAACGATGAGAATCAGCACGCGCTCCAGCGGTCCAGAGGCGTTGAAACGACGGCGGAAGTGGGCGTTACGACGTGCCATCAATCACGCATAGGTGAAGGTGAGGGGGTCGTGGCCGGCGCGGGTGGGGCCGTCGAGGGCGTCGATGGCAGCGTGTTCATCGGCGGTCAGGGCGAAGCCGAACAGGTTGAGATTCTCCTTCTGACGGTCAGCATGCACGGACTTGGGGATGATGATCGTGCCGTTTTCGATGTGCCAACGCAGAATCACCTGGGCCGGGCTGACCTCATGGGCGGCGGCGATCTTCTCGATGGTGCCGTCGCCGGCGTTGAGGTCGGCGCCACGCGCCATCGGCGAGTAGGCCTCCACGGCGATGCCGTGCTCCTTGCAGAACGCCACCACTTCGCGCTGCTGCCACGTGGGGTGCAGCTCAATCTGATTGACGGCCGGCCATGCGCCGGTCTCCCCGTGCAGACGCTTCAGATCGGCGGGCATGAAGTTGCATACGCCGAGCGTGCGTGCCATGCCTTCGTCGCGCAGCTTGACGAACGCCTTCCAGGTGTCGGTGCTGCGCCAGTCGAACGGCGTGGGCCAATGGATCATGTACATGTCCACGTAATCGAGCTGGAGGAGTTTCAGCGAGTTGTCGAAAGCTTTGAGCGCGGAATCGTAGCCCTGCTGGGAGTCGCGCAGCTTGGTGGTGACCCACAGGGTCTCGCGCTTGGCGCCGGTGTTGTATCCGGAAGCGGCGAGCGCGCGGCCCACGCCGGCCTCGTTGTTGTATCCGGCGGCGCCATCGATGTGGCGGTATCCGGCTTCCAACGCGGATTCGACGACGGGGACCACGCCCTCGTCGTCGATACGTAGCACGCCGAGACCGACTTGCGGAATGGAATGACCGTCTTTCAAGGCGATGTCCGGCACGTTGGCGGGGTTGATGTGTCCGTTGGTCATGGCTTGTGATGCTCCTTCATGTACTGCAACTACACGCCACTGTACACGGTTATGTGGGTGATGTGCGGCCGGTGTGCAGGGAGCGTGCGGGTAAACGGCATGATTATGACCGGCCTTCCATGTGGGAAAGCCGGTCATAATCATGACAACATCACGCTCTACTCCTGCGACCGGGGCCTCGTCCCATTGTTCCCGGACGCGAATTTGCCTCCAACCACAATGATGCCCAGCGCCATTGCGGAGCCCCTCTTCCCCTCCTCTGGGCACGAATTTGTCCCGGTGAAAACGTCAATCGATTGACGTTTCTACCGGGACAGAAATCGTTGTCCCGGTACGCAATTTCGGCCCATTTTTGAGAACCGGGACAAACCAATTTTCAAAGTCCACATACCCCGACAAGCAGAATCGGCGGAATACCGTCAATCCCGAGATCGACATGTTGTCCCGGTTCGCACATAAAACGATTGACGCTCGTATCGGGGCAACGAGAATTGTCCCGGTACGCGAAAAACGCCCGTTTTTTCAAACCGGGACAATGATTTCTGTCCCGGTAGAAACGTCAATCGATTGATGCGCGAACCGGGACAGAATCGCATCGCTACGCCGAGACAGCCGCATCTGGCAGACGACAGCCGACAGCCAGCAACTGGCAACCGCATCATAATGCCGAGTCAGTCCTTATCAGGAGCGCTTACGACGCAAAGCAAACGAGACCCCGCCGGCTGCACCGAGAACGACGACCGCAAGACCCACGGCAGTCACCGCGCTACCGGTCTTGCTCAGCACGCCAGTAGCCTTGTTGCCATTCGCACCGTTGGTCTTATCGCCATCGCCATCGTTGTCGCCGATATTGTTCACGGCCTCGGCGACCATGCGAATCTCATCGGCCTGGCCTTGCGGGCTGATGTCGTATTTCTTGAGGTTATCGGCGGTTACTTTACTGGGTACTGTGTTGGAATCGTCGTCGCCATCATCCAAGGTGTATGCCCACGACGTTTCCGCCACCATCACATCTTTCTTATAAGTGGAGGCCACGTTCTTGAGCACGCTGGTGAGGTTTTCGGTGGTGCCATGCCAGAACGGGTAGTAGGAGCTGGCGAACACATCG
>ENA-OPCC01000796-OPCC01000796.1-human-gut-metagenome-genome-assembly--contig:-NODE-796-length-15180-cov-3.557554_pt1 | contig 15180 bp, 10 predicted proteins | sample MGYA00241558_ERZ501467 | MGnify/ENA primary metagenome ERZ501467 (study PRJEB25962, sample SAMEA2042620) | human gut metagenome | biome: human gut; feature: human-associated habitat; material: faeces...
ATTAAGTCTCTAAAGGCCATTGGGAAGAATCAAGCATTTTACAGAGCTTCCTTAAATGTATCCCTCAAATAAGACAATGTTTTAAGCTACTCCGATATGTCATCTGAGTAGTTGTACTAATTGATGGTAAGTTTCATTGAAGAACAACAATTTAAGCTTTACTATTCTTTCAGCAATTTTCTTACTCCTCTTCGAGCAGTAGAAAAATGTCAATGGGTAACGACCCGATCGCTATCTTATTTCAAGAGAGAAACATGAACAAAATCTACAAAACCTTCTTCAATTCCGCTCGCGGCTGCATTGTTGTCGCGAACGAATTGAGCACATCAAAGTCCAAATCCGCTACGAAAACTGTAGTCGCCTCCGTCGCCATGGCTGTTGCCGGTCTCGCTTGTGCCGCTGCACCTGAATATATTACCCCCCCCCAGTAATCTAGAGTCGAACGAGTTCTCTTTCGTTGAGAACAGCGGTAACACTAATCCTTACAAAACAATAACATCTACAAACAGTTCTGAGCTTGAAAATCTTTGGGTTACAGGCTCTGGCGCTGGCTCAAAAGCAACCGGTTATTGGATTGACAGCAATGGCCAGGAAGCCACATTCACTAATCTCGGAAATATTTATGTCACAGCAGTAGAAGGGGCCAATTCTTGGTCTCAGAGAGCCATTGGCGCTGCCGACGGTGCAACAGCGATAAACAAAGGCACAATTGTCGTCCAGAACGCCTATGGAATGACTGTGGGAAGTGACAAAAACGGCACAGCACCCGCAACAATTATTAATGAGGGCTCCATTGCTGTTTATGAGACTGGCGCTGCAATGGAACTGGGCGGTGTCAAGGGCTCTACAGCCGAGAATAAAGGTCAGATTTACGTAGGCAAGCCCTCAGAGAATAACGGAGCTTTCACAATTGGTGTTTTAGTTAAAGACCATGAAGAAGGAACATTCACAAACTCTGGTTTAATAGACGCCAAAGAAGCAACTGCTGCTATCACAGTTCAAAAAGGAACCAGTACCGATAAGAATACGATCCTTCTTACTTCTGGTTCGCAGACCTTAGGCAATATCTTAATCGATGCTCCGAACACGACTCTGAACATGGAAGATGGAGCCGTCTACGAAGGAAGAATTTTTGTCTCGAAGAACGCAACTAAAACCGCAATCTCCGGTACACAAAAGGCCGTAGGACTGACAGCTTCGAATGGTGCCGCTTTGTTCTTAGCCCCTGCTGATTCCTCTGCCTCTATCAAGAACGCGCTTTATTCTGGAAACAAAGCCAGTGGAACTACTGTTGCAATGGGTGGAGCGGTCTATAGTAACGGCTCTCCCATTTATTTCGAAAATACCGTCTTCGACGGGAACTCTGCCGCAATCACCGCCCCCTCTAAAGATACAGATGCTGCTACAGGAGGTGCCATTCAAATTAAAGGTTCCCCTGACACTGTCTTCAAGGATGTTGTCTTCACGAACAACTCTGCCACTGTAACAGGAGCCGACGGTAAAGGTGCCTACGCCTTCGGAGGCGCAATTAATGTTGACTACAGCACTGGTTCCGCTACAGGAGTAAAGAGAGATTCAGATGTGAAATTTATTATCACTAAGGATCTAGCTTACACTGGCAACACTGTTTCGTCGGACGGCACTGGAAAGCCCGACACATGGGGCTACACTCATTCCCACACTCAAGCCGGTGGTTTCTTATTCTTAGATCGTGGGTCAGTTGCGACCTTCGAAGTACAGGGTACAGCAACATTAACAATCGGCGAAGAGGGGACAACGGGGGATACGGATAGCATCGCATCCTCCATGCCAAACAATACCACTGCAAACGGTGGACAGCACGCTCTCTTAAATAAAACTGGCTCGGGCACTCTCTTAGTCAATAGTGACCTAAATAAATATTATGGAACTACAGCCGTTCAGGAAGGTACGATGCACGTAACCTCTGAATGGCTGGTTCAGCATAATGTTAACGTCACAGGCGGCACTCTTATTCTTGATAAGGCCAACATCGCTAATGGCGAGAACTCTAAGAACCAAAACAACGATGGTACACAACAAGTCGGTTCCTTCAATGTTACTAAGGGCGAATTAATTTTAACTGCGTTGTCAGGGGAAGCTCTTGACGGCGCCGTCAACGTTTCAGGAAATGATTCTGCCTTTATTTTCGGCGAACAAGATCACAACTCTCTTGAAGCTGCAGAAGCTGCAATCGGAACTAAGACCGGTCCGAACGCTTATATCGGTAAGACTCTGAAACTCTCCGAAAACGGACGTCTGATGCTTGGTAATGCAGCGGAACCGGCTGCTGAAAACGCTGATGCAAAAACCCCTTCTGTAGTTTTAGGTGAAGGTGCAAACCTATTCATCGCCGCTGGGTCCGCTATCGTCGGTAATGAAAGCCAATCTTTCGTTGCTAACGAAGGCTCCTCCATCTATCTCGACAAGGCTCGTCTGGGTCAGAAGTATCAGCTCACAGAAGGTTTCGGTAATGTCGACGAAAGCAAAGCTAACTTCGCCACGACTAACCGCCTGCTTGGCGCAACGCTTGCCAAGAATGAAGACGGCCAGTTGATTCTCGGTGTTGAAAGAAATGATGTCCAGTTAGACACCATCGCTCCCAACACAGTTAACGCTGCATTAGCCTCCGGTGAAGGTCTGGGCGTTGAAAGAATTAATGCCCTTCTCGATATCAACAGCGGTTTAACAACCGAACAGGCTGCTTCCGAAATCAATCGCATCGCTCTGATGGGAACTGCCTCTGCTGCTCAGGCAATGGCTGTAAACGGTGCCAACCTGATTGCTGACACACTCGACCAGCATGGTTCCGTCCTGGCTGCTTATGCTCACGAAAAACAGGGCGCTGATCTTTGGATCGACCTCTCCGGCATGACAAGTAAAGCCAGCCGTTACCAGGCAGGTTCTACCAATTATGGCTATAAGAGCGATATCGGCGGCGCCACAGTCGGTGCTGATTACGCCTTCGGCAACGGTGCTGCTTTAGGTGGTGCGGTTTCCTTTGGTAAGGGCTCTGCAAGAGGACAAGGCAACGGCTCCGGTATCAAGAACGACATCACCTATTGGGGCGCAAACGTCTATGGTGTTTGGAACACCGAATACGCTAACGTCATCGGTAATGTCGGTTACCTCCAGAGCAAGAACAAGATTTCTCATGCCGGCTACAAAGGCAAACCCGACGTCAAGACATTCTCCGTCGGCGTCCGTGTTGAGAAACCTTTGGCTCTGAATGAAGTCATCACCGTCACTCCGCACGTTGGTGCCCGTTATCTGCACGTTGACATGGAAAGCTTCAAGGCTGGTGGCTTCAAGTACTCAGCTGAAAAAGCCAACTTGTTCCAGGTTCCGTTTGGCGTCGCTTTCAACGGCAAAGCTAACGTTGCTTCTGTTGATGTGAAGCCGTTCGTTGACGTTCAGATTGCTCCGGCCCTTGGCGACCGTAAAGTGAAGAACAAATTTGCTTTAGCCACAGGCGGTGCATCTGATTCGATCGACTCCAGAATCGCCAACAACGCCATGTACTCAGCCAAAGTTGGTGTGGAAGCCGCTAAGGGCGCCCACGCTTTCGGTCTGAATTATGGTATCGGTTCCGGCGACAAGGGACGTGTTGATCAGGTTCTCCAGGCCAAATATAGATATCAATTCTAAAAACGACCGAGGGGACACGTTCCTTTAATCGCTAATTAGTTCCGGGGAAGACTTAGATCTTCTCCGGAATTTTTTGTATCTCAGTGGGCGGCATTTCCCGTTACAAAGGGACCTGTGAAGATTCGAGGTAGCCACTAATTGCATCTTTGAGTCGCCGGCGGCCAACTGATTTAGCAGCTTTTCCATCCTGCTTCAATCGAACTTGGAGGGAAAGAAGACGTAAAAAAACGGCCCAAGGTTTGTTCACCGAGAGCCGTCTTTCCGTTAATTCAGATTAACGAAGCTTGCCGTGGCAATCTTTGAATTTCTTGCCGCTTCCGCAGGGGCAAGGATCATTGCGTCCGACATGTGCGAACGGATCTTCTTCCTGAGGGAGAGCCTGAGCTTCCTGCTGAGCCGCTGCGACTTCTTCAGGTTCCGGCTGACGAATCTGAACATTCATCAGAACACGGGTGACGTCGGCACCGACGGTTTCAAGCAGGTTGGCAAACAGTTCAAAAGCTTCGCGCTTGTATTCCTGTTTCGGCTGTTTCTGAGCGTAGCCGCGGAGATAGATGCCCTGGCGGAGCATGTCGAGTTGGCTGAGATGCTCTCTCCAGCGCTGATCCAGGAACTGAAGCAGAACATTGCGTTCAAACTGTGCAAAAGCTTCGTGACCGACCAAGGCGACTTTTTCGTCGTAAACCTTGTTGGTGGCTGCAAGCAGCATATCCAGAAGTTCCTGATCGTCGGAGCTTTCGGATTTTTCCAGTGTAGCCTTGAGCGGAACATCCAGATTCCACTGTTCTTTCAGCTCTTTTTCTAAACCTTCAAGATCCCACTGTTCTTCAACAGTATCTGCAGGAACATAGTGGCGGAACAGGCTGGTGAAGTATCCGTCGCGAAGTTCTTTCACAGGGCCGGACACATCTTTGTTTTCCAGGATTTCGTTACGCAGTGCGTAGATTTCCTTTCTCTGATCGTTAGCCACGTCATCGTATTCAAGCAGCTGCTTACGAATATCGAAGTTGCGGGATTCGACTTTACGCTGAGCGGTTTCAATGGAGCGGGAAACAATACCTGCTTCAATCGCTTCACCTTCAGGCAGACGCAGCTTGTTCATCAAAGCCTGCATCTTTTCGCCGGCGAAGATTCTAAGCAGCGGGTCTTCCATGGACAAATAGAAGCGGGAAGAACCCGGGTCACCCTGACGGCCGGAACGTCCGCGCAGCTGGTTGTCGATACGGCGAGATTCGTGACGCTCGGAACCGATAATTCTCAAGCCGCCGAGTTCCACAACGCGGTCGTGGTCAACCTGCCACTTCGCTTTGATTTCCTCTTTCTGAGCCTTCTTCTGTTCATCAGAAAGGGTTTCGTCGTTGTCGATCTGCTCAAGAGCCTTGCTGATACCGCCGCCTAAAACGATGTCGGTACCTCGGCCGGCCATGTTGGTCGCAATGGTGACCATACCGGGACGGCCGGCTTCCATAACGATCTGAGCTTCTCTCTCATGCTGCTTAGCATTCAGCACGTTGTGCGGGATGCCTGCTTTGGTCAGCATGTCGCTGATAAGTTCGGAGTTTTCGATCGAGGTCGTACCGACAAGAACCGGCTGACCGCGGCCGTAGCACTCTTTAACGTCATCAACGATGGCTTTGTATTTTTCTTTCGCAGTGCGATAGACCTTATCCTGCTGGTCATCACGGATCATCATGCGATGGGTCGGGATGACAACGGTTTCAAGACCGTAAATTTCCTGGAATTCATAGGCTTCCGTATCAGCCGTACCGGTCATACCGGAAAGCTTCTCATACATACGGAAGTAGTTCTGGAAGGTAATAGACGCGAAAGTCTGGTTTTCCTGCTGAATTTCAACGCCTTCTTTGGCTTCAACGGCCTGATGCAGACCATCGGACCAGCGGCGTCCCTTCATCAAACGACCGGTGAATTCGTCAACGATGATGACTTCGCCGTTCTGAACAACGTAGTGCTGATCTTTAACGAACAGTGTGTGGGCACGAAGTGCTGCATTCAGGTAGTGCAGCAGCATGATATTAGACGGAGAATAGAGGCTCTGGCCGGCGGGCAGCAGGCCCATATCGACCATGATTTTTTCGACTTTCTCGTGACCGGCTTCGGAAAGCTGGACTGTGTGCTGCTTCTCGTCGACCCAGTAGTCGCCTTCGCCCTTTTCCTGCTTCTGGCGCTCCAGCATGTCAGGAATCTTGTCGATGGCAACGTAAATATCCGTACTGCCTTCGGCAGGACCGGAAATAATCAGCGGAGTTCTGGCCTCGTCAATCAAAATGGAGTCAACTTCGTCCACGATCGCGAAGAACAGACCTCTCTGGCGGCGTGCGCCGGTCTCGTACTCCATGTTGTCGCGGAGGTAGTCGAAGCCGAATTCGTTGTTCGTACCGTAAGTAATATCGGCAGCATAAGCGGCCTGTTTCTGATCGTTCGGCTGATTGGAAAGAATCGTTCCGACAGTCATTCCGAGGAAGTTGTAAACCTTACCCATCCAGGCCGCGTCACGGCTTGCCAAGTAATCGTTCACCGTCACAACGTGCGCGCCTTTACCGGGCAATGCATTGAGGTAAACCGCCAAAGTTGCGGTCAAAGTTTTACCTTCACCGGTACGCATTTCAGCGATCTTGCCGTCATTTAAGACCATACCGCCGATTAACTGCACGTCAAAGTGACGCATTCCGAGAACGCGGAAACTTGCCTCACGCACAACGGCGAATGCTTCCGGCAGGAGAGAGTCCAAGGAAGCTCCGTCGGCTAAACGCTGACGGAATTCTGCCGTTTTGGCTTTGAGCTGTTCGTCGCTCAATGCCTTCATTTCGGGCTCAAGTTTATTAATCGCAGCAACTTTACGGCGATATTGCTTAATCAGTCGATCGTTGCGGCTACCAAAAATTTTTGTCAGGAAACTGGCCATTAATTCTTTCTCTTAATAAAAACGGAGGCACAACGCCTCCCATTGGCAGTTACACCTTGCCAATTTTGAAACTCACTGATTTTACAACACTAAACAGTTTTTGCCCGTCCTTTTACAAGTTAGATACAAAGCCCACTTCTTATCTAACCCGATCACGTGAGGAATTGAATTCGCGGCTTCATTTTGCTAAGTTAGGTGCTGCCGCGTCTTATTTATTCTGGATCTGAAATGTACCCGCGATCTGCACAAAAACCGATCTCCAAAGTCCTTCAAAGAGGCTCTTTGGCCAAACACTTCGGATTCCTAAGATTAGCGAAACGCCTGGCTGCGGTGATTGATCCGGTCTGCCAAAGTTACAAACTCGGAGCCTCCGTCACGCCCGACTGTCTACGACTCTCTGTTCAGCAAGTTCGAATTAAAGACGAAAACCCGTACGATATCGATCCGGATGAAGATCCCCGCGATCTGATCAAAGAAGTGCTGCTCTTAGAAGTTGGCCTGCCTAATCCGCTTTTTGTGCGCCGCTTCACGATGTTCCAGCCGTCGGTAGAAAAGGCACTCGCTGAAAAAGGCTTCGGCGCTATGCAAGTCAAGGCCGTGATCGACAGATGCGGGCTGCACCCGCAGCCGTTCCTCTTTACGGAAAGCGGCCCCGCAATCGGCGGTCCCGGTGCGGTTGAGGGCGCTAAAGAATTATCCGACCGCCTGCCCGAAAGCTCGCCTTTAAAAGAAGCAATGGCAAAACTGGCAGCTTCTCTTGAAGAACACCAGAGCAACAGCCGCAGGTAAGAAAAAGCCCGCGGATAACGCGGGCAAAAAACAAGATGTTTTCTTTTCTTAGTTCGAAGGTTCTTTTACTGCTTCGGTAAAGGCCTTCGGAGCACTATTTTCGTCCTGATACTCAACAAACTCCCAGTTCTCCGGATCCGCTAACAGCGTCCGCAGAAGTTTGTTGTTGATTTCGTGACCGGACTTAAAGGCACGGTAATGCGCAACCAGCGGATGACCTAATACATACAAGTCGCCCATGGCGTCCAAGAGCTTATGTTTTGCAAATTCATCCTGAGAGCGCAGACCGCCCGGATTTAAGACGTGGAAGTCATCGAGCACAATCGCGTTGTCCAATGTTCCGCCTTGTGCCAAGCCCATGCCCCAAAGCATCTCTAAGTCGTTCACAAAGCCGAAGGTACGGGCGTGGGAGACGCTTTCGATGTAGTTTTCCTTGTTGAAGTCAACTTCAACAAACTGAGCTGTTTCGTCAATCGCCGGATGACCGAAGTCAATCGCAAAAGACAGTTTATAGCCTTCATAAGGTTCAAGGGAGGCCCACTTGTCGCCGACGTGGATGGAGACGTTTTTCTTCACGCGGACGAATTTTCGCGGAGCATCCTGTTCCTGGATACCGGCAGCTCTGATCAAAAAGACAAACGTAGAGCCGGAGCCGTCCATAATCGGAATCTCAGGTGCATCGACATCGATGTAGCAGTTGTCGATCGCCAAACCGGACAGCGCACTCATCAAGTGCTCGATCGTCGCAATACGGGCTCCGTCTTTATCCAACGTCGTCGCCATGCGCGTGTCGTTGACGCGTTCAGGCTCAGCCTTAATCGCAACGGGCGGCTTCAAATCGGTTCGAGTAAACACCAAACCGGTATCGGGAGGTGCCGGCCGCAGAGTCAGACGGACTTTGCGGCCGGAGTGCAAACCGATACCGACGGTGGAGAATACCTTCTTAAGCGTTCTCTGTTTGATCATAGATTCGGCCAAACCTTAGTTCTTCTTGCGCAGGAAAGCGGGGATGCCGTATTCGAAACGCGGTTTTTCGTCTTCCGCTTTGACTTCTGCCGCACCTTGGCCTTTGGCTTCCGGAGCGCCGTTGGGCTGATTGGCTGTCCACAGTCCGCTGTCATTGCCGTTGCCGGCCTGAGGATTCAGGGTTGCGAAGACATCGCTGGCAGGACGAATATTGTTGCTGGCGTGGAAGTTCCCGAAAATCGTGTTGTCTTTCGGGCCTTCGAAGGCACCGGCATCAGGTGTTGCGATCGGACGGCTGAAAGCCTGACCGAACGGGTTGATGGCTTCAGGCTGCGGTTCCTTCGGTTCGGCCTTCGGAGCAGGTGCCGGCTCAGCCTTTTTCTGAGGCTGCGGGGTATAGCTGCCGAAAGGGTTGACTTCCGCTTTGACCTCTTCGGCTTTCACTTCAGACTTTGCTGCCGGAGCGGCAGGAGCTGCAGTGTGAGCCGGAGCGGCAGCCGGGTGAGGCTGCGGCTGAGCAAAAGAAGATGCTGTACGGGGAGCTGCAGAGGCGTGAACCTTAGGCTTAGCAGGCGCATCAATGTTGCCGAACAAATCATTCGGCAGAGAATCCGGAGCGGAGCCGGAAGGCTGCCAAAGGTTAGACGGATTATCGACGGCAGGTTTGCCGTTCACGAAGCTTGTTTTAACGATGGAGTCATCGGTGCCGTTCTGATCCAGACCGGTGGCGATAACGGTAACGCGGACTTTGTCGCCCATGCTGTCGTCATAAACCGTACCGAAGACGATAAGCGCATCGCTGTCGGCGTAGTTCTTGATGGTTTCCATAGCGGAACGGACTTCGGACATACGAATGCCCTCCTGAGCCGTAATGTTAACCAACAGACCCTTAGCACCGCGAAGCTCAACACCTTCAAGCAGCGGGCAGGTAACGGCCATGGAGGCAGCCGTAACGGCACGGTCGGGACCTTCGGCTTCGCCGGAACCCATCATGGCGGTACCGCGAGTACCCATAACCGTTCTGACGTCTTCGAAGTCCAGGTTGATCTGACCAACCTTCTGAATCAATTCGGCGATGCCTGCGCAGGCGTTGAAGAGCACTTCGTCGGCCTTTTCAAAGCATTCGCGCATCGTGGCGTCTTCTCCGAGCTCTTCTTCGAGCTTATCGTTAAGAATGACAATGAGAGAGTGGACGCGATTTTTGAGCTGATTTAAACCGAGCTCGGCATTTCTCATGCGTTTGCCGCCTTCAAAGGAGAAAGGCTTTGTCACGACGGCAACGGTCAGAATACCCAGTTCCTGGGCAACTTCGGCAATGACGGGAGAAGCGCCGGTACCCGTGCCGCCGCCCATGCCGGCTGTAATGAAGACCATATCGGCACCGCGGAGCTTCTCAGCGATTTCTTCTCTGGCATCATTGGCAGCCTGGAACCCGACTTCCGGACGTGCGCCGGCGCCGAGACCTGTTCTGCCGAGAGAAATCTTTTCGGAAGCGAGAGAGCGGGTCAGAGCTTGTCTGTCCGTGTTCGCGGCGATGAACTCAACCTGGCAATCCGTCAATTTGGTTACCATCGTATTAAGGGCGTTGCCGCCCGCACCGCCTACGCCTACAACTTTGATCACGGTGTTGGTAGAACCGTCCACGTAGGGTTCAAATGCCTTTTCCATCAACTACTTTATCTCCATTACGCATCTCGAGACATTCGATCTGCCAAGTTGGTTAATTCTAAATTCAATCGTTTTTTTCTGCGAGGAAAATTCAAAAAATTCCGTGGGTTCTGCGTTTATTTTCAACAAGAGAGGAATTTTTGGTTAGGGGTTTCTACTCCGTTCTATCCCTCAAGCTGTTTTAAGCAATACAAACCCTTAGAAATTTCCGAAAATCCACTGCTTAATCATTCCGCCGATGCTCTTTAATTTTCGTTTGGAACCGATGTTGGATCCCTGCGCCCAGAACTTTTGATTCAGCTGGCACAAGTAACCTAAAACCGCCGCATGCTGCGGGGTGGAATACCCGGCAAACTGTTTAGGGAAACTCTCTGTGTTATAGAGCTCCGGCGGCACAAATTCCGAGGTTTCATAGTTCACCAAAGGACGTCCGAGACGAACATTGATTTCGCGTCCTGCCATATGAGAGCTGAACACTTCTTTGGCCATGCGCTGAATGCCGGGGAGTGTTGCACCTCCGCCGGTCAGCACCACGCCGTAGCCCAATTGGGTGTGCAGGCTCTTATCGCGGATGCGGTAGTAAATTTTTTCTAAGATGTCCTGAACTTTGACGTCGATAATTGCGGAGAGCGCCTGTTTGCTCAGGATTCTTCCGCCGTCATCGCTGTATCCCGGCGCCGTCGGCAGGCGAATAAAACTGTCCTTATCTTTTCTGGCGTCGTATCTAACCTGTCCCATCTGCAGCTTGAGCTTTTCAGCGGCATCTTGAGACAAATGAGTCTTAATCGAAATCTCATCGGTAATTTGCTGTCCGCCCATCGGGTGGACGGCCGAGTACTGCACGGCCTTATCAAAGAACACGGCCACATCGCTCAAGTCGGAACCGATATCGATCAACGCCACGCCTAGGTCAATCTCTTCCGGACGAAGCACGGCAGAAGCGGCCGCCAGCGGATTAAAAATCAGCTGGCTGTCAATAAGTTCCAAGCCGGTTCTGCGAATCACTTTATTAAGGAACAAACACTGAGCGCTCTGCGCGGTCACCACGTGCAGACTGCCTTCGAGCTTCTTGCCTTCCATGCCGATCGGCGTGCGAATACGGCGTGCGTAGTCGACGGAGTATTCCTGAGGAATCACGTCGAGATAGCGCATCGACGGCGGCAAAGTCACGGACATCGCCGTGTTCAGAAGGTCGTCAATGTCCTTCTGTTCGATTTCGCCGGAACCCACAATCGTCTGCTGGATACAGTTATCCGTACGGATATGCGGTCCGGAAATACCGGCCGCAACGGTTTTGACGGTTGTATTGGCGGTTTTTTCAGCTTCTTCCACGGCCGCGCGGACACAGTCGACGGCCTGATTGATATCGACGACACCGCCCTGCTCAATACCTTCGCTCTTGCACTCTCCGAGCCCCTCGATCTTAAAAGTGCTCGAACTGACCGGAGACGCGATCATACACACAACCTTTGATGACCCGATGTCCAAGCCCACCAACAAATCGTTTGATTTATCTGCCATTCTTTTTATCCCCGGTATCCTGAACACTATCTTCAGGAGAAACGGACTCTTCTTCCGGTGCCGGCTTCAACACTGCAATCCCTTTCTCATAACGCGCATCTAATTCTGTCGGTTCCACGCCGAGTTGCGCGGAAATCGCCGGCAGCGATTGGATGATTTTGATCAAACGCTCTTCCATTTGGGCGGAATTTTCGCCCTTCTTGAGAACCAGTTTGATCACCTTGCCCTCCGGGCGCTTGAAATGCAGCGTCCAGCCGGAATATTCGGAATAAGTTAATGAAGTTACATCATATCCAAGCTTTTTGCATGTATCTTCAAAAGCCTGGTACTGCTTGTAGATTTCCATGCGGCGGTCAACGGGGCCGAAAATCTTCGGAAGCGCCCCTTTGCTCTCCGCAATTTCCTGGTTTGCGACAAACAGCGTGCCGTCCTCGGCGAGCAGCTTTTCGTCGCCCCAAACGGCGATCGGACGGTGGAGGTAAAGCGTTGCTTGAAGCTGATTCGGCCATACGCGGCCGATCGAAACGTCTCTTACCCAAGGAATGCGCTTGAGCTGATCGGCGATCTCGGACAAATCCGCGGTGAAATAGTTCCCGTGAATATGGCCGTCGAGCACCTGCGCAACATCCTTGACGTTTATCGCGTCTTTATTGCCTTCGACCTGAACGTCAACCCCTTTCAGCAAAAATACCGGCCGCTGAACAAACCAGTAAACCGCCGATGTCAGAATCAGGAGAGTAAACAGCACTCCGAAAACATCGGCAAAAAGCGAAAAAGTTGACGCGCTCCAACGTCTCATTGATTAACCCTTCAAAGAAGCGCGCGCAGCGACTTGTTTAACGAGTTCTTCATAAGAAATACCGCAGGTTCTCGCAGCAAGCGGAACCAAAGAGTGCGGCGTCATGCCGGGCGCTGTATTGATTTCAAGCAGCACGAAGCTGCCGTCATCGCGCAGCATCACGTCAATACGGCTCCATGCGTCGGCGCCTACAGACAAAGCGGCCTTCTCGACAACGGCCTTAATCTTCTCCGTCACATCCTCAGACACTTCGGCCGGGCAAACATAGACGGTCTCGTCAGAGTAGTACTTGTGTTCAAAGTCATAGTCTCCGTCCGGCGCCTTGATTTCGATGATCGGGAAAGCTTTTAAGCCCTCTCCCATATCTAAAACAGCAACAGTGAGCTCGCGGCCGAACACGTATTCTTCGGCAAGCACGGTCATGCCGGCTTCCTGAGACTTCGCAAAGGCCTCTTTGACCTCTTCCAAAGTCGCATTCTTAAGTTTGTAGAGACCGAGGCTTGAGCCCTCCTTGCTCGGCTTGATCACGAGATTTCCGTTAAAACGGCGAAGGGCCTCTTCGCAGTCAGCTTCGTCTCTCAGCACCATGCCGCGCGGGACCGGAATGCCCTGAGCTTCCCAAACAGCCTTGGTCATTTCTTTATCAATGCCGATGGCGCTTGCCTGGACGCCGCTTCCGGTATACGGAATCTTCAAAAATTCCATCACGCCCTGAATAACGCCGTCTTCGCCGCCTTTTCCGTGCAAAATCAGAAAAGCGCGATCGATACCGGCCAAATCGGATAAAGGCTGCTCTGCCGGATCGAACTTAACCGCATCCGCACCGACGCTTTGCAGTGCTTTGAGCACGCCGCTGCCGCTCATCAAAGAGACTTCACGCTCTCCGGAGGATCCGCCCATCACGACGGCAATTTTTCCGAGTTCCTGAACATTAACGCTTTTCATTCTTTTACTTTCCTTGTTTCATGAGTTTTGCCGGAACTTCTCCGATGTTTCCTGCGCCCATGACGAGTACAACGTCACCATCCTTGACGTTGTTATTAATGAGTTCCATGACTTCATCCGTGTTGCCCGCAAACAGCGGCTCGACCTTCCCGGTCAGACGAATCGAACGGCAAAGGCTGCGGCTGTCGGCGCCGAAGATTTTTTCTTCGCCGGCCGGGTAAACGGCTTCAAGCACCAGTGCGTCCGCATTCGAGAGCACGCGGACCAAATCTTCAAAGCAGTCGCGGGTACGAGTATAGCGGTGCGGCTGGAAGGCGACGAGCAGTCTTCTATCAGGATACGCTCCGCGCGCGGCGGCAATCGTCGCAGCCATTTCGGTCGGATGGTGGCCGTAGTCATCAACCACCAGGAATTTTTCGCCTTTAAGGCTCTTCGTTTCTCCCCAAACGGAGAATCTGCGGCCGACGCCCTTAAACGTTGAGAGCGCTTCCTTAATCGCCTCCATCGGAACATCCAGCGTGAGAGCTACGCCGATGGCGGCCAGAGAATTCAAAACATTATGAACCCCCGGCAGGTTAACCGTGATCTCTTCCGGAGAAGCGCCTTCGCGGATCAGCGTAAAGTGCATCTGCGTTCCGTCGGCACGGATGTTTTCCGCACGGATCTGTGCATCTTCTCTAAAACCGTAAGTCAAAATCGGTTTGGTGATCTTGGGCAGGATGGCACGAACGTTTTCACTTTCAATGCACATGACAGCGCGTCCGTAGAACGGCAGTCTTTGAATAAAGTCCGTGAATGCCTTTCTCAGATTTCTGAGGTCGTGCCCATAGGTATCCATGTGGTCTTCATCGATGTTGGTGACGACCGAGATGACCGGAGAAAGATTCAGGAAGGAAGCGTCCGACTCGTCGGCTTCGGCCACAATGTAAAGACCTTGTCCGAGTTTGGCGTTGGAGCCCGCTGCATTTAAGCGGCCGCCGATCACAAACGTCGGATCTAAGCCGCCTCGCTCCAGAATGCTGGTAATGAGAGACGTTGTCGTCGTTTTACCGTGCGTTCCGGCAACTGCGATACCCTGGCGCAGACGCATGAGCTCTGCAAGCATAATGGCGCGCGGCACCACGGGAATATTTCTGTTTTTTGCCTCAACCACCTCCGGGTTGTCTGCATGGACAGCCGTTGAGGTCACAACCACGCCTGCGTCTCCGACATTGGACGCATCATGGCCGATAAAAATTTCTGCTCCGATCGAACGCAAGTGTTCTACCGCAGCGTTTTCTTTTAAGTCCGAACCTGAAACGTGGTAGCCGAGGTTAATCAGCACTTCGGCGATACCGTTCATACCGGTGCCTCCGATGCCCACAAAATGTATTTTCTTAATTGCGAATTTCACTCTTATTCCTTGTTCGATACGTATTCAATAAAGTCCGCAACCGTGGCGGCGGCATCCGGCTTACCCAGCGCCTTTGCCTTTTTTGCCATCTCCAGCAGTTCTTTTCGGTTGAGGCCTTCTAAAAGCGCAGTGAGTTTACCTGTAGTCAGCTCACTTTGGGGCAGATAGATCGCCGCGCCGGCCTCCTGCATATACTTAGCATTTCCAACCTGATGAGAGGTTGTCTTTGTAACCAGCGGAACCAGAATGGACGGCACTCCGGCAGCGGTCAGCTCGCTCACGGAAATAGCCCCCGCTCGAGCCAGAACGACATCGGCCCAAACATAGGCGGCCGCCATGTCTTCGATAAACGGAATCACTTGGGCCTCGATGCCCAATGCGGCATAGCTTGCCTTAACCTCTTCGACAGCCTTCATACCGCACTGATGAATAATCTCGGGACGCTTTTCCGGCGGAAGTGCCGCAATCGAGGACGGAACATTCTGATTAAACACCTGAGCGCCTAAGGAG
>ENA-OPCC01000802-OPCC01000802.1-human-gut-metagenome-genome-assembly--contig:-NODE-802-length-15148-cov-4.643212_pt1 | contig 15148 bp, 10 predicted proteins | sample MGYA00241558_ERZ501467 | MGnify/ENA primary metagenome ERZ501467 (study PRJEB25962, sample SAMEA2042620) | human gut metagenome | biome: human gut; feature: human-associated habitat; material: faeces...
TAGCCGTAGGCACGGGCTTTTTCTTCATGGCTCTGACGAAGTGGAAATGGCGCATTAAGGACATCGTCTTAACCGGGTTCGTTTCTTTTCTGCTTTACCAGACGATGCTGTATTTCCTTATCGACCCTTCAACGGAGAAATACATGCTGTATCTGCCCATGCTGCTTAAGGGCGCCGGAGTGAGCATTGTGTACACATCGCTCACCTACGCCCTTGCCGGCTGCGTCACGTTTGAGTATTATTTCGAGGCCATGTGCGTCATCGGATTTATCCGGACGAGCTTCGGCGGACCGCTCAGTTCGGCCATAATGACCAAGATTTTCAACAACGTCAAGCAGGCAAACACAGCCAATCTGGGCAGCTACATCGACCCGATGTACTACAACTACGAATCGTTTCAGACTCTATACAGCGAGTTTCAGCGGCAAATGCTCATGGTTAGCCTTAAAGAGGTCTACGGATGGGCCGTGATAATGGCCGTAATAATCCTGCTCGCCATACTGCTGTCTGACTATCGCGTACACCTTGGCGCAAGGGCTAGTCAGATGCTCAAGCTGTCACAAATATGGAGGCAAGTGCGCCACAGGTCTGACTAAAGTGCAAAAAACATAACGGCACGTAGCCTTACAGACGACAGCACAAGACATGACAAATAAGCCGTCAGCCGGATATTTCTGCCGCAAATTACAGGCATGCTCTGAGAATGTTCGAAAAACCGTAACTTTTTCGCCATATATAGTTAAAGATTAAGCATTGGCAACGTCAATAAGCATTATATATTAAGAAAACATCGCAGGTTTAGTTTCAAACCGTTAGTGGGCCGTTTACGACCTGTAAACAGCCCACTTTTCATGCAAAAGTGGGCCACTTTTTATCCGCAAACGGCATACTAATTTCAGACTAAATGCAAGTTGATGAAACAAGGGAGACACAACAAGCGGCAAGGCACGCTGCACTATAAATGAAACAAGGACACCGGACACCTAAAAAATAACGGCAAACACACAAGAATATCGCTGCAAAATCTTATCTTTGCAGCGATATTTTTTATTTTAGAAAAACAGAAAATGCTTATGAAAAATAACAGAATAACCGAACTTTTCGGCATTGAATATCCCGTAGTTCAGGGTGGTATGGTGTGGTGCAGCGGCTGGCGACTGGCTTCTGCCGTGAGCAATGCCGGCGGTCTGGGACTGCTCGGAGCCGGATCAATGCACCCGGAGACGCTGCTTGAACACATAAACAAGATGAAAGCTGCAACCGACAAGCCGTGGGGCGTGAACGTTCCGCTGATGTATCCCGAGATAGACAGACTCATGAAGATGATAATAGACGAGGGCGTAAAGGTTGTGTTCACGTCGGCAGGCAGTCCGAAAAAGTTCACCCCGATGCTGCACGAAGCCGGAATAAAGGTGGCTCACGTAGTGTCGAGCAGCAAGTTTGCCGCAAAATGCGAAGAGGCTGGCGTAGACGCTATCGTTGCCGAAGGCTTTGAAGCTGGCGGACATAACGGACGCGAAGAGACAACCACGATGACTCTGATACCGCAGGTGCGCAAGGCAACCACAAAGCCGCTCATAGCCGCAGGCGGAATAGCATCGGGCGAGGCTATGCTCGCAGCCATGGCTCTCGGCGCAGAAGGCATACAGGCAGGCACACTGTTCGCACTCACCGAGGAGAGTTCGGCGTCTGAAGAGTTTAAGAAGAGATGCACAGAACTTGCCGAAGGCGACACCATGCTGTGTCTGAAGAAGATTGCCCCCACCCGACTCATCAAGAATGCCCTATACACCAAGCTGGCCGAAGCTGAAGACAAGGGAGCCACAGCCGACGAACTGCGCGAGATACTCGGCAGGGCAGCATCAAAACGAGGAATATTTGAGGGCGACATGGAGAGCGGCGAACTGGAGATAGGTCAGATTGCCTCAGCGATAAAGACGATAAAGCCTGTGAGCGAGGTGATGAAAGAACTTATCAGCGACTTTGAAAAGGCAAAGGAAAGAGTTGCACTTCTGTAAGCCTCAACGCTTGTTTATCATCATTTTGCGGCAGAATAAAATGATTCTGCCACAAAATATTATACCCATGAAACAATTCGTCATCCGCAACATCCTTATAAAGCGGCAACAAAAGTCTGCCGCATGATGTTACGGATGACGAATAAAATTATCAAACAATATCACGACGGACATACGTCCGACATCACATATACATCTTATCCCAACTTTACTTTGAGCCATCGTCCGCTGAACAGGCGCCATAAGAATATTGCGCCGCGGAACGTAAGCTCTATGGCCATCGCCATCCATACACCGCGCAAGCCGTAGATAGGCGCAAGATAGGCCGCAAGAGTAAGGCGCACGAGCCACATGCTGGCAAGGTTCATACAGGCAGGAACAAGCGTGTCGCCTGCACCGAGGCATACGCTGTAGGCCACTATCGAGGCGGCAAACATCGGCTCGGCAAAAGCCTCTATACGCAAAGCACCGATGCCCAGCTGGCGAATTTCTTCCACAGGCGTCATTATTCCAATCATCTGCGGTGCCGTGATATACATCACGACGCTAATGGCCGCCATGACAATCATGCCAAGGAATACGGTGCGGTAAGCAAAGCTGCGCGCCAGACGCGGCTGACCTGCACCGATGCTCTGCCCCACAAGTGTGGTGGCAGCCTCGCCGATGCCGTATCCCGGCATATAACAAAGGCTCTCAGCGGCTATGGCAAACGTGTTGGTGGCTATGGCGAAGTTGCCAAGCGGGGCAACAATCATCGTACTTACAATCTGCGCACCGCTCATCATAATATACTGTGCGCCCATCGGCGTACTTATCTTTGCCGCGTTGCGCAGATAGTCCCACAGCGGTGCAAAGGTCCATTTCTCCTTTTTCAGCATCAGTTCCGACGACCTGAGCGTTGCAAACCATATCAGCATCACACCCGTAACGATGTACGCTAGAGCCGTTCCAAGGGCAGCTCCTGCCACGCCCATGCCCATTCCGGGCATCAGTATGTCGTAGCCAAGCACGGAGACGTGACGCGTGCTGAATATAAGGAAATAGTTGAACACCACGTCCAGAAGACACATCAGCACGCTGACAGCACTGGGCACGCGCATGTTTCCCGAACTCTTAAGCATGCTCGACGACAGTATTCCAAGCTGATATACGGGCAGCGACATGCAGAATATGGCAAAATAGCGCGACGCGTCGGGAGCGATATCGGCTCCTCCGCCAAGCCACAGGGGCAGCGGACCGGCTATGACAAGGCATATGGCGGTAAGGATGAGCGTGAAGAGCGCCGTGGCCATTATGCCCTGACGGAACACCTGGCGCGCCTTTACAAAGTCGTTGGCACCGATAAAGTGGGCAGCCTGCACCGAGAAGCCCATGGCAGCGGCCGACGTAAGACCGCCAAAGAGCCACGTTGTTGACTGTACTATGCCTATCGACGCCGAAGCCTTGGCACCAAGCGAGCCAACCATCGACGCATCGATATATACCATCAGGGTGTTTGTCAGCTGTGCCAGAATGGACGGCACGCTGAGCTGGGCTATCAGATTGAGCATCTGACTGCCGTTCATCGTCTGGCCGTTGCGTATCATGGCCAGCAAGTCTTTTCCTTTATTAGCTGAAAACATCGTGCGAAATTACTACTTTTAAGATGAATAAACAAATTACGCGGACAAAAAACACGCGGAAATCTTTTATTAAAGACTTCCGCGCACATTATTCAGTTAATTCAATTTTCTCAAAAAAATGGAGGCTCATGCAATTCGTTTATGCTTTCCCTTACCCCCAATACCTGTTGCTGTATTCACAGCAAACAGGGTTAACATCCGTTACCTTAAACAATCTTTTTTATTTACCTTAATTACCTATGAAAACTTTTTCATGCCTCGCGGCATCTTTGTTATCCTTTACCAAAACAATCTTTCTCTTTACCTTAGCTTTATACCTATGAATTATTAATACCTATTGTTTTGTTTTGACGATGCAAAGATACTGCTGTTTGCGCACACAACCAAACATTTCAGGCATTTTATGCATCAAAACGCATGTTTTTTGACATAAATCAAAATCAGTATACGGGATGTTGATTTTTACATATTATTTGATTACACAAAACGCCACGCTGCGTCAGCACTGCCATGCCGCAACACACATGCGGACAAGAAAGGCAAGGCACGGCAGGACATTGCAATACATAAAGCAGGAAAAGAAAAAGCATGAGGACAAAACACAAAGACATATACATAATGAAATAAAGGCGCATACATAACAAATTCAAGGTATAGGCATAACCTTCGAACATACCAACGCTTACCAACCGTATATGTTTACATAATAGATTTAAGGTGAATGTATAACTGTCGAACGCACAAATGCTTACCAACCGTGTATGTTTACATAATAGATTTAAGGTGTATGTATAACAGTAGAACGCACAAACGCTACCGACCATACGTGTTTACATTACAAATTTAAGGTGCATGCATAATAAAATTAAGGCATATACATATATAATATAATGTAAAAGGGACGGAAGCGGCATAATGCCGTCCGTCCCCAGGAACATTATCTTTACGTAAGTGTTATTCTGTTATCCACTTGCCTTTCTTGGCATACCACGGGTCTGGCGTAACTCCCGGACGATAATATGCCACGAGGGCTATATCGAACACCAGCGTGCTGTAAGCCGGAATACCGGTGCTTCCGGTTGATCCGTAGCCCAGCTGATAAGGGATATACACGCGCCAACGGTCGCCTATGTGCATATACTGCAGCGCTGTGGTGAAGCCGTCTATAAGGCCGCCTACATACAGCTGACGAGGAAGAGCTGTCTGAGGGTTGAACTCTCCCTCATAGCTCTCGTCGAACACATATCCCTCGGAATAAGAAGTTGAGGGCAGGAGGCGTCCGCGATAGTGCACCAACACAGAGTCGGTGAACATTGGGCATCCGCTGCCTGTTCCTTCCTCGAGCACCTCTACCACGATGTGATCGGCATATCCGGCCGGTATAGTGTCCTCAAGCGAGTAGTTTCTGATAATCTTCCAGCTGCCGTCCTTAATGCCCATAGCCTTCTCGTAGATATTGTCAAAATAGGCCTCGTTGCGGTTTTTCCAGTCGGGAAATTCCTCAACGGTGTCTTCGTTCTCGCTGCAGGCCATGAAGCACAGCGGTGCAATAAGCAGCATCAGAAGGGCAAAAATATTGTACTTCTTCATTTACTGTATCTTTTTAAGAAGACTTGCAATGCTTACCTTATCCTCAATAATGCCGTTGAGCTCGTCGATGCTTACTCTCTCCTGCTCCATTGTGTCGCGGAAGCGCAGCGTAACGGTGTTGTCCTTCAGCGTGTCGTGGTCAACGGTTACACAGTAAGGCGTACCTATTGCGTCCTGACGGCGGTAGCGCTTGCCGATAGAGTCTTTCTCGTCGTACTGGCAGTTGAAGTGGAACTTCAGGTTGTTTATTATCTCGCGTGCCTTCTCGGGCAGTCCGTCTTTCTTTACAAGAGGCATCACGCAGAGCTTGACAGGAGCCAGGGCTGCGGGCAACTTGAGCACAACGCGTGTCTCGCCGTTCTCGAGTTTCTCCTCGCAGTAAGAGTGGCACATGATTGAGAGGAACATACGGTCAACGCCGATAGACGTCTCGATGTCATACGGAGTGTAGCTCTCGTTGGTCTGCGGGTCGAAGTATTTGATTGAGCGGCCAGAGAACTTCTCATGCTGCGACAGGTCGAAGTCGGTGCGGCTGTGTATACCCTCAACCTCCTTGAATCCGAACGGCATACGGAACTCGATGTCGGTAGCGGCGTTGGCATAGTGGGCCAGCTTCTCGTGGTCGTGGAAACGGTAGTTCTCTGCGCCGAATCCGAGGGCCTGATGCCACTTCATACGTGTCTCCTTCCACTTCTGGAACCATTCGATCTCTGTTCCGGGCTTAACGAAGAACTGCATCTCCATCTGCTCGAACTCGCGCATACGGAAGATAAACTGGCGTGCAACAATCTCGTTGCGGAAGGCCTTACCTATCTGTGCTATGCCGAAAGGTATCTTCATGCGGCCTGTCTTCTGCACGTTAAGGTAGTTTACGAATATACCCTGTGCAGTCTCGGGGCGCAGATAAATCTTGCTTGCGCTGTCGGCTGTAGAGCCCATCTCGGTTGAGAACATGAGGTTAAACTGGCGCACGTCGGTCCAGTTCTTTGTTCCGCTGATCGGGTCGACGATGCCTTCGTCGAGAATAATCTGCTTCAGCTCGTTGAGGTCCATGGCGTTCATAGCCTCGCTGTAGCGCTCGTGCAGGGCGTCGCGCTTCTTCTGGTTGTCGAGCACGCGTGGGTTGGTCTCGCGGAACTTAGCCTCGTCGAAAGCCTCGCCAAACTTCTTGCGGGCCTTCTCCACTTCCTTGTTTATCTTTTCCTCGTATTTTGCTATCTGGTCTTCAATAAGCACGTCGGCGCGGTAGCGCTTCTTTGAGTCGCGGTTGTCGATGAGCGGGTCGTTGAATGCGTCAACGTGTCCCGATGCCTTCCATATCGTTGGGTGCATAAAGATGGCCGAGTCGATGCCCACGATGTTCTCGTGAAGCAGCACCATGCTCTTCCACCAGTATTCCTTAATATTGTTTTTCAGTTCAACACCGTTCTGTCCGTAGTCGTAAACTGCGGCCAAGCCGTCATAGATGTCGCTGCTCGGGAACACGAATCCGTACTCCTTGCAGTGAGACACTATTTTCTTAAAAACATCTTCTTGTGCCATTGTTGTTTATTTACCTTAAATTTTTATTTCACAGAAAAGCCCTCTGCGAGGGCAACAAAAAGTTATCGTATAAACACTTTTGCGTGCAAAGATAATGCAAAGCTACCGAAACACAAAACTTTTTCACACACATTATTATATTTATTTCGTCCTTGGCCCGTGCCGGCGGGTGCCTGCCGCCATGCGGCGCGTTATGTTTATTTAACACGGAGACGGCTGCCGGTTTTTCGTTTTTCTTGACAATATAAATTTGTGAAATAGAAAACTTACGCCGAGAGATATGGGTTCGCGGACGGCATAAACGCCATGAAACGACCAAAAAACGGCATCCTGAAACATGAAATGCGGCCTTTCATGATGCAAAAGCATGCCTTTTGGCTACCGAAACATGGCCTTTTGCAGTGGAAAAAGCAGTGTTTTACACCGCAATTTGCGGTATTTTACATTATCTCATGCCGCCGCAGACCGCACAAACAAACATAAGCAGCTGATTACCAAACACTTACACAAAATACGATTTATGTCGGTTTTTCATGTCTGAAGCCGGATTCTTGAGCAGCACGGGCATTCTGAGAGCGTCAAACGGACGGCAACGGGCATTTCCGATTAACTTTATTTAACCTCGCACAGACCGTCCTCAACGGCATCTCAGCATAAGGCCGCGCTGCCGCTCCTTATATAAAAAATAAAATATTTATTTTGCATTGTCTCCGATTTTAGCTATCTTTGCATAAGATAAGCGGCATCTCAGCATAACACTTAAACATGTTTCAGCAAACAGGTTTAGTGGTTCTGCGTTCGATTTGCATTATCCTTGCATAAGATAAGCCGCACGAAGGCATCAAGCTAAAACAAGCCGGGCTGCAAAAGCCACACCGATTTGCATTATCTTTTCTACAGACATACATCATCATGGACGACAATATTAAAGACCCCGAAAACATAGAAGAGCAGGACATGCCCGTTCAGGACGACAGCAACGACATCGAACCCGAAAGCCACTCTGACTATAAGCCGGCCAACAGGTTTGACGCCTCTGCCGTGCATCATCTGAGCGGAATGTACCAGAACTGGTTTCTCGACTACGCATCATACGTTATCCTTGAGCGTGCCGTGCCCCACATCGAAGACGGACTGAAGCCCGTTCAGCGACGCATACTGCACTCTATGAAGCGCATGGACGACGGACGCTACAACAAGGTGGCCAACATCGTGGGCCACACCATGCAGTTTCACCCTCACGGCGACGCATCTATAGGCGACGCGCTCGTGCAGCTCGGACAGAAAGACCTGCTCGTAGACTGCCAGGGTAACTGGGGAAACATACTCACGGGCGACCGTGCCGCCGCTCCGCGATACATCGAGGCGCGCCTGTCTAAGTTTGCGCTCGACGTGGTATTCAATCCTAAGACCACCGAATGGCAGCTGAGCTACGACGGCCGCAACAAGGAGCCTATCACGCTGCCGGCAAAGTTTCCGCTGCTGCTGGCACAGGGAGCCGAGGGCATAGCCGTAGGATTGTCGTCAAAGATTCTGCCGCACAACCTCAACGAGATATGCGACGCCGCCATAAGCTATCTGCACGGCGAGCCGTTTACGCTCTATCCCGACTTCCCTACGGGCGGAAGCATCGACGTGAGCAAATACAACGAGGGACAGCGCGGGGGCACGCTGAAGGTGAGGGCAAAGATAGAAAAGCTCGACAGCAAGACGCTCGTGATACGCGAGATACCCTTCGGCAAGACCACCACTACGCTTATCGACTCGATACTCAAGGCCATCGAAAAGGGCAAGATAAAGGCACGCAAGGTGGACGACAACACGGCCGCACAGGTGGAGATACAGGTGCACCTGGCTCCCGGCGTGTCGTCAGACAAGGCCATCGACGCCCTTTACGCCTTCTCCGACTGCGAGATAAACATCTCGCCCAACTGCTGCGTAATCGAAGACAACAAGCCGCAGTTCCTGACCGTGAACGACGTGCTGCGCCACTCTACCGACCGCACCATGGCCCTGCTGCGCAAGGAACTCGAGATACGCAAGCATGAGCTGCTCGAGCAGCTCCACTTCTCGTCGCTCGAAAAGATATTCATCGAGGAGCGCATCTACAAAGACCGCAAGTTTGAGCAGGCTCCCGACATGGACGCAGCATGCGAGCACATCGACAACAGGCTGACGCCGTTCTATCCGCAGATGATACGCGAGGTTACAAAGGGCGACATCCTGCGCCTCATGGACATCAAGATGGCACGCATACTGAAGTTCAACAAGGACAAGGCCGAGGAGCTGATAGCCAAGATAAAGGCCGAAGTGGACGACATAAACCATAAGCTGAACAACATGGTTGAGGTTACGGCCGACTGGTTCAGGTATCTGAAGGAGAAATATGGAGCCGCACATCCCCGACTGACCGAGATAAAGAACTTCGACACCATCGAGGCTACAAAGGTCATCGAGGCCAACGAGAAGCTGTATATCAACCGCAACGACGGCTTCATAGGCACCGGACTGAAGAAAGACGAGTTTGTGTGCAACTGCTCCGACATCGACGACATCATCATCTTCTACAAGGAAGGCAAGTATAAGGTGGTGCGCGTGGCCGACAAGATATTCGTGGGCAAGAACATCCTGCACGTGGCAGTGTTCAAGAAGAACGACCGCCGCACCGTCTACAACGTTGTCTACCGCGACGGAAAGCAGGGCAAATATTTCATGAAGCGCTTCTGCGTGACCAGCATTACGCGCGACCGCGAATACGAGTTCACACAAGGCACGCTGATGCGCTCAATGCGCACGCCGTACACCCCGTTGGCAGACAGCACCCGCTGGGCGGCCTCCGCACCGGTGAGGCGGCGGGAAGAATACTGCTGGGAATATTTCCGGAAGGTGGAGTTGACATTGGCGCTTGCCCAGAGGGACAGCAGCACGCAGGGGAGAACGAGGACAACATATGTCCAGTCAAAATAGTAGTAGGGCATAACGAACCTCCTGACGGGATTTTCTTTTCCTTATTATATCCCAAACGTGGAAAAATGGCAAGGCCGGTAGGGGAGGACGGTCGTGAGATTTTTGTAAACTTTTTTGTCGGGGGCAAAAGAAAAAAGGGGATTGTTCACAAATTATTCATACTGGAACGGTCGAATGCTGGTATACTTTCCATAGAGTTCTTTGGGGGTGGAAACATGAAGGACCCTGTCAAGCGGCGGTATGTATATCTGATGCTGTCCATATTCGGCGGTATCGGTTTGAGTGTTGTGCTGTTTTTTGTGGTTTACCGTTTTCGGGGCGTGGGCGACGCGCTGAACAAGCTGGGGAGCATCCTTGCGCCCTTTGCTTACGGCGGCGTTGTGGCGTATTTGCTGCGGCCAATGTGCAATCTCTACGAGGGACTGTTTCAGAAGTATCTGCCGAAAAAGCTGAAAAAGCTGTCCAACGGTCTGGCGGTGGGCCTCAGCATGATCTCGGGGCTTCTGATCGTGTACGCTCTGATTATCATGATCGCGCCCCAGCTGTTTTCCAGCATTCAGACCCTGTGGCTCAGCCTTCCCGACAAGATTTCCGCGCTGTACGCCTGGGCGATGGCGACCTTCGGGGAGAATGAAAAGCTGGTGTCCCTGTTCAACACCATCTACAATACCGTAAACACCGACCTGCAAAACTGGGCGAACAACACCCTTGCGCCCTATGTTTCCAGCGTAGTGAGCATCGTCTCCGGCGTGGGCAGCAGCGTGTGGAAGGTACTGATGTTCCTGTACAATCTGCTGATCGGTCTGATCGTGGCGGTGTACCTGCTGTTCAGCAGAAAGAAGTTTGCCCGGCAAAGCGTTCTCATCATCCGCAGCGCCCTGAAGCCCAAGTGGGCGGAGCTGCTGCTGGACGAGGTCGCGTTCATTGACCGGATGTTCGGCGGATTTATCGACGGAAAAATTCTGGATTCCGCCATCATCGGTGTGCTGTGCTACATCGGCTGCACGATTTTCCGATTCCCCAATGCACTGCTGGTTTCCGCCGTTGTGGGCATCACCAATGTGATCCCATTCTTTGGCCCCATCATCGGCGCGGTTCCTTCCACGCTGCTGATTCTGATTGAAAGCCCCATCAAGGCGCTCTGGTTCGTGGTTTTTGTTCTGGCGCTGCAGCAGCTGGACGGCAACGTCATCGGCCCGAAAATTCTGGGCGACCGCACAGGCCTGTCCAGCTTCTGGGTGCTGTTTACCATCATCCTGTTCGGCGGGTTGTGGGGCGTCTTTGGCATGGTCATCGGTGTGCCGCTGTTCGCGGTCATTTATGACACCGTGAAAAAGCTGGTTCGCCGCGGTCTGGACAAAAAGGGTCAGATCGAGGTCTGGGAGCAGTACAAGGCCGATTATCCCGACGAAGAACCGAAGAAATAATTTCGTGCTGACCATTGCGCCGCCGTGAAGCTTCACGGCGGCGCTTTTTAGCGCATTTATCAGATAAGAGTGGAAATTGGGGTCAAGCTGTGGTATACTAACATAAAAGCGCTTCAGGAGGGAAGAATATGAATTACGCGACGATCAAAAACTGCGACATTGCCAACGGCCCCGGCGTGCGGGTGAGTCTGTTTGTCTCCGGCTGCACCCATCACTGCCCCGGCTGCTTTAACGAAGTGGCTTGGGATTTTGGCTACGGCGAGCCGTTTACCCAGCAGACCATCGATACCATTCTGGATATGCTCCGCCCGGACTATATCCGTGGCCTGACGCTGTTGGGGGGCGAACCCTTTGAGCCGGAAAATCAGGGCGCGATCGTGGAGCTGCTCCGACAGATCAAGCGGGAAATGCCCCAGAAGAGCATCTGGGCGTTCTCCGGCTATCTGTTTGAGAAGGACATCCTCTCCGGTAGGCTGGGGGATACACGGGAATACTTAAGCTATCTGGATGTTCTGGTGGACGGCCCCTTTGTGGAAGCAAAGAAAAACCTGTCCCTGCGGTTCCGTGGCTCGGAGAACCAGCGGCTCATTGACGTTCCAGCGTCTCTGGCCGCGGGAAAAACCATTCTCTGGCAGGACTGGCAGGGAGAAGAGAGAGGAATGAAATGATGAATCCTGTTCATGTGAAAATCCTCCGAGACGGGGCAAAGCTCCCCACCTACGGCACCGCCGGGGCGGCGGGCGCTGATCTGTACGCCTGCGTTGACGCGCCGGTGACCATCCGGCCGGGGGAGACGGTGTTCATCCCCACGGGCATCGCGCTGGAGGTTCCCGAGGGCTGCGCGGGGCTGGTATATGCCCGCAGCGGCCTTGCCTGCAAGCGGGGGCTTGCGCCCGCCAATAAGGTCGGCGTGGTGGACAGCGACTACCGGGGGGAGATCAACGTGGTTCTCCACAACCACGGAAGCGCCCCCCAGACCATCGAAAACGGCGAACGCGTCGCCCAGCTCCTGATCACGCCGGTGCTGCAGCCGGCCTACGAAATTGCCGAGACCCTGACGGATACGGCCAGAAATGCGGGAGGATTCGGTTCCACCGGTAAATAATTGGCGTTTCTTATAAAATTTGCGTACGGTGTATGTAAAATTTATGCAAATTTTGTCACTGTACTTTTCTGGTATCTTTTTTTATAATGATATTATGCCTGTTTATGGCGACTACGGAAGAGATATTAGGAGTTTCATATGGAGATTTTAAGTGCCATCGTGCAGCTTCTGGGCGGACTTGCCCTGTTCCTGTACGGCATCGAGCTGATGGGCGACGGCCTGAAAAACAGCTCCGGCGCCGCACTGAAACGCGTGCTGGAAAAGGTCACCGGAAATGTTGTGATGGGCGTTCTCACGGGCGCGCTGGTCACCGCTGTGATCCAAAGCTCTACCGCTACCATTGTCCTGACGGTCGCCCTGATCGGCGCGGGCGTGCTGAATCTGAGGCAGGCCGTGTCCATCGTCATGGGCGCCAATATCGGCACCACCGTCACGGCACAGATCATCCGTCTCGGCTCCATTCAGTCCAACGGAAGCTGGCTGCTGTGGCTGTTCGACACGGACACGCTTGCGCCTATCGCTCTTATCATCGGCATTGTGCTGCTGATGTTCATTAAGTCCAAGCGCTCCAATACCATCGGCGATATCTGCATCGGCTTCGGCATCCTGTTTGTAGGTCTGAACCTGATGACCAGCGGCGTGGAGCCTCTGGTGGGTACGGACGCGTTTATTGCCTTTGTGCGGTTCCTGAATAATCCCTTGTTCGGCATTCTCTTTGGCCTTGTCCTGACGGTCATTGTCCAAAGCTCGTCGGCGACGGTTGGTATGCTCCAGACGGTGGCATCTGTGCCGGGGGCGGGGATCACTTTCGCCATGGCCTATCCGGTCATCATGGGCATCAATCTGGGCACCTGCGTCACCACGGCCATGGTCTGCTCCATCGGCTCGTCCAAGGACGCCAAGCGGACGGGCGTCGTCCACATCGCGTTCAATACCATCGGAACGATTCTGTTCCTGCTTCTGATGACTGTTCTGCGGAAGCTGTCTGTGTTCTCGGCGGAATTCTGGGTGCGCAGTGTGGACAGCGGAAATATCGCGAATTTCCAGACGATTTTCAATCTGGTCACTGCCGTTGTGCTGGTTCCCTTTGCGGATCAGCTGGTGAAGCTGTCCATGGTCATCGTCAAAGATGACAAGCAGAAACAGCTGCGCCATCCCGAGCTTCATACGCTGGATGAAAAGCTTTATAATTCTCCCGCCCTTGCCGTGTCCGTCGCCATCAAGGCCGTGTCGGATGTGGGTACGCTGGCGAAGGAGAATTTTGAAAAGGGCTGCCGGATGCTGGAAAAGTATGACCCCGCCGTTGCCAGCGAGATCGACGTGGACGAGGACTGCATCGACGAGTTCACGGACAGGGCAGACCGGTTCTTCATTGGCCTGTCCAAGGCGGTGGAAACGGAGTGGGACGACCGTCAGCTGGATATGCTGATGCAGACGGTGCCCAACTTCGAGCGTATCGGCGACTACGCCACCAATCTGGTGGAGCTGTCCCAGCGGCTGGTTGCGGACAACGCGACCTTCTCCGACATGGCGCAGCGGGAATTGAAGCTGATTTTTGATGCCGTCAATGAAATCCTGACCATTACCGTAGACGCCTTCGCCAAGGGCGACAATGAAGCCGCCAAGCGGATTGAGCCGCTGGAGGAAACCATCGACGACATGGTGATGATTCTCCGGGACCGCCACACCAAGCGTTTGAAGAGCGGCGCCTGTTCCGTGGGCAGCGGTCTGGTGTTCATGGAGACGCTGACCTATCTGGAGCGTGCTTCCGACCAGTGTTCCTCCATCGCCGTGATGATGCTGGCGCGGAACAACGAGAATATCCTGCAAAACCATTACGATTATCTCCGGGAGATTCACGCGGGCAACGACGCCGCCTACAGTGCGGAGAAGGAACGCCGCCGCGAGCAGTATATCAAGCCTTTGAAAGAGACCAACTGATACTATTTCCTGATTAAAATCTTTGATTTTAATCAGGAAGGCATCGCCTAATGGCGCTGCCGGTTTTGTGATTTATAAGGAAAGAAATCACAAAACAAGTCTCATATGAACTCCTTGCCCGAAGGGCAATTAAAACCTTTTCTAAAGATTTTAATTGGAGTTCAGTATGAGTTGGTAAAAGCCCCGAAAGCTTCGGCTTTCGGGGCTTTTTGCATCGTACTGTATGAAAATTGTGAAGGGAAATCAGCCGCAGAGTCTGGCCTGTTCCGCCGCCACACCGGCTTCACAGCTGCGCATGGCGAGGATGGTCTTTTCCATCAGTTCCTCCAGCGTCCAGCCAAGACGGTCAGCGCCGGTCTGGATCACGTCACGGGAGCATCCGGCGGCGAACTTCTTGTCCTTGTATTTCTTTTTCAGACTGCTGACCTCCATGTCCATGACGCTCTTGCTGGGGCGCATCCGGGCGGCTGCACCGATCAGGCCGGTCAGCTCGTCGGCGGCGAAGAGAATCTTCTCCATTTTGTGAGTCGGCTCCACGTCACAGCACAGGCCGTAGCCGTGGGAGCAAATGGCGTGAACCATCTCCGGACTGGCATTGATCTCAGCCAGCAGCTCCGGCGCCTTGACGCAGTGCTGCTCGGGGTAGCGTTCAAAGTCCACATCATGCAGAAGGCCGCACAGACCCCAGAAGTCCGCGTCTTCGCCCTCCTGCTGGGCGAACCAGCGCATGACGCCCTCAACGGTCAGGGCGTGGAGAATGTGAAACGGCTCCTGATTGTATTTTTGCAGCAGGGCAAGCGCCTGCTCCCGTGTTACTTCCATAAAAATACCTCCTGTAAGAAGTTTGCAACCATTCTACGACTGCCGGGGATATTTGTCAATGAAAAAAGCGACCGGATTCTCTTAGGGCCTATCTGAAAACCGTCAACATGCCCA
>ENA-OPCC01000803-OPCC01000803.1-human-gut-metagenome-genome-assembly--contig:-NODE-803-length-15133-cov-4.140735_pt1 | contig 15133 bp, 8 predicted proteins | sample MGYA00241558_ERZ501467 | MGnify/ENA primary metagenome ERZ501467 (study PRJEB25962, sample SAMEA2042620) | human gut metagenome | biome: human gut; feature: human-associated habitat; material: faeces...
GGGGAAATCCCAGCCGTACGTATGTAGGAGGTCCTATCGGACGTTTCTGGGGATACAAACAAATAGGAATATTCCAGAATCAGGAAGAGATAGACAATTATGTGGATAAGAATGGTACCAAGATTCAGCCTAATGCACAACCGGGTGATTTTAAGTTTGCCAAATTAGGAGAATCAGGCGAATTGAACGATGATGATGACCGTACTTTTATCGGTGATCCTAATCCGGACCTCATTTATGGTTTCAACTTAGGATTCAGTTATAAGAACTTTGATGTAAGTATGGCATTCCAGGGAACTATTGGAAATGACATCTGGAACGTTGCTAAAGGAAGCCTTGCTTCAGCAGGACGCCAGAATGCGTTGGCGGATGCTTACACAAAAGCATGGACAAAAGACGGGGATTTGGATGCTGTATATCCACGCATAACCAACTCTGACTCTAACAATAATATGAGAGGTTCTTCTTTCTATGTGGAGAACGGTTCTTACCTGCGTATCAATACCGTTACTTTAGGGTATACCCTTCCGAAGAAATGGATTAACAAGTTCAACATTCAAAACTTACGCATATACGTAACAGGTTACAACTTGTATTGCTTTACAAGCTACTCCGGCGCAGATCCCGAAGTTGACTGCTGTACCAGCACTCCGATGACTCCGGGTATCGACTTTGCCGCATATCCCAAGAGCCGTTCATACGTAGGTGGCATCAACTTAACTTTCTAATCACATAAGAAGATACAATTATGAAAAAAATATATCAGACCATATTAATATGTTTAGGGGTAATGGGAATTACATCCTGTTCCGATTTCTTAGACCAGAAATCACCCTCTGAAATAGATCAAAGCGATTTGGCTCTAAAACCAGTCTACATACAACAAGTGATGAACAATATGTATGCCGGATTGACTTTAGACCATACATACGGTTGCCGTATGCCATTGAACTTTTCCACCAACAGCGACATCGAATTGGTAGATGCCACCAAATTGGAAGACTTCACCAACGCAGAAGACAGAGGCGCGTCCAACTATAATCCTTCTACTACATGGAGCCGCCTGGACAACAACTGGCAATCCATGTTCAAAATCATAGAAGGCGCCAACGTTGTGATTGAATCCGTAGACCAAAGTCCTATTATGGCCGATAAGAACAATTCTGACTACAACACATTACTTCACTATAAAGGCGAGGCGCTTACCATTCGCGCGATGGTTTATTATGACTTAATCAAAACCTACGGCGATATTCCCATGAAGTTTGAACCGACCAAAGAAGACGGGTCAAACTTATATCTGGAAAAGACAGACCGCGATGTTATCTATGAGCGCTTGTTAAGCGATTTGGAAACGGCTGCCGCCGCATTACCTTGGGCAGGAATGGATGGCTATACAACAGAACACGCCACTAAAGGATTTGCGCACGGCCTGTTGGCACGTATCGCCTTATCCTATGCCGGCTACTCCATTCGCGAAACAGCTAAAGAAGGATACGAAACCATGCCCGGCAGTGATCCGTCCTATCCTACCCAACGCCCCGATGCAGCCAAAAGAGAAGAACTTTACAAATTAGCGCTGACTCATCTGGACGTAATCATCAAAGACGGTCCTCATAAGCTGAACCCTTCTTTCGAAGACGAATGGTATAGAATCAATCAACGTACCTTAGACAACCAATATTACGAAAACCTTTATGAAGTTGCCCATGGACTGGGTACATCCGGTGAAATGGGATATACTATTGGCGTACGCCTCAACGCGAAAGATAACAACTCTGCAAGCTGGGGATATGGCAACTCAAGTGCAAAAGTACAATTGACAGCTCCATTTTTCTGGTCATTCGACCATAAAGACCTGCGTCGCGACATTACATGCGCCAACTATACCATTGAAGGTAATGATAAAGATACCCCGGACATCGAAAAAATGGCAGGTAACAAACCTTTCCAACTGTATGTAGCCAAGTGGGATGTGCGCAAAATGAGCGAAGAATGGCTGAAGCAGAACAAAAATGCCAGTGCCAAGAAAGGATATGGCATCAACTGGATAGTAATGCGTTATTCGGATGTATTGTTGATGTATGCCGAAGTTATGAACGAATTGTTCGGTCCCGACGCTATCGGTACTGCCACTTGCGGAAAAACAGGCCGTGATGCCTTAATGGAGGTTCATTGCCGTGCGTTTGATACCGCCGATCAAGCCAATGCGCAAGCCTATGTCAACGGAATTTCTTCCGCAGACTTCTTTGATGCCGTTGTAGACGAACGTGCATGGGAGTTAGCGGGTGAAGCTGTCCGTAAATACGATTTGATCCGTTGGGGACTGTTGTCATCCAAAACACAGGAAATGCTGGATAACTACATAAATGTAGTAAAACCCAATGCACCCGCAAAATTGTATTACAATATGCGAAGCGATGATCCGAAAAGTATAGATATGTCAAGCGTACAATGGTATGCAACTCCCGCCAACACCGGAGACTACAAAAAGAGTAGCGATTTTTGGGGAAAAGAAGACAGCAAACTGGAAGTATTTACCGAGAATATCAGTTCCGGCTTGAATAAAACTGTTATCAATCGCCACCTCTTACCGTTAGGAAGCAGCGTTATCAGTGACTCTAAAGGTAAATTGAATAACTCGTATGGTTTTTAAGCCTTAAAACAACAATAGAATATGAAAATCTATAAATATATACATAATATATTGTCAGGAGCTTGCTTGCTCCTGACAACAATTGCCGCAACCAGTTGCGACAACGCCAACGATTGGACTGTTGATGCCGCTCATAACCGTTTGTTCAGTTGTGATCTCAGCGGTGTAACTCCCGAAGACATCGGTACAGAAGCCACTTTGGAATTTAAGACTGTAAAAGGTGCGGAGTACTATCTTATCGAAGTTAGTAAAGACACATTGTACAATGACATCGAAATGGGAAGTACCGCTACTTCCATCATATACGGTGAGGACAAATCCATCAAAGAATCGCCTTATACGATGACAGGTCTGGATAGTTCAACCAAATACTATCTTCGTTTGAAAGCAATGTCAGGCAATACTCCCGAGTCCAAATGGAGTTATCTTTCCGATTACAGTTTCAAAACCAAGTCAGAGCAGATATTCGAAGAAATCTCTACCGCTGACCTCACAGAGAACAGTGTCGTTTTACATTGGCTTGCCAATGCAGAAGTTACCAAATTGGAAATTCTGAAAGGTGAAGAAGTAAAAGTAACCAAAGATTTGACAAACGATAACGAAGCTGTAACCAATGGTACAATCACCATTGACGGGTTGGAAGCACAAACCAATTATACAGCCAAGATATATAAAGACAATATTGTAAGAGGTACAATCGGTTTTACAACTTTTGCAGCAGTTCCAAGTGCAGACCTTGTATATCGTATGACGGCCGATGAGAATCTTAGTAATGAACTTCTTGCGGAAATCACAGCCCAATGCGAAGGAACTTCTATCACGATAGCAATGCCGGCCGGTACAACCAATAAATATGGTGAAGCATTAGAATTAGTTGATGGTTATTCCTACACATTCTTCGGAATTGCCGGAGAAAAGAAGCCGGTAATAGCCATAAGTACAATAACACTTAAAAATAACGCATTGATTAAATTCCAAAATGTAGAGCTCAATGCTGACGGCATTAATGCTGAAGGTACAGCCAAAACTAACGAATACATTATCAATCAAAGCGCAGCAGCAGTTGTAGACAATATTACTTTTGAAGATTGTGATATTATCGGCTTTAAGAATTCTATTGTCCGTATCCAATCCTCAGGTATAGAATTTAAAAAAGTTGTATTTAACGGATGTTACATCAAAGGGCAAAATTTGGCAAGCAATTACTATGTTCTTCATAATAAAAACGGTAAATTCGGAGAAGTAGAATATAACAATACCACATTTGACTGCACCGGATATAGAGGCCTGTTTTATAGTGAAAACAAAGATTGTACAAGTATCAATATTACGGATTGTACAATATATAACATACCGGCATCAGGGCAATATGTTATAGACTTTAAGTCAACAAATAATGGTGCTACCAACGGTATTATAATCAACAATACAATCTTTGCAAAGGTTCAAGATGCAAGTGCCGCTAAGGGTATTCGAAGTAATAGTGTACAAACCTTTGATAATGTATGGACTACTAATGATTTTAAACTAACCGGCAATCAATTCAGTGGAACTGTTACAGCTTTTGACGGTACGTCAACTGATTTATTTGAAAATCCCGCAGCAGGGGACTTTACCATCAAGAGTTATAACTTTGGAGGTCGCCTAAATGCAGGCGCAATCAAATGGAGAATGACGGAATAAACATCCATCCTTACTAATAAAAAGAGTTGCTTTATAATAATAAAGCAACTCTTTTTATTTTCCCCTTCACCCTTCACATCCCCCTGTTCATCAACCCTTGCGGGTGAAGTCCGCCATTACCGTCACTGCCGTACAATCCTATCCCTGCTCACCCCGTAATACCCCGCTACGGGCACATATACCGGTTGCGTAGGTATTCCGATATTCCGAATTTTCCCTTCCGCCCTCAGCCTGCGGATATGCTCCATCGCTTTCGACTTCATAAATCCGCAAATCTGCTGGAAGTCCGCACGGGTCATTAATTGATGTTCGGTGAAATAAGCTCGCAAACGCATATCTATTTCCACATCCGATAGTTTGCGGGAATGCCCGTTGTGCCTGATATTTTTAAGCTTCACGGCTCCCACTTCGTTCTTCAACGCTTGGTCGGCACGAAACTTGATACCTTTTAAACGAACTTTCGTATTTTTGCGTTTCGTTTCCGCCGTCACCTCTTCTATACATTTCAGCGTAGGATGAAAATAACCTATCCCGTCCAGGTGCACTTGGCGACCGTCACCCAGCTCCTGCCCCAATACATGCGACAGCGCATCGAGTACAGCCGTAACATCCGTTTCCGTCAGCGAGCAACGCTCCTGAATTTTACGCCTCACATAGTCCGTTCCTATCTTTCCATTGTACGTGATGCGTGCATGGAGCTTTTTCTCGTCCGGCTGGTTCGGCGGTACCGGATTCTCGTACCATTCAAAATGAATTGCCATAGTGCTGTATTTATTTATACTGTGTAAAGTTAACGCTTTCCCATGAGATAATCTATTTTTCCTACGAGAATAAATGGGTGCCGGCAACTGCCGACAGAGCCGTTGACGATTGTCAACAGAACCGCCGACAGCTATAAACAGACCTGTTGACTACTGTCAACACCCTGTTTCGCTACAAGATAAAACGAATTATCCCGCATTGAAAACGCAATAATGCAAGGACTTGGCACGTTCAACGCCACAAGCGATAATAGTGTGAAAAAGGCTTGCGAAAGGCTGTTTCCCGATAGTAACTTCGCGGCACGAAACTATCAATAAAAACAACGTGTATGATGAAAAAATGTATTATGAAACTTATCTCCTTTTTATTAAGGAACCGGAAACGCGAGAGACAGTCCCGCATAAAGAAATGCAATCCGACAGAACAGGTTAACCGCTTCCTGCAAACCGGCTATGCCTTCCGTTACAACCGGCTGACAGAGGAAACAGAATACCGCCCCATTGGAATTGCAGACAAAGCGTTCCTCCCTGTCGGCAAACGGGAACTGAATTCCTTATGTCTCGAAGCCCATGCCCGGGGCATCCTGTGCTGGGACAAAGATATCAGCCGCTTTCTTTTTTCCAAATACGTACCGGAATATCATCCTTTCCTGCTCTACTTTGAGCAACTTCCCGCTTGGGACGGTATCGACCGGATTGACAATTTGGCACACCGCGTATCGTCCGAACCCTTCTGGATAAGCGGTTTCCACACATGGATGCTCGCTCTTGCAGCCCAATGGACGGGACGGACAGACAAACATGCCAATAGCGTGGCTCCCCTGCTTGTCAGTTCCCGGCAGGGTTGCCTGAAATCCACCTTCTGCAAAAGTCTGATGCCCGACAGCCTGTCCCGCTACTATTCGGACGAAATAGAGCTCACGTCACGAAGTAATGTCACCCGCAAAATGTCGGAAATGGGACTGCTAAATCTTGATGAGTTCGACAAATACTCCGCCAAGCAAATGCCGCTGCTCAAAAGCCTGATGCAAATGGCTGATTTAAATCTTTGCAAAGCATATCAAAAGAACTTCCGTAATCTCCCCCGCATCGCTTCTTTCATCGGCACAAGCAACCGCTTCGACTTACTTTCCGACACTACGGGCAGCCGGCGTTTCCTATGCGTAGAGGTAAAGGATAAAATTGATTGCAGCCACATCGAACATAAACAAATCTATGCGCAACTGAAACAAGAGCTTGCAGACGGAGCCCGCTACTGGTTTACCGCCGAAGAAGAGCAGGAGCTCCAAGAACACAACCTTGCCTTCCGGCACCACAACCCGGCAGATGAAGTGCTGCACAGTTGCTTCCGCCCCGCAACGGCTGAGGACTCAAAAGAAGAGGTAATCCACCTCTCCGCCGCCGACATCTTCAAAGAACTGAAAAGGCAAAATCCCGCTGCCATGAGAGGGACAAATCCGAACAGTTTTTCACAGCGACTCGTACCCGCCGGCTTCGTGCGGAAGCACGGACGCTATGGAAATTTCTATCCGGTAGTGCCGCTCGCATGAAGAAACAAGCAACTTCCCGACTCAAGTTCACAAAACAGGGGTTCACCCGCAAACCCCGATGAATAGGAAGACATGAAGGGAGAAGGGGTGTCATGCACAAAAGAATTTCAGGGGTAAAAACTAATTTTTCCACAAAGAATACCAAAAAATACTATGATGTTCACAGAGTATCACATATTTTTGTGTTCGATAACGGATGAAACCATCTCATTACAGTTGTCAGCCTTACTATATTTAATAACTATAAAAAACAAACTTATGAATCTAAAAAGACTTGCCAAAAGGGCATTAGCTACTCTATCATTGAGTATGTTGTGTTTAGTCGCTTTTGCACAAGGTCACCAAATCTCAGGTACCGTAATCGACGGTACGGGTGAACCAATTATCGGTGCAAACGTATTGGAAGTAGGCACTACTAACGGTGTAATTACTGACATCGACGGTAATTTTAAACTTAGCGTACAGCCCAACGCAAAAATCCAGGTATCATTTATCGGTTATATCACACAGACCGTTACAGTGGGTAGCCAGAGCAATATCAAGGTAACGCTGAAAGAAGATGCGCAAGCATTGGATGAAGTGGTGGTTGTAGGTTACGGTGTACAGAAGAAGTCGGATGTGACCGGTTCTGTCGGAAGTGTAAACAGCGATAAGATTATGGCTAAAGGTACCACTTCCGTTATGGAATCCTTGCAAGGTTCGGTTGCGGGTGTGGACATTTCGCAAAGCTCAAGCCGTGCCGGTGAAGGATTCAACATCTCTATCCGCGGTAAGAGTTCTATGGCCGGCGGTGAACCACTGTACGTTATCGACGGAGTGGTGTGCGACAATATGAACTTCCTGAACCCTGCCGATATAGAAAAAATCGACATCCTGAAAGACGCTTCTTCTACCGCTATCTATGGTTCGCGCGCAACAAACGGTGTCGTGATGATTACAACCAAGCAAGCCGGAACGAGCATTAAGGACGAAGCTAAGGTTCAAGTAACTTACGACGGATATTACGGTTATAAAACCGTGGCCAACATGCCGGAATTCATGAGTGGCGACGAATGGACCAACTATCGTTTCCAACGTTATACAACCCTGAAGTCCACAGACGAATTCGGACATCCTACTTATCAGATGAAAGATACGGATTGGAGCGCTTTCTGGGGAAATAACAGCGCCAAAATCAAAGATATTTATGCCACCAAAGGTTATTATGACTGGCCGGATTTGATAACCACGGACGGTCAGCAGCAAAACCATTACCTCAACATCGCCGGTAATACAAAGAACCTTTCTTACCGCGTCGGTTTGGGTTATCAGAAAGACGACGGTATCCTGCACGACTCCTATGAACGTTGGAATGTCAAGGCTGCGATAGACCACAAAATCAACGACCGTTTCTCTATCGGCGCGTTGGTAAACCTTTCTACCTCTCTGAAAGACTACGGCAGCAAGAATTCGGTTATTACCGGTTTCCGTGCAAATCCGTACTGGGTTCCTTACTATTGGGAAGGCGAAAATAAAGGAGAATTAATACTCCAGCCGGCCAAAGACGAAGTGATATTCCCCGATGGCGGCGGTTTCACCTCTACATTGAACCCATTGGTGGATAGAGCAAATTCCACTGACGAGACACGCAGTTACGATGTTATGGGTAACTTGTACTTACAGTACTCTCCTATCAAGGAAGTTATTCTGAAAACCACATTCTCTCCTACATACAACCGCAGCAAGCGAGGCGAATTCTATGGTGTGAATACAGACAGCCAGTTCTCTTCCAAGAACCCGAGCACGGGCGACCCTTACAATACGGCTACTATCACCAATGTTGATTATTTTACATATACTTGGGATACGCAAGCCAATTATACCAAAACATTCGGCGACCACAGTATCAACGCGTTGGCATTGTTCAGCGTATATAGCGCAACCAAAGAAGGGGATGCCATTACCGCCAACGATATGCCTTTCGATGTAGACTGGTATAATACAGGTTCTGCCGGCTTCCTGAGCAATGCAGACAGTTATTACGAGAAATTGACCATGCTCTCCTATGTGCTCCGCCTGAACTATGCTTATAAAGGACGTTATTTGGCAACCGTATCCAGCCGTTGGGACGGAAGCTCCAAATTCCAGAAAGATAACCGTTGGGGCGCTTTCCCGTCCATGGCATTGGCATGGCGTATCAGTGAAGAGGACTTTGCAAAAGAACTCTCATGGATCAGCAACCTGAAGTTAAGAGCAAGTATCGGTCTGACCGGTAACAACGCCAATGTGGGACCTTATGATACACAATCGCTGGCAGGAACCAAATATTGGTATAATTACGGTGGCGCACCGGCCTACGGATACGGCATCAACGGTATTACCAATACTTTGCTGACCTGGGAAAAGACAAGGGAAATCAACGTCGGTCTGGACTTCGGATTCCTCAACAATCGCATCAGCGGTAGCATCGACTGGTACAACAAGGTTTCAAGAGACTTGCTAATGGAACAATTAACGCCGCTGGAACTGGGTTCTTCAACAGGAGCCATGATGAACAACGTAGGTAAGGTAAAGAATACAGGTGTTGAAATCTCATTAAGCACAGTAAACGTACAGACCAAGGATTTCTACTGGAGCACTACTTTCTCTTTTGCCAAGAACAAAAACGAAATATTGGAATTGAACGGCGGCAAAGAAGACTTAGTAGCCAATAAATGGTTCATCGGCCAGCCTATCGACGTTATCTACGACTATGAATACGCCGGAGTTTGTACAGCCGAAGAGGCAAGGGCTTATGCCACAAACGACGCTATCAAGACTAAGTTCATCGAAGGTGAAATGAAGCTGAAAGACCAGCAGCAACCCGGTGAAGAGGGCTACGGAGTAATTGATGAAAACGACTTGGTTGTTTTAGGCCATGCATTACCGAAATGGACAGGTAGCGTTACCTCAAACATGACCTACAAGAACTTCGACTTCTCTTTCTCCATCTATACCAAACAAGGCGGTATGGTAGAAAGTCCGTTCATGGCCGAATTCACAAACTACAAAGACCGCGGACGTAACAAGCTGAAAATGGATTATTATATTCCCGCAGGTACTCCCGTGCTCAATGCCGACGGAAGCGGTTATACCTTAACTACGGAAGCTCACATGGGCGCATATCCTTATCCTACCAATACAGCCAACAACAACTATGGCGGCGGTATCGGTTGGGGTACCGACAAACAGACGACTTATGTAGGTAACTCTTACGTAGACAACTCTTTCGTGAAAATCAAGAACATCACTTTGGGTTACACATTCCCCAAAAGCTGGATGTCCAAGATTGGTGTAGACCATTTGCGTTTGTATGTCAATGTATTGAATCCGTTTACCTTTACAAGTTATAAGGGCTTTGATCCGGAATGGGCGGATGCCGCCTTAAATGACGGAACAGGCGGACCGAGTTCACGCACATACCAAGTTGGAGTCAATTTAAAATTTTAATACCTGATAACGATGAAAAAAGCAATATACATCGCAACCTGCCTGTTAGGACTTAGCATAAGCAGTTGCTCAGACTTTTTGGAACAAGATAACAGATCGGATGTTCCCTCAAATGAATTCTATAATACCAAAACCGGTTTCAACAGCCTGTTGAACAGTACATATTCTTCTTTAAGAAGCATCTACGGCGGAGCTCCCTGGGTATTCAGCGCAGGAACGGACTTGTTTGCCGGCGGTAAACAAGGTGTGGACGCCATCGGTCTGTATGGCTCGTCTTACAATTCCGCCGACAAAGACGTGCAAGAGTTTTATACCGAATGCTACAAAGGAATACAACTGGCGAATTCCGTTATATATTATGGCGAATCGACAGAAGATTCTTCTGTAAGACTGCAATATGTAGACGAAGCGCGTTTCTTGAGAGCTTACTATTATTACTTACTGGTACAGCACTTCGGCGGGGTAGCTTTAAACACAACAATGTTTGAATCCGCAGTAATGAACCATGCACGCGAGAGCGCCGAAAACGTTTATCAGTTCGTTATAGATGAGTTCGCTTACCTGTCGTCCGACGACTCACAACTGCTGGAACGTTCGGAAGCTACCGGAGACAACTTCGGACGCGCCAACAAACGCGCCGCCATGCATTTCCTCGCCAAAACTTACCTGGCAAGAGGTTATGAAACTTTTGCAGACAGCAATGACTTTACCAATGCAGCCCAATATGCCGAGAAAGCCATAAACGGAGAAAAACCGACCATAGCTTTCAGTGATGTGTTCAGCATCAACAATGAAGAAAACGATGAAATCTTCTGGTCTGTACAGTACAGCAGCGCTACGTTGGAAGACTTGAGCAAAGACGGTAATATGCAACAATCGGTATTCGGCGTATACTTAGGCGGTGCCGAAGAAAAGAACAAATACAACGCCGGTTACCTTGCGCCGACCGTTCATCTGCACAATCTCTTTACGAAAGGTGACAAGCGTTATGAAGGTACATTCATGCTGGAACTGCATAAATTCTACTATGATTATTACACTGCTCCGACAACCTCTCCCATTAAGTATTTCTATGCTCCCGGCTGGATGTCGGATGCTGACATCACTGCTTGGAAGAACGAAAATCCGACTCTGCGCCAGAATGCGACTGTCATCAAAATGAGTGAGATGAGCGAGGACAGAAAAGGCAATATGACAGCATACGCCGATAAGTGTACGGATGATTACGGAGTGGCTTGTATAAGAAAATTCGACGACCCCACTTCCGCGTTCTCTATGACCGGCAGCACGCATGACATCATCTTAGCGCGTCTGGGAGAAACTTATCTGGTAGCCGCAGAAGCTTATGTAAAACTGAATCAGCCCGACAAGGCAAAGGTTAAGATTAACGAGCTGCGCGAACGTGCTACGGAAGCCGGATATGACCTCTCGGTACAGGAAAGTGATGTGACCGGAGAACAAGGCATCGACTTTATTCTGGACGAACGTGCGCGTGAGTTGGCAGGAGAATATCACCGCTGGATGGACTTGAAACGTACCGGACGCTTAATTCAATATGTTGCCAATGGCACTTATGACGGACAAGCATGTTTCGCATATAATCACGATAACATCAAAGTCAGTGACTTTGTGGGCAATGACGGCAATTACAAAATACTCCGCCCCATCCCATTGGATGCCATCAACCGTAATAAAGAAACCGTAAAACAGAATCCCGGATTTTAATAAATTGCACTATGATGAAATTAAAGATATTCCTGATAGGCATTTTATTTCCCGCCGCTGTCTTTGCACAGAAAGCGCCTTCTTTAGATGCTTTGCAGGACGGAATACACCATTGGAACCTACTGCACCCTGACCGTACCTATGCCCGCTATGCCGAAAAGGATTACGAGAAGATTGCCGACAATCTGATTGCATATCAAAATGAAGACGGCGGCTGGCTGAAAAACATGGACTGGGCAGGCGTACTGAACATAGATTCCATAAAAGCCGGCCTGAAAGACGGGCAGAAGCGGAGTACGCTTGACAACCGGAATACATTCTCGCAAATAGAGTATCTGGCGGATGTATACACATTAACCAAGAAACAGAAATACAGAGCCGCCTCGGAAAAAGGTCTGCGCTATCTGCTCTCCACACAAAAGGACAATGGCGGCTGGAGAGGCTGGGATGTAGATGCCGTTACTTTTAATGATGATGTTACCACCGGTACTTTGGAACTGTTCAGAAACATACTGCAAGGAGACTCCAGCTTTTTATGGCTGGACTCCGGTATGCTCAATGCAATACAGAAGTCATACGATAAGGGGCTTGCCGTAGTACTGAAAACACAATATGTACAGAATGGTGTTAAAACGGCATGGGCACAACAATATGATAACGAAACCCTTGTTCCCGTAAAAGCCAGGACTTTTGAGCTACCGGGATTAACGGCATGGGAAAGTACTGCAATCACCATCTTTCTCATGGGAATAAAGAATCCCTCGGAAGAGGTTATCCAGGCGATAGAAGCGGCGATAGCATGGTTCAATAACTCTAAAATAGAAGGTATCCGGATTGAACGCGTTCCATTGCAGGGAAAAGATATCATAAACCATGAATATCCTTACGACAACGTAGTGGTTAAAGATGAAACCGCTCCCGCTATCTGGAGCCGTTTTTATGAACTGTCTGACAACAGGCCGTTTATGGCTAAACGTTCCGGTGAGAAAGTATGGAAACTGTCTGACGTAAACGCGGAAAGGCGAACCGGATATGACTGGTACGGTTATTGGCCGGTAGAAGCCTTGAAGATGTACAAGGAGTGGAAAAAACAATTCAAGCATTAAGAAGTTTCCGATAAACCGAAAGGAAGATAATGCTATTTAAATCGAAAGATATTAGATAGGCATTCTTTGCAAGGAAGAGGGGCATCATTTGGATGATGTCCCTCTCGTTTTTACTCTTTTTCTTGTTCATCCTCTCCCCACAATTCCGTATCCGAAGGGGCTTTCTTCAGGCTCCAGGCTATTGCCGAGCCTATAACAAGCAAACTAATTAAATATATAATCATAGTTATGGTTTGGTTTCTAATTATTCAAAGAAAACATATTCAAACGGTTTATGTTCATTTTGAATACGAAATAGCGGTTTATCTCAGCGATTTATCCCGATACTCTGTCGGCGTCATGCCCATTTTCTGCTTGAAACATTTACTGAAATAGCGCGGGTCGTTGATACCGACCATATAGGATATTTGCGTCATGGAATACTCTCCGGTTTCTATCAGCTGGACTGCACGGTTGATGCGCATTTCCTTGATGAACTCGATAGGCGCCAAACCCGTCAGGGTTTTCAGCTTCTTGAAGAAAACAGAACGGCTGACGGCCAGTTCCCGAACAAAATCATCCACCACCAAGTCACCATTATCCATATTCTTCTCCATAAGCTCTACAAGCTTATTCATAAACTTACGGTCGTTGGGCGACATCACCGGAGTTTTATCCGCTTCGGGAACATCCGTTATATTCTCGTCTTTCTGCTCTCCGGAGGCGGGAACGGGCGCTGCAACTCCTGCCGGCATCAAGTCCTGACGGTACAGAGCCTGCAACTTCTGCCGTTGGGCAAGCAGATTCTTTACACGCGCTTTCAGGTAGGTAGCGCTGAAAGGCTTGGTTATATAATCATCGGCACCGTATTCCAAACCTTCCAACTTACTTTCGATAGAAGTTTTGGCCGTCAGCAGAACAATAGGAATATGACTGGTGATCATATCCGCACGGAGTTCCTTCGTCATTTCAATGCCGTCTTTCTCGGGCATCATAACGTCACTGATGATAATGTCTGGAACAAATTTAAGTGCTTTGCTCCAGCCGTCCATACCGTCTACCGCCTCAATGACACGATATACCGGTGAAAAAATGGTACGCAGGAAAGTACGTAGTTCCTGATTGTCTTCCACAAGCAACATCACTTCTTTATTAGAATCCTCTTCAGATTCTTCCTCTAAAGAGGTTACTTCCGGATTAATAATAGGAATAACAGATGCTGTTGCATCCATCACAGGAACGGAACGACGAACAGCTGCATCCTCCAGAATAAATTCAACCGTATCATCATAATGTTCCTTTCCTTTAAGGAAATCGACTTTGAAACAGCTTCCTTCGCCTAACTTACTCTCTACCGAAATAGTAGCTTTATGCATTTCGGCAAGCTCTTTCACCAATGAAAGACCAATACCGGTGCTTGCCTGATTAAACAAATTCTTATCTACCAGATTTTCGAAACGCACAAAGAGAGATTTTTTCTTATTCTCCGGTATACCGATTCCCTGATCCTGTACACCTATGGCAACGGTTCCTTCATCTTCACGGATGAAGACACGAATCAGTTTTCCATTCGGAGTATATTTAAAGGCATTAGAAAGCAAATTGAATACGATCTTCTCCAATTTATCCTCATCAACCCAAAGATACAATTCGTCCTTTTCCGTTTCAAATAAAAAGTCGATACTGTGTTCTTCCGCCAGCGATTCGAAATTATCCATTATCCTCCGGACAAAAGAGACGACGTCGACCCTTTGTACCTGCATCTTCATTTTCTTATTCTGAATCTTACGGAAATCAAGGATCTGATTGACCAAATGAAGCATCCGGTTCGTATTACGTTCCACTACGACCAGTTGTTCACGTGCATCTTCCGGCAATTTCGAATTTTTCAAGACATGCTCTACCGGGCCGGCTATCAAAGTCAACGGTGTACGGAGCTCATGCGAAATATCAGTAAAAAAGCGGAGTTTCAGATCGGTCAACTGCTGTTCTAAAGTTACTTTCCGTTTCAAGTTCGTGATATAGACAATGATACCGGATACCGTAAGAATAAGGATGATCGCTATAAGAACGTAAAGCCCCCATGCCCATGCCGTCTCCGTGAAACGAGGCTGAATATGTATGTAAAGAGGAGTAATATTATCGCACCATACACCATCGCCATTCGTAGTAATTTACTATCACACACTTTAATTTACACATAAA
>ENA-OPCC01000811-OPCC01000811.1-human-gut-metagenome-genome-assembly--contig:-NODE-811-length-15074-cov-8.307078_pt1 | contig 15074 bp, 9 predicted proteins | sample MGYA00241558_ERZ501467 | MGnify/ENA primary metagenome ERZ501467 (study PRJEB25962, sample SAMEA2042620) | human gut metagenome | biome: human gut; feature: human-associated habitat; material: faeces...
CTGGCATGGTGGATTGTTTCACTATGCACGCATTAAAAAAATACAGACACTCAAAAATAATCTCTTTATAAACTTTCTTCCTATATGAAAAAAGCTTGCCCTATGTGAATAGAGCAAGCTTTTATTCTTTTATCGCTTACCGGATACCTGTCAGAGCAGAATAACCGTTACACTGCGTGCACCGTGTGCACCCATAACAAGTGCCTGTTCGATATCGGCCGTCTTCGACGGACCTGAAATGAATACGCCATATCCATATTCACCGGTATCGATGCGCTTGTAAGCCTCGTGCATGTTGTTCACCAGATTCTTCCGGTCGAGCAGGATAACCAGTGCTTCCGAAATGAAATATACGGCACGCTGTTCAACATCTTGCTGCAACCACACGGCACCATTCTCACAAACACCTATGCGTCCGTCGACAATGGCAAGATCTGTTCCGTCGAGATCTCCCGATTTTTCCACATCGTCGGGATGAAAGGTTCCGCAGGTAACGGACTGTATGCCGTCTTCCGTCTTCACTTCACGTACAACCGAAGCTATACGGCGGGCATCGGGATAAGCTTTCTTTATTGCTTCGTTTACATCTTCTCCTTTCTGCAATACAACAGCCTGCCCTCCAACTACTTTCATGATGTTGCAGAACTGTGCGACTTTATCTTCATAAGTCAATGCTTCATGCTCCAAATCAGACAAGTCCGGCTTCTCATAGCGCATTCTTGTATTGCGGCGTATGCTTTGTAATATATCTTCTCTGCTACTCATACTCATTTCACTTTATTCTTTTTCCACATTTCGTTGAAGCTCTCCTTGGCAAACTTCGGTATTTCACGTTCTTTTCCCCAGTCGTCCAAGTCATTGTATACCATACCGCGAGGCAAAGAATTGACAATCGGCGCATTCTTCAACGCAAAATTAAACAGAGCCGGACGCGACATGAGGAATTTCATGCCACCCGACATGAGCTTCTTCGACGAACTGGCTACGCCCAATGTATGCAATCTCTGACGCCAGTCATAAATCTGGTCTGCCAGATCGACTTTTGCCGGACATACATTCTGGCACGAATGACACAACGAGCATGCCGAAACATTATCATAGTAATGCAACGGTGCTTTCAGCATTCCCAGATTGATGCCGATAGGTCCCGGAATAAAATAAGTGTATGAGTAACCTCCCGAACGACGATAAACGGGACAAGTGTTCATGCAGGCTCCGCAACGCAAGCAGTTCAGCGTCTTGACATGATGCTGATCGGCCAGAATACGGCTGCGTCCGTTATCTACGATAATGATATGCAATTCTCCGCCTTTGCGCGGTTTGCGATAATGTGAGGTATAAGTGGTGATAGGTTGTCCGGTTCCCGAACGGGCAAGCAGACGGGTAAATACTCCCAAGGCATCGCGGTCGGGCACAATCTTTTCCATTCCGAACGCTGTTATCTGAAGTTTTGGCTGGGAAGTTCCCATATCAGCGTTACCTTCGTTGGTACATACCACACATTCTCCTGTAGAAGCTACGGCAAAGTTGGCTCCCGTCATGGCGGCTTCGGCTTCGATAAACTTCCGGCGCAAGTTCTTGCGGGCTGCATGAGTCAGATACGTCTGGTCATTATTGCCGGGCTCTGTTCCCATTTCACGAACGAACAATTCGCCGATTTCTTCTTTCTTTACATGGATGGCAGGCAGGACAATGTGGCTCGGACGCTTGTGCATCAGTTGCAGAATACGCTCTCCCAAGTCGCTTTCCACCACTTCGATACCTTTCTTTTCCAGAAATTCATTCAGTCCGCACTCTTCTGCCAGCATCGACTTACTCTTGATGAAATGCTTTACCTGATGCCCCTGTAAGATATTGTATACAATGGAACAATATTCATCGGCATCTTTTGCCCAATAGACACAGGCACCGTTTGCCAAAGCATTCTTTTCAAATTCCTGAAGCAACTGGTCCAGATGACTGTTGCTGTACATCTTTATGGCACACGCCATATCACGCAAGTGTTCCCATTCGGGCACCTGTTTGCTCATTTTATCACGTTTGGCACGAACCATCCACAATGTTTCATCGTGCCATGCTGCCAGTTCCTGATTCTCCAGAAATTTTCCGGCAGCCTTTGCATGTTTCGTACTCATAATCCAGCAGCTAATATTTGAACGATATGAATGGTCTTGATAGGAAGCTTTTCACGCTCTATGATTCCTCGCTGGTGCATCAGGCATGAACTGTCGGCTCCTACGATATATTCGGCTCCGGTCGCCATATGACGCTTAACCTTGTCACGCCCCATCTGGCCGGAAACATCGTGCTCTTCTACCGCAAACATTCCTCCGAAGCCACAGCATTCGTCCGGACGCTCAGGCTCTACGATTTCTATACCCTTTACCAGCGACAGCAGATCGCGCAGCTTATTATAATAAGGAATATTCAACTCACTGGGAGAAGAAAGTTTCATCAGACGCACTCCGTGACAACTGTTCTGAATACTGACCTTGTGAGGGAATGAAGCCTGAAGGGAGGTTGGCTTTACTACATCGTGAATAAACTCACAGATGTCATATATCTTACCTTCACTGGCACAACGATGTTTCTCCTCCGCCAGCAGATTGCCGTAATGGTCGCGCACAAATACCACGCAACTGGCCGAAGGACCAACTATATAATCATAACTCTCGAATAATTTGTCGAATCGCTTTGCTAATTCTTTCGATTCATTTTCGAACCCTGCATTCGCCATAGGCTGTCCGCAACAGGTCTGGTCTAACGGATAGTCTACATCTACACCCAAACTTTTCAGAAGCTTATAAGAGGCAACTCCTACTTCGGGATAGACAGCATTGATATAGCAGGGAATAAATAATCCTACTTTCATCATTTTACCTATTTTGTTTCTGCACAAACAAAGGTATGGCTTATTGATGAATTAACAAAAAAAGAAAAATGAAAAAAAAGTCAGAAATTTATACTTACCGGCAAAATCGAACAAATAATGCAGGTATTACTGGCATTTGTTTACAAAATAGACACCACAAAGCGCGAGCCCCCCGCGAATCACTTCGCAGGGGGCACCCAACTAATAACTAACTTTTTACTTGTGGTTTACGTAATTTCATATGACTAACACTGCAAAGATACGGGTGTCTGCCCGTCCCTGCAATACCTAAATGTAGGTATTTTAGAAACATTCCAGATAAGGAAGCATGTTACAGTTTCATTTTTACCTCACTCAGCTCGACCAATTTATTTACGATGGCATAAATGGTAAGTCCGGCTGCCGAATGAATCTGCAGCTTGCGGGTAATGTTGCGCCGGTGGGTAATGACGGTATGTACCGAAATAAACAGTTTTTCTGCAATCTCCTTATTGGTCATACCTCGTACCACGCAGCCAATAATTTCTTTTTCTCGCTGGCTCAGAGTATCCAGATCAGCATCTTCCTCTTCGGAAAGATTCATAAGTACGGAAATCTTCTTTCCGAGCGATTCCGTATCGTCGAAAAGATTTATGCTGTCATCGTAACCTTTCAGTTGGTTGGCATCGACAAACGTACAAAGCAAAGACACGATTTTGGTTTCCGGATGCTGATAATGTTCCTTAAAGGCATCGACATCGAACCAGCCCTCAAACTGAGGATTAACGATCAATATATTAGGAGTATGTGCCTCCATGCAATGCTGAAGCCCTTCCTTCGAGGTGACCTCTATGGTCTGTATGTTCATGTCGGGCAAACGCTTGAGAACGGCAACCAACCCGCTTCGCACAATAACCGAAGTTTCGGCCACAGCTACTAAAATCAATTCCTGCGATTTCATTTCTCCCCCTTTTCCAGTTCCATAATGGCAGGGACAAACAAGTAATCTTCTACCCGGTTATGCGATGCCAGATCTTCTTCACAACTAAAAATATCGAATAATGTTGCATTCAGCAACTGATTATCGCCATTGGCCGGATAGTACTTGATGATAATATTTTTCAATTCGGTCAGTTTGGCATTTACTTGATCGTGGTGACGTGCAAATACACCTATATTATATTGTGTAGAGCGCTCACCGTTCAACAAGCCACGTACATAAGTGAAAACCTTTTCGTTCTCATACTCCATGTGCTTTCTTACCTCGCCCACATAATCGTCGAAAAACTGAAGTATCAGAAAGGATACCTCGTTATGGGAAGAAAAGTCGATGGCTTTTATCAGTTTCCTGCGAATAGTAGGCAACTGGAAATCCAGGAAATAGGAATGAGCACGTTGCAGATAATCCATCAAAGCCGGCACAGAAAGCCCGGTTATATGGTCTTGCATGCGGTTACTCTCTTCGGTAAGAAAGTTCACTACGGCAAGGAAGGTAGTACAATCGACTCCGTTCATGCTGCATACTTCCTGTACCGACTTGTCACCGAAACCCAATGGTACGCCAAAACGGCTCAAGACCTGCAGCAAAGCGTAGTTCTCGCAAATCAGATCACTCATTTTATCGGTCGGCTTATATATTTTGGTTCCACCCATAGCAAAAATAGAATTCATATTATTTTCGTTTACAAAGTAAGATAATTCATACAGGGTATACAATCCCTATTTTTAGGTATTTAGGCAAACAGTTATTCGTCCTGTCATTCTACCCAAAGCAACATTACGCGACGTGTATTTTCCGTTACCCGAAAGCGATTGTCAGTCCGTTCATTAACCAACCATACAATATCGTTTCCCGAACATACCACACATTGGTTGTCTTTTTCGAATAAGGTGAATTTACGGTCACGCAGGTAATCACGTACTTTTTTGAAGCCGTTCATGCCAAAGGGAATAAACTTATCTCCCGACTGCCATCGGCGTAATGTCAAAGGTTCTACCAATTTATCAGCATCCAGGCAGGCAATCTTCGGGTCACGGGAAACTTTAAATCCGGTTTCCATTTCACGAACTTCGTGATGCAATATCTTATGCGAAACATCTGGCAACGACTCACGTTTTTTTAAAAGCAGACAGTCACGGTCGCGCAACAGCACATAGTTCTCAGAATAAAAAAGGCGTCCTGACTCAGCCTCCAGACTTCTGTATATATCCTTCAATTGAGCAGCATTGAATCCATACGGGTGAAAAAGCTCAAACAGTACAGCAAGAGGAGATACTTCCTTTGCAATCCGGGGAATACTGAACCGCCCCTCCTCCTCTGTAACCCGGGCACAAGCAACCTTCATCGCTTCACGATATACGGCTTCCACATCAGATAATCGGCGTGCTGTCTCGGCTATCGACTCACAAACTGACGGATTGATTTCCTTCAACATAGGAATTACATTTAACCGGAGCTTGTTTCGCGTATATTCATCTTGCAGGTTCGTACTATCGGTCACGTAATCCTGATGAAGATTCTTCAGGAACTCCAGTATTTCCTCACGGTTGACATCCAGTAACGGACGGACGATTACCCCATTAATAGCGGCAATTCCCTTCAAACCATTAATTCCCGTTCCTCTGACCAGATTCAACAGAAATGTTTCTACACTGTCATCACGATGATGAGCTACTGCTATCACCTTTGCTCCAACCTCGGTACGTACTTGCTCAAACCATGCATATCTCAACTCACGAGCTGCCATTTCTATAGATATTCCTTTCTGTGAGGCATATCCGGTTGTATCAAAATGTACGACCTGCAACGGAACATGCAGATTGCTGCATAATGTCCGTACAAAATTCTCATCACGGTCCGACTCTTCACCCCGAAGATGAAAATTACAATGTGCTGCAACACATGTATACCCTTCCAGCAGTAATACACGCAATAAAGCGACGGAATCAGCTCCACCACTCAAGGCAACCAATATCTTATCATCAGGAGCAAACAAACGTTTCTCGCTGATACTCTGATTAATTTTCTGTCTAAACATATCACAAAGGTAAAAAATGTTCTGCAAATGTGCCGGACAATCCTTAGAAAGATACAAAATTCATCTGTAAAATATCAAAATGTTTATCAAAAGCCAATTTCTTTATCCTTCCCCAAAAGGAGATTTTACCAAAGAATTCTTCTCCAGACTTATTACATTCCCGCTTAAAAAGGCAGATCAGAGATTTCGTCAATTTCTTTTTTTCTCCGCAATTATCACAAATTATAACCTATAAAAATCAAATTGATTACGATTTGTAATAATAAAAGCCAATAATTAAATAAACTATAAGTAAAGTCGTTTAAGAACATATTTTTTGTTTACTCTCATCACGCTTTACTTTGTTTTTCGAAAGCATATTTGTATTTTTGCAATCACACCGAAACAACTAAACAAGCATATCAATAAAAATTGAAAGCAAATGAGAGAAAAAGGTTACATTTTATCAGATGAAAACAAAGATTTACCGCAATATCGGCATGGTCTTTACAGCCCGGATAACGAGCACGATGCCTGCGGTGTAGGTATGATAGTCAACCTACATGGCACAAAATCACACGATTTAATTGACTCCGCCCTCAGAGTGCTGGAAAACATGAAGCACCGTGGAGCAGAAGGCGCCGACAGCAAAACCGGCGACGGTGCAGGTATTATGATACAAATACCCCATGAGTTCATTCTTCTGCAAGGAATCCCTGTTCCCGAAAAAGGGAAATATGGTACCGGACTGGTATTTATGCCCAAAGACAAAGAAGCGCAGCATGCCATAATGAGCATTATGATAGAAGAAATAGAGCGAGAAGGCATGACGCTAATGCATGTAAGAAGTGTTCCTGTGAACTCGAATGTGCTTGGAAAAGACGCACTGGCTACAGAACCAGATGTGAAACAGATATTTATTACAGCTGAAGCTGACGAACAGAATCTCGAAAAGAAACTATATATAATAAGGAAAAAGATAGAGAACAGAGTCGAGCATAAAGACTTTTATATAGTTTCTCTCTCAAGTCGGAATATGGTGTACAAAGGTATGCTTACATCTACCCAGTTGAGAGAGTATTATGCCGACCTTACACAACCTTACTTTACCAGCGCACTTGCTTTGGTACACTCACGTTTCAGTACCAATACGTTCCCGACGTGGAGCCTTGCACAGCCGTTCCGAATGATGGCTCACAATGGTGAAATCAACACCATACGAGGTAACCGCGCATGGATGGAGGCAAGAGAAAGCGTATTGTCATCAAAAGAGCTGGGTGATATTTCTCAGATACGCCCGATCATACAACCAGGAATGAGTGATAGTGCATCAATGGACAATGTCCTGGAATTTTTTGTCATGTCGGGCTTGAGCCTGCCGCATGCACTGGCCATGATGGTTCCTGAATCTACCAATGAAAAGAACCCGATCAGTCCGGCACTGAAGGCTTTCTATGAATACCATTCTATCCTGATGGAACCATGGGACGGGCCGGCGGCCTTGTTATTCAGCGACGGACGTTACGCAGGAGGTATGCTCGACCGTAACGGATTGCGCCCGGCACGCTGGCTGGTTACAAAGAGCGGTACCATGGTTGTTGCAAGTGAAACTGGTACAATCAGCTTCAATCCGGATGAAATAGAAGCTAAAGGCAGATTACAACCCGGTAAGATTTTGCTGGTTGACACGCAGGAAGGCAAGATATATTACGATAACGAAGTAAAGGAAAACTTGGCTTCGGCACTTCCCTACACAGAATGGCTTTCTGCCAACCGCATTGAACTCGACACACTTCGCAGTGGTCGTAAGGTTGAAAATGCAGTAAAAAATGCAGGACGCCGCCTGCGTATATTCGGATTTACCCGTGAAGATGTGGAACGGACCCTGACTCCGATGTGTAAGACCGGAGCAGAACCGACTGCCTCAATGGGTAACGATACCCCGCTTGCCGTCTTGTCGGAAAAGCCTCAACTGCTATTCAACTATTTCAGACAGCAGTTTGCTCAGGTTACTAACCCGGCCATCGACCCGATTCGTGAGGAACTGGTAATGTCACTTACCGAATATATCGGTGCCGTAGGAAAGAACATTCTGACTCCAGACCCTATGCATTGCAAAATGGTACGCTTGCCACATCCTATACTGACCAACACACAACTCGACATTCTGTGCAATATCAGATATAAGGGATTCAGTACTGTCAAACTGAAAATGATATTCGATATCAAAGAAGGTGAAGAAGGCCTGCGTTCTGCCATCGAAGACTTATGCAAGAAAGCAGAAGAAGCTGTCGATGCGGGAGCTAATTACATTGTACTTTCCGACCGTGACATCGATGCAACCCATGCACCTGTTCCTTCCCTGCTTGCCGTAAGTGCTGTACACCATCACCTGATTTCGGTACAAAAACGTGTACAAACGGCATTGATAGTAGAGAGCGGTGAAGCACGTGAAGTAATGCATGCTGCATTGCTGTTAGGATATGGTGCCAGTGCCATCTGCCCGTACATGGCATTTGCCGTAATAGACGAATTGGTAAAGAAAGGCGATGTCCAACTGGACTACAACACAGCCGAAAAAAACTATATCAAGGCATTGTGCAAAGGCCTCTATAAAGTAATGAGCAAAATGGGTATCAGTACCATCCGTTCATATCGCGGAGCCAAACTTTTTGAAGCTGTAGGACTGAACGCCGAAACGATGAAACGGTATTTCGGTACCGAAATTTCTACCATCGGCGGTGCCGGACTGAAAGACATAGCCAACGACTATCTGAAATTTCATCAGTCGGGAGCCTGCATCAGCGATGATGAAGCAGCTTCCATGCTCGATCATATCGGATTGTTCTCCTTCCGCAAAGATGGAGAAAAGCATGCATGGAATCCGGAAACCATCAGTTTACTGCAACTGGCCACACGTACAGGAAGCTATAAGAAGTTCAAGGAATTCACACAAAAGGCAAACGAAAAAGCATCACCCATGTTCTTGCGCGACTTTTTCCGCTTCCGCAATAATCCCGTAGACATCAACACCGTAGAACCTGTGGAAAGCATCGTCAAGCACTTTGTAACCGGTGCCATGTCATTCGGCGCCATCAGCAAAGAAGCTCACGAAGCCATGGCACTTGCCATGAACAAACTCGGTGCACGCAGCAACACGGGTGAAGGAGGTGAAGACAGTGAACGATTCAAAGCTGTTTATCATTCCGACAGCGACAACGAAGATATCAGCCTTTGCAGTAAGACCAAACAGATTGCTTCGGGACGTTTCGGCGTAACAACCGAGTACCTGGTCAATGCTGAAGAAATACAGATTAAAGTGGCACAAGGAGCAAAACCGGGTGAAGGTGGTCAGTTGCCGGGCTTTAAGGTAGACGAAGTCATCGCACGTACCCGCCACTCTATTCCGGGCATTTCGCTGATTTCTCCTCCACCTCATCACGATATCTACAGTATCGAAGACTTGGCTCAGCTTATCTTCGACCTGAAGAATGTCAATCCGCGAGCAGCCATCAGCGTAAAGCTGGTAGCAGAAAGCGGTGTAGGAACAATCGCTGCCGGCGTAGCAAAAGCCAAGGCCGATCTGATTGTAATATCAGGAGCCGAAGGAGGAACCGGAGCATCACCGGCATCTTCGATGAGATACGCAGGTATTCCGCCTGAAATCGGCTTGAGCGAAACCCAACAGACACTGGTACTCAACGGACTGCGCGGACAGGTTCGCCTGCAAACAGACGGTCAGTTGAAGACAGGTCGTGACATCATCAGCATGGCATTGCTGGGAGCAGATGAATATGCTTTCGGAACAGCCGCACTGATTGTTTTAGGATGTGTAATGATGCGTAAATGCCATACCAACTTATGTCCGGTAGGTGTTGCTACACAAGATGAAAGATTGCGCGAACATTTCCGCGGACATTACAAATACCTGATCAATTACTTTGAATTCCTGGCTCAGGAAGTACGAGAATATCTGGCTGCCATGGGATTCACCCGCCTGCAAGACATTATCGGCAGAACCGACCTTATTGAGATAGCTCCACATGATAATACAGGAAAAATAGGTGGATTGGACTTCAGCCGTATTCTACATCAGGTAGACAATGGAGCAGACATCCACTACACAATGAATCGTCCGCTCGACCTTTCGGAAGTAAAGGATAAATCAATCATCGCTGCAGCACATGAAGCGTTGGACAACAAGCGCCCGGTGGAACTGGAATATACCATCTCGAACACAGACCGCTCTGTAGGAGCTATGCTTGCGGGAGAAGTGGCAACCCGATACGGACACGAAGGATTGCCCGACGGAACCATCAGCGTCAAGTTCAAAGGTTCGGCAGGTCAGAGCTTCGGTGCCTTCCTTACTCCGGGAATCAGCTTCCGTCTGGAGGGCGAAGCAAACGATTATGTCGCAAAAGGACTGAGTGGCGGACGAATAGCTGTTCTCCCCCCGATGGGTTCCTGCTTCGATGCTTCCAAGAATACAATAGCCGGAAATACACTGATGTATGGTGCAACCAGCGGTGAAGTCTACATCAACGGATGTGTGGGTGAACGTTTTGCCGTAAGAAATTCGGGAGCAATCGCTGTAGTAGAAGGTGTAGGCGACCATTGTTGCGAATACATGACAGGAGGACGAGTTGTTGTTTTAGGACATACCGGACGTAACTTTGCTGCCGGAATGAGCGGCGGTATCGCTTACGTATGGGATCGTGAACGTACATTCGATTATTTCTGTAACATGGAAATGGTAGAACTTAGTCTGCTGGAAGACTCTGCCGCACGCAAAGAACTGCGTGAACTGATAGAACGGCACTGGAAATATACCGGTTCAAAGCTGGCACGTACGCTGCTCGACAACTGGCAGCAACACGTAGACGAGTTCATTCAAGTTACTCCAATCGAATATAAACGTGTACTGGCAGAAGAACAGATGAAGAAACTCCAGCAGAAAATAGCTGAAGTGCAGAGAGATTACTAAAACATCGAACAACTAATAAAATTATTGTTATGGGAGATCCTAAAGCATTTCTAAATATACCCCGGCAAGAGGCTGGCTATCGTCCTATCCACGAACGCATAGCCGATTTTGGAGAAGTGGAACAAACGCTGAATACCAGCGAACGTAAACTGCAAGCATCCCGATGTATGGATTGCGGCGTGCCCTTCTGTCACTGGGCATGCCCGCTGGGCAACCGTCCTCCTGAATTTCAGGATGCACTAAGTAAAGGTAAATGGCAGGAAGCCTACGAGATATTAACACGGACAAATGACTTCCCCGAATTTACGGGAAGAGTATGTCCGGCACTCTGCGAGAAGTCGTGTGTACTGAAACTAAGCATCGACTCTCCGGTCACAATCCGAGAGGATGAAGCTGCCATCATCGAGACAGCCTTCCGCGAAGGTTATGTCACGACCAAACATTACGCGAGAAATGGACATAAAGTTGCCGTCATCGGTTCAGGACCTGCCGGGCTGGCTGCTGCCAATCAGCTAAACCGGAGAGGATACGAAGTTACGGTTTTCGAGAAATCCGAATACATAGGTGGACTGTTACGCTTCGGTATTCCTAACTTCAAACTACACAAGCCGATTATCGACCGCCGCTTGAAAATCATGGAAGACGAAGGTATCTGCTTCAAGACTAATGCAGAAATCGATCTGGCGCACTTGCCCGAAGGATTCGATGCCTACGCCATCTGTACCGGAACACCGGAAGCCCGCAACCTGAACATACCGGGACGCGAACTGAAAGGCATACATTTCGCTATGGAAATGCTGGCACAGCAGAACAGAGTACTGGCCGGACAGACATTCAGCGACGAAGAACGCATCACTGCAAAAGGCAAGAAAGTACTTGTCATCGGCGGTGGAGATACGGGAAGCGACTGTATCGGAACAGCCAATCGTCAGGGAGCCGTCAGCGTATGCCAGATAGAAATCATGCCCAAGCCGCCTGTTGGCCATAATCCGGCAACACCGTGGCCGCAGTGGCCTATCGTCCTGAAGACCAGCTCGAGCCACGAAGAAGGATGTACACGCCGATGGAGTCTGACTTCGAACCGCTTCTTAGGAACCGAAGACGGACGTGTATGCGGTGTGGAAGTAGAGGAAGTAGAATGGATTCCGGCAGCCGACGGCGGACGCCCTCAAATGCGTCCTACCGGAAAGAAGGAAATCATTGAAGCCGACCTCGTCTTGCTTGCCATGGGATTCTTGAAACCCCAACTGCCAGAGCTTCCGGAAAACGCCGTCGTTGCAGGCGACGCTGCTACCGGACCAAGTCTTGTAGTAAAATGTATTGCGGCAGGACGCCGGGCGGCAGCCGACATTGATGCCATCCTGCAGAAGAGTCATCGTTGAATTTATAAAAAAACAGAAATACTATGTGTGGAATAGCCTGCATTTTCAATATCAAAAAACAAACGCCGGAGCTAAGGCAGAAAGCCTTGGCAATGGCAAAAAAGATACGTCATCGCGGCCCGGACTGGAGTGGCATTTACTGCGGTGGAAGTGCCATACTGGCACACGAACGTCTTTCCATTGTAGACCCTCAGTCGGGAGGCCAGCCTCTTTACTCCAGCGACGGGAAAAAAGTGCTTGCCGTAAATGGTGAAATTTACAATCATCGTGACATCCGTGCACAGTATGCCGGCCGGTACGACTTCAAGACAGGCAGCGACTGCGAAGTAATTCTGGCACTTTATCAGGAGAAAGGCATTCACTTTCTGGAAGACCTGAGCGGTATTTTCGCTTTCGCTCTTTACGACGAAGAACGCGACGAGTTCCTGATAGCTCGCGACCCGATAGGCGTTATACCTTTATATATAGGTCGTGATGCAGACGGAACTGTATATTGCGCCAGTGAACTGAAGGCCCTGGAAGGATTCTGTGAGGAATACGAACCTTTCCTGCCCGGACACTACTACTGGAGCCGTGAAGGAAAAATGAAACGCTGGTACAAACGCGACTGGATGGAATACGATGCCGTAAAAGACCGTTACACGTCATTGCCCGAAGCCGAGGCATATACCGCTCAGGTAAACGACGTGCGTACAGCCCTCGAAGCTGCCGTACGCCGCCAGTTGATGAGTGATGTGCCTTACGGTGTCCTGTTGTCCGGAGGTCTGGACTCTTCAGTTATCTCTGCCATTGCAAAGATTTATGCCGACAAGCGTATCGAAGCCGACGGAAAAGCACCTGCATGGTGGCCTCAGTTGCACTCGTTCGCTGTAGGACTGAAGGGAGCGCCCGATCTGGAAAAGGCCCGTATCGTTGCCGAACATATCGGAACCGTACATCATGAAATCAACTATACCATCCAGGAAGGTCTGGATGCCATACGCGACGTTATCTATTACATCGAAACCTACGACGTAACAACAGTCCGTGCCTCTACCCCGATGTACCTGCTGGCACGCGTCATCAAGTCGATGGGTATCAAGATGGTGCTCAGTGGAGAAGGTGCCGACGAAGTATTCGGAGGTTATCTTTACTTCCACAAAGCTCCTACACCGGAGGCTTTCCACGAAGAAACTGTCCGCAAGCTTTCCAAACTCTATTTGTACGACTGCCTGCGCGCCAACAAGTCGCTTGCCGCATGGGGCGTAGAAGGACGTGTTCCGTTCCTCGACAAAGAGTTTCTGGATGTAGCCATGCGCCTGAACCCGGCAGTAAAGATGTGCCCGGGACACACCATCGAAAAACGTGTCGTACGCGACGCCTTTGCATCTCTCCTGCCGGAAAGCATAGCATGGCGCCAGAAAGAACAGTTCTCCGATGGAGTAGGCTATTCATGGATAGACACCCTGAAGGCAATTACAGCCGCAGCCGTCAGCGACGAGGAAATGAAGCACGCAGCAGAACGATTCCCGATCAACCCGCCCCAGAACAAGGAAGAATATTACTACCGCAGCATTTTCGAAGAACATTTCCCCAGCGACTCGGCTGCCCGTAGCGTACCAAGTGTACCAAGTGTGGCATGTTCTACGGCAGAGGCACTGGCATGGGATGCAAGTTTCAAGAACTTAAACGACCCAAGCGGCCGTGCCGTAGCCGGAATACACGAGGCTGCATACTAGACTTTTTAAATAAAAACAAAATGAAAATTAAATTTACAAAGATGCACGGCGCAGGCAATGACTACATTTACGTCAATACACTGCGTTATCCAATAGACGAACCGGAAAAGTTGTCCATCGAATGGAGCCGTCCCCATACAGGTATCGGCTCCGACGGACTGGTACTTATCTGCCCTTCCACTCAAGCCGACTTTAAGATGCGCATATTCAATGCCGACGGCTCGGAAGCACGCATGTGCGGCAATGCCAGCCGTTGTATCGGAAAATACTTATACGAAGAAGGGATGACCGACAAGACGGATATACGGCTCGAAACATTATCGGGCATCAAGATCTTGCATCTGCACGTCGGCGACAAGAATACGGTAGAAACAGTCACCGTAGACATGGGCATACCTTCAGACATCCATGAAGTAACCTTGGGAGAAGGTTATGCATTCGAAAAGGGTATTGCCGTATCAATGGGCAACCCTCATCTGGTTATTTTTGTCGATGACATCAATCAAATCAAACTCGAAGAAGTGGGACCTGTACTGGAACGTCATCCGTTGTTCCCCGACCGCGTGAATGTGGAATTTGCCCAGATTCTGTCGGATAACAAAGTCCGCATGAGAGTATGGGAACGCGGTTCGGGCATTACCATGGCTTGTGGCACGGGTGCCTGCGCCACGGCTGTTGCTTCGGCATTTACCAACCGGTGCGGAAGAAAGAGCTCCATCGTAATGGACGGAGGAACTCTCGACATCGAATGGGCTGCCGACAACCATATCTACATGACCGGTCCGGCAACCAAGGTTTTCGACGGTGAAATTAACATATAATCATAAGACATAATATATGGCATTAGTAAACGAACATTTTCTCAAATTACCGGGAAGTTACTTATTCTCGGACATAGCAAAAAAAGTAAACGCATTTAAAATTACACACCCCGGAAAGAAACTGATCCGACTGGGCATAGGCGATGTAACCCGCCCTCTTCCTGCCGTAAGCATCGAAGCCATGCATCGTGCGGTAGACGAAATGGCAGATGCCAAGACATTCCACGGATATGGTCCCGAACAAGGTTACGATTTTCTGATAGAGGCAATCATCAAGCATGATTTTGCACCACGAGGTATC
>ENA-OPCC01000826-OPCC01000826.1-human-gut-metagenome-genome-assembly--contig:-NODE-826-length-14920-cov-2.600942_pt1 | contig 14920 bp, 10 predicted proteins | sample MGYA00241558_ERZ501467 | MGnify/ENA primary metagenome ERZ501467 (study PRJEB25962, sample SAMEA2042620) | human gut metagenome | biome: human gut; feature: human-associated habitat; material: faeces...
GACGCGTTCGGATGCGGCCGCGCAGCGCTGCAGGTTCTGGAACGCCTGCGCGAACTGGGACAGCGGCTGCGTGAACAGGCGGATGTACATCATGAACGCCACGATCACGCCGAATTCGATCTTGCCGTCCATGGCGAGCGCCGCGCCGACCACGCACACGACCACGTAACCGAAGTTGCCGACGAAGTTCATGATCGGCATCATCAGGCCGGACAGGAACTGGCTTTTCCAGCCGGACACGTACAGGTCGTTGTTGTACTTTTCGAACTGCTCGATGGAGCCCTTTTCGCCGCAGTACGCCTTGACCACGGTGTGTCCGGTGTACATCTCCTCGACATGGCCGTTCACATCGCCCAGCGCAATCTGCTGGCGAGTGAAGTACTTCTGCGATACCTTCATGATCACGCCCATGATGATCAGACCGAGCAGCGCGGAGCCGATGGCACACAGCGTCATGATCACGTTGTTGTAGAACATCATGATGAGCGCGCCGAAGAACAGCGTGACCGATGTGATGAGCGAGCCGACCGACTGGCCGAGCGTCTGTCCGATCGCGTCGACGTCGTTGGTGATGCGGCTCAGCACGTCGCCGTAGCTGACTTTGTCGAAATATTTCAGCGGCAGTCGATTGATTTTCTGGCTGATCGCCTCACGCAGCTGCTGTGCCGTACGTTGCGTGACGTTGGCCATCAGCCAGCTTTGCAGGTAGCTCAGCAGCGCGTACCCGACGTACAGCGCGACGAGCAGCCATGCGATGCGCGACACCGCGTCCATATCGATCGAATTCATGACGGGCTTGCCGTGCACCATGGCCGGCAGACCCTTCGTGATCTCGTTGGTCATGTCCTTGAGCTTGTCCGGGCCGATGATCTGGCACACCGTGCCGGCAGCGCCCAGAACCAGCGCGAAAATCATCACCGGAATGTACCGGCTGCAGAATTTCACGAGCTTCTTCATCACTCCGCCGAAGTCCTTCGGCTTTTCCACGGCCCCACGGCCGCGTCCCATTCCTCTTGGCATGTCTCCCCCTTTCAGCGCTTCAGTTCGTCTTCGCTCAACTGCGATTCGGCGATCTGCCGATACACTTCGCACGTGTCGAGCAGTTCCTCGTGCGTGCCCTGGCCGACCACTTTGCCGTCATCGAGCACGATGATGCGGTCGGCATTCATGATGGTGCCGATGCGCTGCGCGACGATGAGTTTCGTGGAATCCTTCGCTTCCTTTTCGAGCGCGTCACGCACGGCACGGTCGGTTTTGAAGTCGAGCGCGGAGAAGGAATCGTCGAAGATCAGGATTTCCGGATGACGGTAGACGGCGCGTGCGATCGACAGACGCTGCTTCTGCCCGCCCGAAACGTTGGAACCGCCCTGCGAAATGCCGGAATCGTACTTCTTCTGCTTTTTGTCGATGAATTCCGTCGCCTGCGCGACGTCGCATGCGCGGCGCACGGTGTCGTCGTCGCGGTCCGTATCTCCGTACGCGACGTTGCTGGCGATCGTTCCCTTGAACAGGAACGATTGCTGCGGCACGTAGCCGATCTTGTCGCGCAACGCCTTCAGCTTGTAGTCGCGCACGTTGACGCCGTCGACGAGCACCTCGCCTTGCGTGGCGTCGTAGAAACGCGGCACGAGGTTGATGAGGGACGATTTGCCGGAGCCGGTCGAGCCGATGAACGCCACCGTCTGACCCTTCTTGGCTTTGAAATTGACGCCTTCCAACATGGCCTGACGCGAGTCGGGGTAGGCGAAGCTCACATTGCGGAATTCGATTTCGCCTTCCTCGCCCGGCTTGCCCGCGTCCTGCGTGCCGTCGGTGACCATCGGCTCGGTGTCGATGACTTCGAGCACGCGCTGCGCGGACACGTCGGCTCGCGGCCAGAGCACGAACACCATGCTCAGCAGCAGGAAGCTCATGATGACCTGGATGGAGTAGCTGGAGAACACCACCATGTTGGAGAAGGTGGTGAGCTTGTCGAGCGCTTCGGCAGCGTCGATGAGGTACGCGCCGATCCAGTAGACGGCGAGCATCAGGCCGTTCATGATGGTGTTCATCAACGGCATCATGATGGCCATGGCGCGGTTGGTGAACAGCTGGGTTTCGGTGAGTTCCTTGTTGGCTTCGGTGAACTTGGCTTCCTGGTAGTCCTCGGCGTTGTAGGCGCGCACCACGCGCAGTCCGGTGAGATTCTCGCGGGCCACAAGGTTGATGTTGTCGGTCAGGCGCTGCATGGCCTTGAACTTCGGCATGACGAAGTGCATGAGCACGGCGATGACCACCAGCAGGATGGCCACGGCGATGCCGGTTGCGAGCGTCCAATCGAAGCCCTTTCCTGCGATCTTGCACACGGCCCACACGGCCATGATCGGCGCTTTGACGATCATCATGAGGCCCATGGTGATGAACATCTGGATCTGCGTGATGTCGTTCGTGGAGCGGGTGATGAGCGACGCGGTGGAGAAACGGTTCATTTCCGCCGGTCCGAAGCTTTCCACCTTGTTGAATTCGAGCGAACGCAGGCGCTGGCTGAACGAGGCGCCCACGCGCGCGGCGATGAAGCCGGTGACGACAGCGCAGGCCGCCGAGCCGAGCGAGACGAGCAGCATTTTGCCGCCGGCCACCCAGATGTCGCGCATTTCGCTGCCGGGGGTTTCGACGAGCTGCGTGATGTCGGCCATGTAGTCCGGCAGGGTCAGGTCAAGCCAGATCTGACCGACGATGCTGACCAGCGCGACGAGCATCTGACCGATCTCCGCTTTGGAGAGGTATCGTACGATGCGAAGCATGCTTGGTTCCTTCTCTTACGTTTTGTGTTTTGCTTGTTTTCTTACGATTAGTTTTTGCGATTTTTCGCGGTTTTTGCGATTACTGGATTGCGATTACTTACACTGTGAATTATTTACAGCGTAAGATACTACGCGTCTTCCTGTGCGTTTCCTGAGAACGCGGCTTTGACCTCGTCCGCCGTGGGGCGCGGTTTGCCGGGCATGCACAGCGACATGTACGTGGTGAATTCCTCGGTGAGCTCAACGAATTCGCGCGCGCGGCGCTCCCCCATCTGCGAGAAGATCCAGCAGATCGCCTCGCGCATGCTTTCGCGCTGCCGTTCGGCGCGTTCCCTGCCGGCTTCGGTGAGGTTCACGTGCACCACACGGCGATCGTCGGGGTCGGATTCGCGTGTGATCTGGCCTTTTTTCTCCAACGCGGACAGCAGTGTGGACACGCGTCCGGTGGTGGTTTTCATTGAAGAGGCGAGCTGCGATGGCGTCAGCGGGCCTTTCCTATAGAGTTCCTGCACGGCGAAGGGTTCGCCCTTCGCGCCTTTCACCATCTCCTGCTGCATGCGCGAGCGTTTGTCCCATGTGTTGGTCGCCAATTCGTGGAACAGTTCCTCTTCAAAGCCCACGCGGCACCTCCTTCCGTCGCAATCGCCGTCATAATATCTTACAGTGTAAACATTTTACAGTGTAAGTTATTCCCAGGGCGATTTTGCAGCGAGCAAGCTACAGAAGGCACGAAAAAGGCCGCGGCCCGAATCGCGATTATTGTGCGGAATCGGGCGCGGCCAATCGTACGTATTGCGCGGAATTCAGCCGCGACGGGCGTCGACGGAGGCGTTCAGCATCGCCAGCTCATCCTGCGTGAGCGTCAGTTCGGTGGCGGCGAAGGAATCGTTGATTTCCTGCGGATTGCGGGCGCTGGGGATGGTGAACAACCGCTCATAGCGGCTCAGTTCCCAGGCGAGCACCACGCGCTGGTAGGAGCAGCCGTGGTTGCCGGCGACCGTGCGGAACGGGTCGTACGCGCGCTGGTCGAACGCGTCGAGGAAGCCGCCGAGGGGGCTCCAGCACACGAACGCGAGTCCAAGTTCCGCGCAGTGCTCCATCGTATGCTCAGGGTCGGGGTGCGAGGGCGAGAACTGGTTCTGCACGGCGATCAGCTTGTCGCCGAGAATCTCGCGGGCGATGTCGATCTGCGCGTTGTCCACGCGGGAAATGCCCGCGTACCGGATCACGCCCTCGTTAAGCAGCTGCTTCAGCGCGCCGACCTGGTCCTCATAAGCCACTTCCGGGTCCGGTCCGTGCGAGTACAGCAGGTCCAGCGCCTCCACGCCGAGGTGCGCGGCCGACTCCTTTGCGTCGCAGATCATCGTTTCCGGACGCGAATCCGCCATCCACCCGTACTGGCTGCCCACAGCCTGCAAATGCTGGCGTTCCGGCTCGTTTTCGGCAACGTTCGGCGCCTCCATGGTGCGGCGATAGCCGGTTTTGGTTGCAATCAGCACTTCGTCGCGCGGACCGTCCCAGCTGGCGAGCGCGTCGCGCACCATTTTTTCGCCGTAGCCTAGGTCTTCGGCGGTGCCGGCGCCGGGTTGGCTTGGCAGGTAATACGACCAGGCGGTGTCCAGATATCGCACGCCCGCGTCCAAGCCGGCGTGAATCGTACGGATCGCAGTATCGCGGTCCGGACGCCCCTCAATCGCCAAAGCCATCGTGCCCATGCCGAGCCGTGGAATCGCAAATCCCGCCAATTCGCCCATGTTTCGTGCGGTCGTCATAACCGTCTCCCTTCCGTCGCCACATCCGTCGCTACAAAATCCGCCACCCATTCTCGCACAAAACAGCGCGGAGCGGGTTGTCGGGCGGGTGCGGGAAGATGAGGGCACAACCGAACGGGAGCCGAAAGGCTGAGAGGGAGCTCGACGAGCTTCGACCGAGGACTTGATGCGGGTAATGCCGCCGTAAGGAGACGGGTTGTTCGCGCCGCGAGGCGCATCTCATTTCCGTTCGCGATAACCGAATATCGCGTGATTAGGGTCACGGAGGGGCGCACCACCTCATAGGGTACGGTTCCTTCGGCGACCCTTTTTTCGTACCAACCGTGAATGTCCGATTCACCGGAAGCAGACGCTCGGAAGCCCACAAAGCAGTTCTGAACGTCCGTTTCGGCGGGAACGGCACTCGTGGGGCCTGACATACAGAAGGGAACCGAAATGATCATCAACGGCAAGGAAGAGGACGTCGCCACGCCGATCACCGTGGCCGAACTGGTGGAGCAGCGCGGTCTGCGCGCCGACCGCGTGGCCGTGGAGCTCAACGGCGAGATCGTGCCGCGCGCCCAGCGTGCGCAGACGCAGCTCAAGGGCACCGACACGTTGGAAATCGTCACGTTCGTGCAGGGCGGCTGAGCACAGCAGCGAAACAAACCATACGAACGGAAACGAGAATACGAGAACAACCATGACTTTTGAACCATCCGCATCGCAGGCGCAGATCGACGCCCGCCAGCACGCTTTCGACAACCAGCCCGACCCGGCCACCCTGGTCAGCCGCGAGGAGATCCGCGCGGCCCTGCTCGACCGTCACACGGCCGCCACGCAGGACAAGCTCGACGCGGCGCACGTGGCCATTTGCGGCTGCGGCGGCCTTGGCTCCACCATCGCGGTGGCGCTGACCCGCATCGGCGTCGGCCATCTGCACTTGATCGACTTCGACCGCGTGGATATGACGAACCTGAATCGCCAGCAGTATTTCCTGAAGGACCTCGGCCAGTACAAGACGGAGGCGCTGCGCAGTAATCTGCGCCAGATCAACCCGTTCATCGAGATCACCATCGACACTGTGAAGGTGACCGACGAGAACGTGCCGACGCTGTTCGAGAATGAGGACATCATCTGCGAGGCGTTCGACGTGCCGGAAAACAAGACGATGCTCGTCAACGCGGTGCTGGAGAATCTGCCGGGCAAGAAGCTCGTCAGCGCGTCCGGCATGGCCGGCTTCCGCAGCTCCAACCTGGTGAGCACGCGTCGCGTTTCGAAGAACTTCTACTTCTGTGGCGATGGCGAGACGGCTCCGGTACCGGGTGCCGGCCTGATGGCGCCGCGCGTGGGCGTGGTTGCCTGCCACGAAGCGAACATGATCACGCGACTGATCCTCGGCGAGGAAGACGCCTGACGCACTGCTACGTTACTCCACTGCCGTAATCGAAATTTTTATTGCGATTACAAACGCACGTTGCACACAACACAACAGCAGCACAGCAATCGCAACAACAGCAACACCAAACACCCCAACGAAAGGAACCGACGATGAGCACCGAAAACACCATCACCACCGCAGCCGCCGACGTCGCGGCCGCGCCGAACGCCACGCTTGACGAGCTGGTCGGCACCACCACGAACACCGCGATCCTGCCTGAGCCGGACGCGCACGCGTACGACGAGATCGCCACCGGCGACGCCGACCCGCTGATCCTCGGCGGGCACAAGTTCACGAGCCGCTTCATCCTCGGTTCCGGCCGTTACGACCTGAACCTCATCAAGGCCACCATCGAGAACGCGGGCACGCAAATCGTCACCATGGCGCTGCGCCGCTGCCGCACCACCGAAAACAACCTGCTCGACTACATTCCGAAGGGCATCACCATGCTGCCGAACACGTCGGGCGCGCGCAACGCGGAGGAGGCGGTGCGCATCGCACGTCTCGCGCGCGAGGTGTGCCAGACGGACTTCGTGAAGGTGGAGATCGAGCACGAGTCGAAGTACCTGCTGCCTGACAACGAGGAGACCATCAAGGCCACGGAAAAGCTGGCGAAGGAAGGTTTCGTGGTCATGCCGTACATGTTCCCGGATCCGATCGCGGCGAAGCGTCTTGAGGACGCGGGCGCAGCTTGCGTGATGCCGCTCGGCGCGATGATCGGCTCGAACAAGGGCCTGCGCGCACGTGACTTCATCGAGGTGATCATCAAGAACTCCAACGTTCCGGTGATCATCGACGCGGGCATCGGCCGTCCGAGCCAGGCCTGCGATGCGATGGAGATGGGTGCGGATGCGGTGATGGCATACACGGCGATCGCATCCGCCGGCAACATTCCGCTGATGGCGCGCGCTTTCAAGAATGCGATTGAGGCCGGCCGTGAAGCGTACCTGTCCGGCCTGGGAAAGGTTACGGAGGACCACGCCGTCCCGTCCAGCCCGACGAACGAGGCCGACTACATCGGCTGATTCGCGCCGATTTCGTACGATTCGTGCACTAACGTTTCGCACTGTTTTATTGCGATTACACGACGAGGGTCGGTGGAAACGCACATTTTCGCAAGGTTTCCACCGGCCCTCTTTCGTCGGATGCGCGGCACGTAGCGCAACGCGCGCATGCCACGCATACCGCACGACAGGCAATACGTCTACTTCCCTAGAGCCGCCTTCAGGTCGCGGTTCTGGAATCGCTCGTGCAGCAGGCAGTAGCCGCCGAACACGACGAGCCACAGCAGGCCGGCGATGGCGGAACCGCGCGTATCTGCGGACAGGAACAGCGTGACGTACACGAACACGTAGAACGCAATCGCAATCCAGTCGCACACCTGCCATGCCGGCATGACGAAGCCGTCCGGCAGGAAGTCGGCGCTTTGACGGTAGCGGCGGTGCGCAAGCATCGTCAGCACGTAGATGAAGATCACGACGGCGCTGGCTGCGGAGGCGAACAGCACGAACGCGCCGGAAACGCCCGGAATCGCGTTGATCAGCGGGGAGAACAGGATCATGCAGCCGGACACGATAATCGCCTTCGCCGGCACCTTGTGATCCGACACCTCACCGAGGCGCTGCATGGCGGGCGATTCGGAATCCTGCGCGAGCTGGTACAGATGGCGTCCAGCCGAGTAGATCAGCGAGTTAAGCGCTGACGCGGCTGCGGTGATCACCACGAAGAACACGAGCGCGGCAGCCCAGTCGAGGCCCGCGTACTTAAACACCATGATGAACGGGGAGCCGAACGAGCCGTCCGCGTTCTGATGGAAGTTGCGCCACGGCACGATGGCCATGATGGCCACGAGAGCGCCCACGTAGAAGATGAGGATGCGCATGATCAGCTCGTTGACGGCCTTCGGCAGCACTTTGCGTGGGTTCTGGGTTTCGGACACGGTCACACCCACGAATTCGATGAGCTGGTAGGCGAAGAACACCATCTGGAAGCTCATGAAGAAGTTCATCCAGCCGTTCGGCGCAAGCTGGAAGCCGTCGGTAATGTTCGTAAGGCTCACAGTGGCACCGGAAACCGTGCCGTCCACGCCTTCGATATGCGTGGCCGGGTAGCTGAAACCGAGGAACAGCATCACCACGGCGGTGACAATCAGACCCACAATCAGCGTGATTTTGATCATGGAGAACCAGAATTCCGCCTCGCCGAACACTTTCACGGCAATGAGATTGATGCCGGTGAGCGCCACGAGGAAGCACAGTTCGATAAGCCATTTCCACGCGTTGAGGTCTATGCCGAACGTACCGAAGAACGTGACGAAATACGTGCTGACGGCTGTGATTTCGGTCATGCCGGTCAGAATGAGCACGATCCAGTACGTCCAGCCGGCGAACTTGCCCCACCCGCGGCCGAGATAGCGCGTGATGAAGTTGATGAAGGTGTGCTGGCTTGGGTCGCTGTACATCATTTCGCCGATGGCGCGCATGAGCAGGAACATGATGAGGCCCACGCCGATGTACACGAGGATGATGCTCGGTCCGGTCAGCGCGATTGACTTGCCGGAGCCGAGGAACAGGCCGGTGCCGATGGTGCCGCCGATGGCGATGAATTGGACGTGGCGGTTTTTCAGGCCGCGTTCCATGTCGTTGCCTTTGTCGAGGCTTTCGACGGATTTGATTTGTGCGGTTTCCGTCGCGTCGGACGTGCTTGTACCAGTTTTTCCGGTTTTCGTATTCCCAAAAGTCATAATGTTCACACCCTACCGCGTCAACCGCACAATCTCTGCCGTTGTTCGTACCGCGAAATGCGCTATATGTGGCAGATTCGCATCTTTTCCAAAAAACGCTTTGCGACGGGTGGAGTCAGCTTGCCAAGGTTTTCAGCTTGCCACGGAGCGATTCGTTTTCGCGTTCCAGCTCGTCGATGCGCCGAGCCTGTTGTTTGATGATGACAAGCGCCGTCTCGCTGTCAAGGCCGCTGCTCGCGCTGAGAGGTGCAGGCGGCACGGCGATGGCAGCCGCATCGGATGGGACGGGCACGTCAGCGGATATATCCCCCCCCCCCGACACGTTCGCCCCGTCCAGCGAATTCGGAGCATTTTCAATATTTGCCTTATCGGGATTGGCGATTCCTGCGATGTCGTCGAGTTTCTCCTTGCGCGTCACCGCATGAACATACAGGTTGACGAGCTCCGTAATGATTTCGCCGTTACTCATGTTACTGCTACCACTCACGGATTTGAGGACGGCAGCCTTCCAACGCGCCACACTTCGTTCTATACGTTTATACCCAATCAGTTCCGGCGGCAATCCCGCCTCGCGGAAGATTTTGGTCGGCGATTCCCCCGCAAGATACCGTATGACACACACCTGTTTGAAAGCGTTGGAGTACGTGATGCGGTCTTTCGATACGTTGGCCACCGCCGGCAGATCCCGCAACATTTGGAGCTCGTCCATGCTGAATGATCCTCCACCGCGCATCGTTTTACCCCCTTTGCTATACCCCATGATGAAGCAAGTGTATATCCGACTTCTCACAAGCAGCTTTTCAAATATTGCTGACCGTATATCACTTCAACCGGTCGGTCACACATCAATGCGGGCGATTATGGAATACCCACAACCGCCCGCATTGACTTTTATTGTGAGTGAGTCAATTCACAACTCACTCACACCGAACGCATGCGCTCAGTACGTGCGGCGACGACTCTTGACCGCCACAGCCACGCCAGCGCCACCCACCAGCAGCGCCACGACGGTGAACAACACGGTTCCCGCGGCACCGGTCAGCGGCAGCTGAGTGACAGACTTGACGTTCAGCACGGTAGCGGTGGCATTCGCAGTGGTGTTATCGACCGGTTGGACCTGACGAAGGGCATCCGGCTCGAAGGTGACGAGACCTTCATCTGTGATCTCCACATTGAAAGTGACCCTGAAGTTCTGGGCGTAGCCGGTCGGAGCCTGAGTCTCCACAACCGTGTAGGTTCCCGCCGCAAGACCCGCGACCTTCACCAAACCATCATTCTCAGTAGTGAACGTCTTGGCATCATTCTGATCGGAAACAAACGACCACGCACCGTCCTCAGCCTGCTTAAGGAACTTGCCCTCCGCATTCTTGACAACGAACTTGGCGCCGGCTAGAGGCTTGGCCTCATTCCCTTCCTTGCCAATCTTCGTGAACTGGAAACCGTAGGTCTTAAGGACAGTCTTGCCTTCACCGCTGGTACCATCCTTGGTGGTGATTGTGGCCTTGTTGTCCACACTGCCGCTCAAGCCATCCAACGCATCCTTGGTGACGGTGCCCTGGTACGACACGACGATCGTCCTACCGGCCAGCGTTGTGGCATCGGCAAAATAGATGGTCGTGGTGGTGCCGGATTGAGCATTGCCTTCCTGCGTTATCGTGTACAGATCGGGATCCACAGTAGTATGATCTCCGAACTGGACCGTGAAGGCACTCTTTGCCGCAATCTGCAAACCTTTGGACGCGGTATCGGTAATGGTAAAGGGGTACGCATCCCAGCCAGCCGCAGCATGAGGAACGTCCGCGGCCACAGTGAAGTCCACGGTGTCGCCCACCTTTACGCTCTTACCGTTCACATCCACGTCATTCATCCGGGCGAACTTGAGCGGCTCGTCGGTCGGATTCGCGTTCTTCGCGTTGAACTGGCCTTCAGTCGTGATGTTGCCCTGACCGGTCGTCGTATCGGCCGCAATCCTCAGATTGGACAGTCCATTGACGGTGGTGGCCACCACAGCCGGAGTCCCCGACGTCACAGTCGTTTCGCCAGCCTTGGTGAACGTATCCTTCACCAGATACCAGCCTTCTCCGTTCACATTGACCGCCTGGCTCGTATTTGCCTGCTCCGTAGTTACGGTCAGGCCAGTACCATCAGGTCCTGCCGGCGGAGTAATCCCAGCCAAGGTCTTGGCGAAGACACGGAGCTGATCCGCAGTGAACGTCGCCACATAGGCGGCTGGATTATCCTTGTACTCTGTCGGGATGCCGTTGTGGCTTCCATCAGCCACATCAGCAGCGGTGGTCACAGCTCCCTTCCATGCGTCAACCGTTTTCACTTCGACCGAGCCATCGCCAGGATTCTCAAACATGGCAAACTTGTATGGCGTGTACGTATGGCCTTCCTGTGCGTGGTTAACTTGCAGCAATGGAGCATCATCAGCCTGTGCGGCGGCGACGCCGATGGCCATGCCGCTCAGCAACGTTGCCGCGGCGGCCAGCCCTGCGAAAAGCTTCCTCATCTTCATGAGAATCTCCTCTTCCTTGATTGTTGGTTACTGTTTTCTGCAATCGCGGGAGGCGGGAACCCAACGCGCCCCCGCGATCCGCAAATCCTGTGTTGTTCAGCTGAGCCGCTTCTTACGTCTCCACTGGTCGGCCGCAGCGACGGCGAGCAATGCCAGCACGCCAACTCCGCCGGCCGCAATCTGCCACCATCGTTCCGCACCCATGCGGCCCGTCAATGGCAGTGACGATGCCGAAATGTATTGGTTGGTGAACAGCATTGGCTGGGTCTCGTCCCAATTCGAACCAGCGGCACCATAATCGGTTTTCAGCTGGGTCACGGATTCGACAACGGCCCTCCATTCACCGGACGTTCCGTCTTTCATCACGGACACGACCACCCGGTATTCCGCCTGCGAGTAATACATTGCGGAAGCATTACCAGCGTTCTCCGTCACAAGATATGTGTACTCGGCTTCACCTGCGTCATACGTGATGTCGCCGAAGTAAGCAACGTGATCGTCAGACGAATCGCGTTTCACCGTCACCGTGCACGCCGACTGGTTCTTGCAGGAAGCTGGCATCGGCGCGTCTGGATTGGAATCGTCTGCCTTCAGCTTGAAAGTGAACTCGTCGGAATCCTTCCAATCGCGGCCCTTCAGCTCCTTCTGCACGCCAATCGCATGCGTCAGCATGGTCTGCTTCAACGTGTTGGTGATGATCACCGTGGCTTCCTGCGATGCCGTGGATTCCGGCACCGTCACCGCATTGCCGTCAGCGAGATTTCCATCGCCGACCTTGTGCTGGTAGGAAGCCTTCCACAAGTGGCTGTCCGGTTCGACTTCCGTCACCGTGTACGTCTTTTGGGCGCCTGCCGGAATAATCACGTCGGTGGACCATTTGCCGCTATCGTCACGCTTCAGCGTGACCGTCTTATAGGTATCGTTGCCCTGTTTGATATCCACCGTGATGCTTTCCGGCTTGTCACCGTCTCCACTCCACTGCTTTTCGATATGCAGCGTCGAGGAAACCACCTGGATCACCGGATGCGGATACGGATTGCCGCCGCATGCATGATCCACGCCATCGGCCGAGTACGCCAGGCACGCGGAATCGTTCGCATGGAAACCCGGCTGGTTCGAGGACGTGGCGTTTCCCGGCAGATCGGTGTTCGCGTCACCCTTTACGCCGTCATATCCATCCTTACCGGCGTTCAGGTTGGCGGCATACTCGTCATACGCTTTCTGCGTGGGTTTCACGTTGTATTCCAGCGTGTATGTCACGTTGTTGACCAGAGGCTTCAGGAATGCGACCGTGAATTTCTTCGTGCTCGCGTCATACGTCAAGGTGTAATCGACATTCTTAGTCAAGGAGACCACCTTGCCGGAAGCATCCTTGGCAACGACCTTGTAGTTGCTATCCGCAAGCTCGACATAGCCGGAGAGCGTGTCCTCCATGGTCACCTTGGTGTATGCGGATGTGGTGGTCTCGCTCTTCTGAATCTCGTCGAAGATGGCGTTCAGTTCCGACGCGTTCTTGGCGGCCTTGTAATACCCGGCGTCTTTATCTCCGTCGCCACGATTGTTGTACGCTATCGCCTTCGGGAAATTGCTGGACACCGCATGCATGAACTGATTCTCTTTGCTGGAGAGCGAGGACGGGTCGGCACTGGCGAAGATGCCGATGGAATACACCATATCACCTTGATTCTTCAAAGTTTTCGCTGCGGTGACCGCGCCGTTTGCCACCGAAGCATCGAAATCGGACACCGACGAAGGCGTACCATCCGCAAAGAAAATGACGACCTTCTTCGCATCGGTCCGAGCATTTTCCATTACCTTGACCGCGCGTTTGAATCCATTGTCGGCCCGGGTGGAACCAGCAGCTTTAAGCTCGTTGACCTTGGTTTTCAGGCCACTCATATCCGCAATCAGCTTGCTTACGATCTGGGAATAGTTGTACTGGTATCCACCACTCCGGTACATGTCATTCCCGACGTTATTTGATTCCTTACCAGAGAACTTCACCAACCCGACACGGACCGGTTCGGAACCGGATTGCGCACCCTTATTGGCATTCGCCGCGCCATCAAGGAAGTTGTCCACAGCTGTCTTCAACGCGTCCAACCGCTTGGTCCTATCCGTTGAGCCCATCGGGCCATCCATCGAACCGGACACGTCCAACACCAGCGTGAAGTCGATCGGCTGGGTGGTGGTGACCGTGGTGCTGCTGGCAGCGCCCTTCACATCCACGTTCACGGTGTAACTGCCATCATTGTTCTTTTTGATGCGCTTATGCTTCTCCGGAGCGCCCAACTGAGAACCAGTCTCGTTCTGCGCAACCGACTGCGCCCGATTTGCTCGCGCAATCGGTTGAGCGGACAACGTAACTGGCTGCTCATCAGGTTGTTCAGATTGTTGTTCAGATTGTTGTTCAACCTCCTGCTCAACCCACTGCTCAGTCTCTTCTTTCGTTTCTTGTTCCGTTTCTTGTTCGACTTGCTGGTAAGCCTCTTGATCTGACGGCTGCTCTTGCTCTGACGGCTGCTCTTCTCCCACCATCAAATTTTGTTCCACCGGCTGTGAATCCTCTTGCCCAGATTCTTGCAATACCGGCTGCTCGATTTGTTGTTCCAAGGCTCCCGTGGCATCTTCCGCCGCCGCTGACGAAGCAGTGACGCACCCCACGCCGGCGAGCATTGCGACCGTCGCGACGGCCGCAATGACACGACGCGTGAACAGACCTGTGCCCCTCGCCCTGTTTCGCTCAAAGACGTGTCTCATACGCCTACCCCCTTGTACCGTTAAGCGATCGGGGAAATACCTTCCTCCTTCGACCGGTATATTTGATGCGTCTTCGCTTCACATACCGTCCGACAATCGCTTCGTTGCCTAAACCTTAAGGAGAAAAACAGAGGGATACATACCCTCCCAACGAGGTAATCAAGGGGATATACTTTCCTTGAAATCGCACATATCATCGCGATTCTAGAGTATTCTTGCCCCCGTAAATCGCGATGCAAAAACTATAAGCAAACGTTGTCATGCCTCTTTCAGAATTTTCCCCGACAAAAAAGCATCTGTCAAGTGCAACATTAACGCCATCAACCCCTAGTTGCGCTTTGGCCACCAAGCGGCATGCCTACGGACATACCACGGACAGCGGAGCAGCCAAACCAACAACAAACCGACCAGCAACGTGGCAGCTGACACCACACCCGCAATCACACGCACATCTTTTGCCGCATCATCCTCCGCGGGAATCTCTTCGGGAATGGCGGAACGTAATGCCGAAACCAACAGACGATGCGTATTCACACCGTACGGAGTGCATGTCATCAACGTGACCCGATCCTCGCCAGAGGTAATCTTCAATTGCGATGTGTCGTTAGGTTCGATTTCGGTAATACGATCCACCATATAGCCAAGCGTATGGCCCATCACATCGATATAGAAGTAATCACCAACCCGCATCTCATCCAAACGCGTAAACATTGAGGCTTCAACCAAACCCCGATGTCCGGTAATCACCGCATGCGTATCCTTGCCACCCACCGGCAGACTACTGCCATACAAATGCCCCGCACCGGACGCAAGCGTCTGCTCCGACGTGCCATGGTAGATCGGCAAATCCACAGAAATCTTTGGAATGCGGATGGAACCCATCACGCCATCGCCAGTATCCAGCAAACGCTGGTATTCCGCGTC
>ENA-OPCC01000828-OPCC01000828.1-human-gut-metagenome-genome-assembly--contig:-NODE-828-length-14877-cov-2.677776_pt1 | contig 14877 bp, 17 predicted proteins | sample MGYA00241558_ERZ501467 | MGnify/ENA primary metagenome ERZ501467 (study PRJEB25962, sample SAMEA2042620) | human gut metagenome | biome: human gut; feature: human-associated habitat; material: faeces...
GGAACAAAGAATACAGACATTGGAACAATCTATGGTGGAGTATCCACAGATCATAGAACATCTGATCTTATTTCTGGGGACAGGAATGAGTGTGGTGGCTGCATTGGAAGCAGTAGCGACGGAATACGAGAAAGAACAAAGAAGAGGAAACAAAAAAGAAATCTTCGTATATGAACAGATCAAAAAAACATGCAGACAGATTTCATTTGGAGTTCCACAGACAAAAGCATTTGGTGAGATGGGCAAAAAGATTGGGTTGTCTTCTTATCAAAAATTATCTGTTCTGCTCGTACAGAGTATTACAAGAGGTTCAACGGATCTGTTTCTAAGGTTAAAAGAAGAGGAAGAAGGAGCTTTTTTTGAGAAAAAAGAACAGGCAAAAAGGAAAGGAGAACAAGCAAGCACAAAACTGCTCGCACCGATGATGGTAATGTTGGTTGTTATCTTAGTATTATTGATGTTTCCAGCACTATCTACATTTTCATAAAAGGTCAGGGGGTAAAACATATGAGAAATTTTCTAAAGCATTTTTTTAAAGATGAATCAGGAATGGGTGTTGTTGAGGTGATTTTGATCATTGTAGTTTTGATCGGACTCGTCATTATTTTCCAGACACAGATCAAGAAAGTCGTTGATAGCATTTTTAAAACGATCACTAGTAAAACAGGACAAGTCAAATGATTCGGGATGAGCAAGGTAGTATGAGTGCATTTCTTGCAATGTTATTTCTTGTTTTTTTACTGTTGATCAGCGTATGTGTGGAAGGAATCTATATGTATACAGCGAGGGGAAAGGCGATGGGTATTTATATGTCTGGGCTTTCTCATACAAAAGGAAATTATCAGAAAGAGCTTGCGGATATGTATCATATTTATGCGATGGATCCAAGATATCACAAGAAGATCGAAACAGATTTTTCAGACCGCATGAAAGAAAGTCTGGATCAGAATGGAGATCCTTTTCGCTTTCAAACAGGAAGTACAAAAATTTCAGATATACTTGATCTGTCGGCACAAAAAGGAGAAGTTTTAAAATATCAGATTCGGCAGCAGATGCAATATGAAGCAGCAGGGGATATTTTGAAAAACTTGACCAAAAAGATCAAGGCTGGAGAAGACCAGAAAAATGAGCTCTCAGGAATTAAGGATCAGATTCAAAAAGAGGAAGAAGAAGCAGAAGAAACGGAAAATGAAAAAACACTAACATCAGAACCAGTAAAAAAAGATCCGAGAAAAGGATTTATGAAATTGTTAAAAGAAGGCTCGGTCCCATTGATCATGGGAGAGAAAAAAGTGTCAGATCTTCCAATTAATATTGTCTATGGCAAAAAAGAAACAACAAAGCAGAGTGCATGGAATTTTATGAACCGAAAAGATGTGGAAAAAGAATTAGATGAATTCGAAAAAACAGCATCAACGGATTCCTTTGCAAGTGAATTACCGGTGGTTTTATATGCAACAAAATATTTTCATTTTCTGACAGATACAACAAAAAAAGACGGGATTAAATATGAGATTGAATACTTGATCGCAGGGAAAGATTCGGAAAAAGAGAATCTTGGAATGGTTTTCTGGAGGATGATCGCACTTAGATTTGTGATGAATGCAGCTTGTGTATATCAAGATCCAGCCAAAGAAAAAGAAGCAGTATTGTTAGCAGCGTCAATTCTTGGAGTTACAGGATTTCCACCAGCAGTTGCGGTTGCAAAGAATCTGTTATTATTAGCACTTGCTTATGGGGAATCAGTGATTGATGTAAGAAATCTTGCAGATGGTAAAAAAATCCCAGCAGTAAAAACATCTTCAGACTGGCAGCTTTCTTTTGCAGGACTGGCAACGTTAAATTGCAAGAGAAAACCTGTGAAACAGGGAATGTCATACGAGGATTATTTGTTATTACTGTTGATATCACAAAAAGATAAACGTCAAAAATATTTCCGAATGATGGATCTGATGGAACAAAATATCCGAAGAAAAGTGTCAGATTTTAAATTGGATCAATGCATTTCTTCTTACAAGATCACGCAGAATCTGAAGTTGAAAAAACTCGGATTTGGTGGAATGATCTTGCCATTCGCAACATATACAGATCTTAAAATGTATCGATATGTAACGTATTAAAATTTAAATAATCAAAATGAAAGAAAGGGGGCAGAGAAAGATGTTCTCTTGTCAAAAACATTTCTCAAAAGTGAATCCGGTTCAAAATGATAACAATAACAACAAGATCGTCGTAAAAAAATTCAAGAGAGCATCTTCCTCTGCCTCAAATCTTTCTGGAAATGAGGAAGGTGCAATGACATTGGAAGCGAGTCTGATCGTCCCCATTTTTTTGATCGTTCTTTTGATGCTTACAAGTGCAGGAGAGATTTTGATGATCCACCAACAGATTTCTCATGGTGCTTGTGAGGCAGCAAAGAGGGCTGCAGTTAATGAATATCGCATCAGGCAGAAGAAAAAATCTGGAAGTGACTTATCAGGATTTAGTGCCAAGGCAGCTTTTCTGGCAGCGGTAAACCGTAAGTTTTTAGATCATTCGGCTTCGATCGGAGGAAGTGCAGGAGCGGCAGCGGCGTGTAGACTGACATTGACCTCTAAAGGGGAATATATCGTATCTGTGCGTTATTATATTCGCAAAACAATGCCGTTTTTATCAACACATATAGTATCCTATGAGCAAAGTGTAAGGCAAAAATCCATGACAGGATATGTACCAGACGGAGATGAATTAAAAAAAGGCTATGTCTATATCACACCGCATGAAGCGGTGTATCATAAAGATCTCTCCTGTACACATCTGTCATTGGATATTTCTGTTGACGAAGATGTAGAAAAATATAGAAACAAGCGGACACAATACAAGCCATGTGATAAATGCACCAAGCATGAAAAAGGTGATTTTTCCTGTGTATATATCGCAAAAGAAGGGGAATCTTATCACACGAATCTTGGCTGCAGCGGGTTAAAAAGAACAGTTAAACAAGTAGATCTAAGTACATTAAAGGGGATGAGGCCATGCACGAGATGCGCAAAACAGGGGGATACATGACGGTTGAAATCAGTGCGCTGCTTCCGATCATTTTGATGGTGCTATGGATGTTTTTTAGCTATCTGTTTTATTTTATGAATTGTGGGATCGCACAAGGAATTATGGAAGAAGCAGTGCAGAAAGCGGCAGATGTTAAAATTACAGAGGCAGAGTATGATACGGGAAAGTTGTCGTATCAGAAAGTAAATCAAAAGCTGATCACTGGAAATGTGATATCGTCAAACAAGTCAGGAAATACAAAAGCTGAAAAAGAGATGAAAGAACAATTGCGAAGGCATCTGTTTATGGCAGAAGTCAGTTCGGTTAGAGTATCGACAACACCGCTTAGAGTTTCAGCAAAAATAAAGACAAGATCAGCAGTTGTGGCAGGTGATTTCTTAAGTATGTTTGGAATCTGTTTGTTTGAATATGAAGGAAATGATCAGGCACAGGGAGATTTTGAGATCGATCAGATCAGGAGGTGGAATGCACTTGAAGGAGCAATGGATTAGAGAAGGTTTTTCCAGTTATTATGTTGTTAAAAAAGAACAGAAATTAACATATGAAAAAAATATTCTTTACAATCATACACTTCCGTGTCTTCTTCCATGTGAATTCCGGATCGAAGATGGAGAAGAATATTATTATTATGAAACAGGTATTTACACAAAGTTAAAAGACAGGATTTCTATGTTAGAACCGAAATTGTTTTTTGCGTATCTTTTGGAAGTTTTTGAACAGGTAGCCTCCTATTTGTTAGAGCTGGATCATTTAAAATTAGATTTGGAATCTATGTTTCTGGATAAAGAAAATCGACCAGTTCTTTGTTATCTGCCGGAGTATGAAAAAAAGATTGATGAGCAGCTTCGTGACTTTATAGAAGAATGTATCGAGTATATTTCTGGAGATGATAAAAAGAGGGTTCGTTTTTATTATGAATTTCACAGCTTTCTTATTAAAGAAAAACCGAATATGGAGCAGATGAAAGATTATCTGGAAGTTCGGTCAGAGAAAATGAATGGTGAAATTTTAAGAGAAAAAATAAAAAATGAAGAATCAAAATCAGCACAAAATATGCAGGAGAATCTATCGGATCTTATAAGAGATGAGAAAGATTCTCCTGAAAAAGATGAAATCAAAATTTATGAAAAAACACCGAAAAGAATTTTAATTCTGATCGGGAAAATAATAAGTGTTGTTGGTTGTTTTTGCAGCATATTGGGAATTGTTTATTTTGTATTAAAAATATTTGAATATGGATTTTATTATTTGTTTTTGATCGGATCACTAGTTTCGATCGCAGGTCTTGGTGTCAGTGTGTATGGATGTTATAAATTGTGGAAAAAGAATAAAAATCCAGAGATCTTTGTGGATTCATGGCGGAAAACAGAAAATGCTGCAGAATTATTGGATGAGAAAACAATTCTGTTAGAGGATGAGGATGACAGGACAGTTCTTTTACTGGAAGAACCGAGTGGAAGACTGGTCTCGAAGAATCCAGAACAAGAAGAAATTGTATTAAATGATGATGGATTTGTCATTGGAAGTTCCGCACAAGGAACAGATTATCAATTAGAAGGAATCGGGATCAGTCGGAGACATATAAGATTTTATAAAGAAGATGGAAATGTATGTTGTGAAGATCTCGATTCGACAAATGGTATAAAGATCAATGGTGTAAAATTAAATGGGAAAAAGAATAAAAAAGCAGTATTAAAAGAAGGAGATTGCATAAAGATCGGACTTGAGGAGTTTTATTTTAAACAAGACTAGCCTCTGTGTTATAATAGTAGATACATAAATCAAAGCGGAGGAAATTATGTATCAGAAAATCATAGAATTGTTAAGGATTCATGGATATATGAAAAATGATACCGAAACAGGGCCATGTTATGTAAAGAATATCAATGGAAGAAATAAATGTGTGTTCGTGATATTTGACAAGAATCCGGATGGAAGCAGTATTTTGGAAGAAGATCTGTATCATTTGGAAGACTATGCAAGGCAGCTGTTTGGTATGGATTGTGTTGTATTGATGCTTATCTTGTCGCAGAATGATAAACCAGTATTTCTTGATCCACAGGATCAGTTCGATGATCTGTATGGACCATTATCCATAGTATTAGCACAGAATGAGGCAAGTCAAGCAGGGCAAGAATCGGAAATAGAAGTGAAAGATAATAAAAGTGTCAAGGATTTCTGGAGATCGCTCTATCAATATAAAGCAACCCTTCTGATTTTTACAACTAATTTAATCTGTTTTATTCTGACAGAAATTTATGGAGACAAGATCTATGATTCATTTGCGTGTAATGCGTATATGGTAAAGAAACTGCATGAATATTATAGACTATTTACGTCGAATTATCTGCATTTTGGATGGGATCATTTCTTTAATAATATGGCAGTTTTTTTGATCCTTGGATCTTCTTTGGAGAAAGTGATCGGAAGTGTGCGGTATGTCATTCTTTATACCGGAGCAGGCATTGCCGGAAGTATCATTTCTGTAGCATATTACAGCATGATAGGGCAAGATGTGTTGTCGGCAGGAGCTTCTGGTGCGATATTTGGATTAGTCGGTGCTCTTGCAGCAATATTTTTATTCTGCAAAGAACAACGACAGAGATTCGATGGATTTGGAATCTTTCTAATGATCGCAGGAAGCCTGTATCATGGATTCCAGAGTGGAACAACCGACAATGCAGCTCATATCGGAGGATGTATTGCTGGATTTATTTTGTCAATGCTTCTGTACGTGTTGGGCAGCTTAATTGCTGCTCATAAGCAGGGAAGATCAGTGTGAAAGTTGTTCCCTGATTCGGTGCAGAATCAATATGGATTTTAATATGAAGATCGCGAGCAATATTTTGTACAACGGATAATCCAATTCCGTTTCCGCCGGGATGGAAGGATACACCACGGTAGAAAGCTCTCGATTGCTGTTCTGTGGTCATTCCGATTCCAGTATCGGATAAATTTAATACAATATGTCCCTGTTCTTTACTTAAGTGGACTGTAATATGTGTAATATGAGGAGATCGGCAGGTCTCCTTTTTTTGTTGGATCGCTTTGACGGCATTGGAGATCAGATTATGAAATAACTGAAAAAGTTTTGATCTTGCACCGTAAACGTAAAAAGCGGTTCCGGGGTCTGCCTGAATAAAGAAGCGAATCTGTTCTTTATGGAGATAATAAGACCAGGAAGAACGGATTTCACTGATCACGCTGATCAGGTCGAGTGGTTCCATGGCGGCAGAAGATTCTTCTGCTGGTGCCAGAAACTGATGAATGAAATCAAATAAAGAAGAAAAATCATCTTTCATACGGTTCCAATGGTCATTTCCGGTAAGTGTATCATATGTTTTTTCAATGCACTGAATCTGTCCGTAGATGAGAGTCAGAGAATTGTTTATCTCATGTGAAAACGTAGAAAGTTCTTGTAAATCGTTCATTGTTGGCTCCTCTTGTAATTAAATTTCCTCTTTTATTATCGGAAAAAATAAGATTAAGGGCAAGAAAAAGCGTTCAAAAAAGTTCGATGTTTTCTGTCAAAAAACAATCATTGAAAAAGGATAGATACTCATGGTAAAATATAATGAAGTATGGCTATATGTCATATTTCAAAATAGAAAGGGGCATATGATATGTCTTACATGGCTTTATATAGAAAGTTCCGGCCAACACGTTTCAGTGAAGTAAAAGGTCAGGATCATATTGTGAAGACGCTTGAGAATCAGATGAGGACTGGGCGGATTGGTCATGCATATCTGTTTTGTGGGACAAGAGGTACTGGTAAGACAACAGTAGCCAAGATCCTTGCGAAAGCAGTAAACTGTGAACATCCAGTCGATGGGGAACCATGTGGAGAATGTGAAGTTTGCAAAGCAATCGCAGAAGGAAGTTCCATGAATGTGATCGAGATCGATGCAGCATCCAATAATGGTGTTGATAATATCCGAGAGATCAAGGAACAGGTACAGTATTCACCTGCAACAGGAAAGTACAAAGTTTATATCATCGACGAGGTGCATATGTTGTCTATAGGTGCTTTTAATGCATTGTTAAAGACACTGGAAGAGCCGCCAGAATATGTTATATTTATTCTTGCGACAACAGAAGTTCACAAGATACCGATCACGATCTTATCCAGATGTCAGAGATATGATTTTCATCGTATCACGGCAGCAACGATCAAGAAGCAGCTATCAGATCTGATGGAACAAGAACATGTTGATACAGAAGATAAGGCGTTGGAATATGTGGCACGAATGGCAGACGGTTCCATGCGTGATGCGTTGAGTTTGCTGGATCAGTGTATTGCATTTTATCTCGGTGAGAAATTAACATATGATAATGTTTTGGAAGTGCTGGGAACTGTTGATATTCAAGTGTATAGTGATTTGTTGGACATGATTCTTTCGCAGGATATCAATGGCGTGATGGATCTTCTGGAAGATGTGGCGAGACAGGGAAGAGAATGGTCACAATTTATTACAGATTTCCTATGGTATTTAAGGAATCTGCTCTTAGTCGGTCAAGGAAATGCTGCAGAGGAGGCATTGGAAGTATCAACAGATCAGTTGAAATTGCTGCAGGAGAAAGCACAGCAGGTGGAAGAAAACACACTGATCCGTTATATCAGAATCTTATCCGAATTGTTAGAGCGTATACGTTATGCGACATCCAAGAGAGTCCTTGTGGAAGTTGAGATGATGAAGATGTGCAGGCCACAGATGGAAGCAGACACAAACAGTCTGGCCGACAGGGTGAGACAGTTAGAACAGCAGTTAGAACAGTTGCTACAGTCAGTAATCCCAGTACAGCAGGTGGCACAAGCAGGACAAAATCAAATAGCACTGCAACAGGAAGTAAAATCAGAACAAGATCCTGTCGAACAGTTAAATGAGAAGTTTCCACCAGCAAAAGTTGAGGAACTTATAGAACTTGTGAATCACTGGAGAGATGTCAAACGCAATCTGTCACCACAGATGAAGTATTGTTTACAAAGAGCAACACTTTCGGTCAACGAAGAAGGAACTGCGTTAAGAGTACTGTTCCCAAAAGAAATGAACGTGGAAAGTGGATATTTCTTAGAGGAACCAGAGCGTATTGAACAGCTTAAGCAGGAATTATCAAGACAGTCTGGCAGAGATGTCGAACTGGAAGTTAGTGTGATGAATACAGATAATGATGACAGTGATATGATCAATTTAGACTGCATTCATATGGATGTAAAAATAGAAGATTAAAACGAAACTTATAAAAATGAATTTTCAGGAGGAATGAACAATGGCAAAAAGAAGTGGTGGATTTCCAGGTATGGGTGGAAATATGAATCAGCTGATGAAACAGGCACAGAAGATGCAGAAACAGATGGAGGAAACAACAAAAGCATTAGAAGAATCCACATATGAAGCAACAGCAGGCGGTGGAGTTGTAAAAGTTGTTGTATCTGGTAAAAAAGAAGTAGTTTCTGTACATTTAGAAGAAGAAGTTGTAGATCCAGATGACGTTGAAATGTTAGAAGATCTGATCGTAGCTGCTACAAATGAAGCACTTCGTAAGATGGAAGAAGATTCTCAGGAGAAGATGGGAAAAGTCACTGGTGGATTAGGAGGAATGGGTGGAGGATTCCCATTCTAGATAGAGTGAGAGACTATGGATTATTACAGTAATCAGATCACACAGTTGATCGAAGAACTCGGAAAACTTCCCGGAATTGGACCTAAATCCGCAGGAAGACTGGCATTTCACATTATCAATATGCCACAGGATCAGGTGCAGAAATTGTCAGATACGATCATTTCCGCAAAGACTAATGTACATTATTGCAAAGAATGTTGTACACTGACAGACAATGAGATCTGTCCGATCTGTGCGAGTGACAAACGTGATCACAGCACGATCATGGTCGTTGAGAACACGAGGGACTTAATGGCGTATGAGAAGACAGGAAAATACGAAGGTGTCTATCATGTTTTACATGGAGCAATTTCTCCGATGCTTGGAATTGGTCCAGATGATATTCGTCTGAAAGAGCTGATGGCGAGATTGCAGGGAGATGTCAAAGAATTGATCATAGCAACAAACTCCAGTCTGGAAGGTGAGACAACAGCGATGTATATCAGCAAACTTGTCAAACCAACAGGCATCAAAGTCAGTAAGATCGCAAGCGGAGTTCCGGTTGGAGGAGATCTGGAATATATAGATGAAGTAACGTTACTTCGAGCATTAGAAGGACGTACCGAAATATAAAAATAAAAAAGAAGCTTTGGCTAAAGAAAAATGTTGATCAACGACATAAAACTTAAGTCAAGGCTTCTTTTTACATTATATAATGATGAGAGTGTCAAAAGTAAATTTTGCCACTCTCTGACGTACCCGGATTGCTTCATTGCTACGCAATTTCGCAATCCTCGAACACCTCGAACTCCCATAAAATGGTGTGTTCACACCATTTTATTCCGTTCTCGTTGTTCGGCGTGTCAATAAGTATAAATTGCTTATTTGTGCAAGCACAAACGCAATTTATACTTTTGACACTTACATCATATAATCATAAAACAAAAAAAGAAAGAACCGACTAGCTAGGTCGGTTCTCTCTTTTAAAACAATAAGGAGAGGATTTTCATCCTCAAGAGGGGTAGGATTTGAAAGTATTAACTACTTTACGATTTTTATTATCACATAAAAATGTGTCCAAATTGTGAACAAAATACACATTTTTTGTGAGAATGGAATAATATGATATAAGTGTCAAAAGCATAATTGATCAGAGGTCTTTTCTTGAAAAACAATAGTAAATGGGATAAAATACATCTAAACAGAGTAATATGTAAGCTCTCAAAATAAGAACACACAGGAAGGAAGATATATAATATGAAGAAAGAAGATTGTATTTTTTGTAAGATCGCAGGTGGAGAGATTCCATCAAACACAATTTATGAAAACTCTGAGTTTAAAGTGATCATGGATATTGCACCAGCATCCAAAGGGCATGTACTGATCATTCCGAAAGAACATTTTAAAGATATCTATGAGATTGATGCGATCACAGCAGGAAAATTATTCCAGTTAGCAACAGTTGTTGCGAGAGCATTAAAAGAAGTGCTTCACTGTGATGGATTAAATGTTTTACAGAACAACGGACTGATCGCAGGTCAGACAGTATATCATTTCCATATGCATTTGATCCCAAGATATGAAGGGGATGACGTGACGATCGGATGGAAAGAACATTCCACAGAAGATATCGATATGGAACAATTAAGACAGGATATTAAAAAGGCACTCTAGGAGAGAAATATGGCAAAAACTTCATGGAAACCTGGAAATATGATCTATCCTTTGCCAGCAGTTATGGTGACTTGCAGAGATAAAGGTCAGGATAACATCATTACGATCGCATGGACAGGGACGATCTGTACGAATCCGCCAATGACGTACATTTCTGTCCGCCCAGAGAGACATTCTTATGAAATGATCAAGAATAGTGGAGAATTTGTGATCAACCTGACAACAAAACAGTTAACAAGAGCAACGGATTTCTGCGGAGTACGTTCAGGAAGAGATGTTGATAAATTCAAAGAAGCAAGATTGACAAAAGAAGAAGCACAGGTTGTGGATGCACCGATCATCGCAGAAAGTCCGGTAAATATCGAATGTAAAGTAGAGAAGATCGTACCACTTGGCTCACATCATATGTTTATGGCGAAAGTTGTCAATATTATGGTGGATGATGATTATATGGAAGACAACGGACGCTTTGCACTGGAAAAAACGAATCCGTTGATCTATTCACATGGCGGATATTATGAAACAGGAAAGAAATTAGGAACCTTTGGCTACTCAGTAAGAAAGAAAAAGAAAAGGAAGAAACCAAATGGCAGAAAAAAATAATAACTACATATTGATCGGGATGCCAGGTTCTGGAAAGAGTACGATCGGAGTACTTCTTGCCAAAGCCTTGGGTTATGATTTTGTGGACACAGATCTTGTGATTCAGCAAAAAGGAGGTGGTTTGCTAAAAGAGATCATCGCAAGAATCGGGAATGACGGATTCAAACAATTGGAAGAAGACGTCAATGCTTCGATCGATGTAAATAAATCCGTGATCGCACCTGGAGTGCTGTTTACAGTGATAAAGCAATGAGACATTTTAAAGAAATCGGGACTATAATTTATTTAAAACTAGATTACCAGACAGTAAAACGCCGCCTTGGGAACCTCAAAGCAAGGGGGGTAGTACTAGAAAAAGGTCAGACATTACGTGACCTGTATAATGAAAGAATTCCATATTATGAAAAATACGCAGATATCACAGTAAAACTGGATAAATTATCCATCGGGAACTCCTTAGAAAAAGTGTTGGAAAACCTCTAATAGTATGCTATAATATAATCTGTATGATTTTAAATAATTACCGAAAGATAGAAATTAGGTTTAATAATATAGATAGATAGAGATAATTGAGGTGTATCATGGAACAGTATATCATTAAAGGTGGTAACCCATTAGTAGGAGAAGTAGTAATTGGCGGTGCGAAGAATGCAGCACTGCCTGTTTTAGCTGCGGCAGTAATGACAGACGGAAAATGTATGATAGATAATATGCCAGATGTAAGAGATATCAATGTTTTACTTCAGGCGATGCAGGAAATTGGAGCAGATGTAGACAGAACAGGAAAACACGAAGTAACGATCAGCGGAAAAGGAATTCATCCAGAGTGTGATGTAGACAATGAATTCATCCGTAAGATCAGAGCTTCTTACTATTTGATCGGTGCTTTACTTGGTAAATACAAGAGAGCAAGAGTTGCACTTCCAGGTGGATGTGAGATCGGAAGCCGTCCGATCGACCAGCATATCAAAGGATTTAAGATGCTGGGAGCCCAGATTGAGATTGAGAATGGTATGATCAGTGCAACAGCAGAGGAATTAAAGGGAGCCCATATTTACATGGACGTTGTTTCTGTAGGAGCGACGATCAATGTTATGATGGCAGCATCGCTTGCTAAGGGAAATACGATCATCGAGAATGCAGCAAAAGAGCCACATGTCGTTGATGTAGCGAATTTCTTAAACAGTATGGGAGCAAAGATCCGTGGAGCAGGAACTGATGTCATCCGTATCAAGGGTGTTGAGAAGTTTGGAGATTGTCAGTACTCCATCATTCCAGATCAGATCGAAGCTGGAACATTTATGACAGCAGCAGTCGCAACAAAGGGTGACATTATGATCAAGAATGTTATTCCAAAGCATTTAGAAGCAATTTCTGCAAAATTAATCGAAATTGGAGCAGAAGTTGTAGAATTCGATGACGCAGTACGTGTATCAGCGACAAAACGTCTGGAATCTACAAACATTAAGACATTACCATATCCTGGATTCCCAACAGATATGCAGCCACAGATGGCGGTAACACTTGCATTATCCAATGGAACAAGTGTGATTTCAGAGAGTATTTTTGAAAATCGTTTTCGCTATGTGGATGAACTGACAAAGATGGGAGCAACCATTCAGGTCGATGGAAGAACTGCGATCATCAGCGGAGTTGAGGGATTTACAGGAGCTGACGTACACGCCCCAGACTTAAGAGCTGGAGCAGCCCTTGTCATTGCAGGATTATCTGCAAAAGGATTTACAACCGTCAGCGATATTGGATATATTTATCGTGGATACGAACAGTTTGAACAGAAGCTTAAACAATTGGGTGGAGAGATTCAGCTGGTTAACAATGAAAAAGAAGTTGCAAAGTTTAAGTTAAAGATAGGATAAAAGGAGAATTGCCTGAATGAGACAATACCTGAAAAATGAAGTGTTCAAAGTATCCAAGTGGGTAGAATTATTTATATCAGCGATCATTATGATCGCAGTCATCGGAGGAACAATCTATCTGGTAAAAGATGTGGTACAATTAATGATGAATTACCCAACATCCAGAGATATTTATAAATTTGTTGGTGTAGCGTTTAATCTCGTCATTTGTATCGAGTTTGTAAAGATGCTTTGTAAACATACCCCAGATACGTTAGTAGAAGTTATGATGTTTGCCATTGCAAGGCAGATGATCGTGGAACATACGAGCCCACAGCAGAATCTTATAGTAGTTTTAGCGATCGCGATTTTATTTACGATCAAGAAATTCTTTTTTGGAAAGTTTGATGATATAGATAAAAGGTCTAGAAAAGACTCTGAAAAATTGTCTAAAATATTGATAATTAGGCTGTGGAAATTCCAAAAGAAACACAGCATCAGACATTGGGAGAATTACTTGAGAAACGAATTGGAACAGAGAGTGGGAATTTTCAGGTAGGACAGTGTTATTTCTTTGAAGGAGGAGCACTTCGTGTTGCCAAGGTAAAGAATGGTAAGATAACACAGATCGAAGTTATCCGGAGTAAGAATGCACCGGTTGTGTTAAAGAGGTAAATAAAGGCCCGGAATCCTTCGGGTCTTTTCATGATATTTTACAAATAACAGATATATTTTAAGAAAGGATAATAGAATGGATAAAGTATTATTCACATCAGAGTCCGTGACAGAAGGACATCCAGATAAAATCTGTGATCAGATTTCTGATGCAATCTTAGATGCACTTTTAGAACAGGATCCAATGAGCCGTGTTGCATGTGAGACTTGCACAACAACAGGAATTGTTATGGTCATGGGAGAGATATCTACAAAAGCATATGTAGATATTCAGAAAATTGTCCGCGATACTGTTCGTGAGATTGGATATACAAGAGGTAAATATGGATTTGACGCTGATACATGCGGTGTTATTACAACAATCGATGAACAGTCCAGTGACATTGCCATGGGTGTAGACAAAGCACTAGAAGCAAAAGAGAATAACATGACAGATGAAGAGATCGACGCAATTGGAGCCGGAGATCAGGGAATGATGTTTGGATTTGCTACTAATGAAACAGAAGAGTACATGCCATACCCAATCTCTCTTGCACATAAGCTTTCAAGACAGTTAACAAAAGTGAGAAAAGATGGAACATTGTCATATTTAAGACCAGATGGTAAAACACAGGTAACTGTAGAATATGATAATGGAAAACCAAGTCGTCTTGATGCAGTTGTGTTATCTACACAGCATGATCCAGATATCACTCAGGAGCAGATTCATGAAGATATCAAACGTGAAGTATTTGATAAGATCCTTCCAGCGGATATGGTTGATGATGAAACAAAATTCTTCATTAACCCAACAGGAAGATTTGTAATCGGTGGACCACACGGAGATGCAGGGTTAACAGGAAGAAAGATCATCGTAGATACATACGGTGGATACGCACGTCATGGTGGTGGAGCTTTCTCTGGAAAGGACTGTACAAAAGTAGACCGTTCTGCAGCTTATGCAGCACGTTATGTTGCTAAGAATATCGTAGCAGCAGGAATTGCCAAAAAATGCGAGATCCAGCTTTCTTATGCAATCGGTGTTGCACAGCCGACATCTGTCATGGTAGATACTTTCGGAACAGGAAAGATTGCAGATGATAAGCTTGTGGAAATCGTTCGAGAGAACTTTGACCTTCGTCCGGCAGGAATTATCAAGATGCTTGATTTACGCAGACCGATTTATCGCCCGACAGCAGCATATGGTCACTTTGGAAGAACCGATGTTGCACTTCCATGGGAAGCGTTGGACAAAGTTGATGAATTAAAGAAACACTTATAATATTGGAATAGATTCCAGAATAGTATAAAGAAGAAAGACCTCTTTTCGGAAAAGATTTATTTCTTAAGGGAAATGATTGAAATGCCGGAAAGAGGTCTTTTGGCATTTACGCGAGTAGCGAGAAAAATCGCATGCTTGCATGCAGATTTGGCGAGCACC
>ENA-OPCC01000833-OPCC01000833.1-human-gut-metagenome-genome-assembly--contig:-NODE-833-length-14834-cov-2.569186_pt1 | contig 14834 bp, 14 predicted proteins | sample MGYA00241558_ERZ501467 | MGnify/ENA primary metagenome ERZ501467 (study PRJEB25962, sample SAMEA2042620) | human gut metagenome | biome: human gut; feature: human-associated habitat; material: faeces...
GTGCGGGAGCGAATGGTGCCGATCACCTTGTCCGGTTCGGTGGTGGCGAAGATGAACATGACATGCTCCGGCGGCTCCTCCACGATTTTCAGGAGCGCGTTGAAGCCCTGCGGCGTGACCATGTGGGCCTCGTCGAGGATGAAGATTTTATAGCGATCGCGGGCCGGGGCGAATCCGGCACGTTCACGCAGTTCACGGGCATCGTCCACACCGTTATGGGAGGCGGCGTCGATTTCCACCACGTCGATGGAGCCGGGGCCGCCGGTGGCAAGGTCACGGCAGCTGGCGCATTCGCCGCACGGATGCGAGGTCGGACCTTTGGCGCAGTTGACGCAACGGGCCAGAATACGCGCGGAACTCGTTTTACCGCAGCCGCGCGGTCCGGAGAACAGATAGGCGTGCGTGAGCTTGTTCTCGTCAAGCGCACGCATCAGCGGAACCGTGACCTGATCCTGTCCGATCACGCCATCGAACGTGTCGGGACGATACCTTCTATACAGTGCCAGTGCCATCGCAAATTCCTTCCGCCGTAGTGTTCTAGAGTATCGATGAATTACGACACGTTCGCCAATCGGGAAGCGCCGAGGCCGACCATCTCCGCAAGTCCATCGCGTGTCTGTCTGATCTACAACCGGCGCAGCCGGTACTCTGGAAATCAGACATGAACCGTGTGATCGGCGTACCGTCGGTCACGAACGCTGACTGTTGCGCGCCTAAAACCCGTGCGTCACCACCATGCCGCACAAGGCGTTGCCACGCGATTGGGAGGAGAGAGCCATGACCGGGAAACCGGAAGCGTCCACCAGCACCATTGGAGACGCGCGTCGCTTGCAGATCGTGCAGGCGGCACGTGAGATCTGCTTGGAAAAAGGGTTTTCGAAGATCACGATCAGCGATATCGCCGAACGGGTCGGCATGACCAGATCGCTTTTCTACCACTATTTCCAAGACAAAGACCAGGTTGCGGGTGCCGTGCTCGACGATGTCATCAGCGAAGTCATCGCCCGCCTGGAAGAGTGGAACGAGCATCGCGAGGCCGGCAACATCTCGAAGGCGCTTGACGATGTGGTGCGGCTGACCCGTTCGCTCATCGCCGATGAGGGCCCGTTCAGCCAACGTCTCATCGAGGATGGCAACGCTGCACTGTATCTGAGGTTCATCGACCGGGCCGCGGACCGCATTTCCGAATACCTGTGCGGTTCCACGGTACGTGAATTCGAGGAAAAGCACGGCATGCCGATCCGCAACGAGCATGAGACCTTCTACACGCTGATCGTCGGCTTGATCTCGCTGATCAGACTGCATCCTGACATTGACGATGACATTGTCAGGCAGGTGGCGGCACAGACGCTGCATTTGGACGAATATCTGTGACGGTGCTCCCACACGCATCATTTCCGCCGGCAAGCAACATATAACGGCCGTTCAGTGTCCGGAGGGGCATCGAGCGGCACCGGCTGGCTGACGGAAAACGACGTCAGGCGAGGAATCTACCGGTAAGAGGGTCACGACCGTCACGTTTGATGGTTTCCAACACCCGTTCCTCGCTGTCGGCCGCCTGCGCTTCCGCCACGGCCGGCGGCACCAGCACACGCAGCGCACTGTCCTTGGCTAAGACCTTCACCGGCAAATGGCCCACGTATTCGCCATCGGCCATCAACACCGGAGGCTCATCCCCTTCGGTGGCGCGGGTGATTTCAATGTCGCGCACCCGCTTCCATCCGAAAGCATGGCTGCCCAGCAGTCGGCCGTGGTAGGCGCGTGCCACCGCGTCCACACACTCCCGGAAATTCGGCACATGGTCAAGCCACACCAGATCAAGCAGTCCGTCCGCGAACCGTGAATACGGGGACACCTCGATGCCGCCGCCGATATGGCGGGAATTGGCCACGGTGAGCAGTGGCGAGATGATATCCCGCTCCTCCACCGAACCGTCGGCCAGCGTGGCCTTGATGTGGTATCCGTAGCTTTTCATGCGTGTCAGCTCCACGATGACCGCGGCGAAATACCGCAGCGAGCCATTCGGCAGATGCGAATGATTGGCGCGGTCGTTGATGCTTGCGTCCAAACCGCACGACAGCATGCCCGCATAATAGCGGTCGATCGGCGAGCGCGACTGTGAAACATCGGTTCCGTCGGTCGAATCGATGGCATGACCGTCAGGCAACGAAGTCACCAAGCCCATGTCCACGTCGATATGCGTGCCGCGCACAATCGCACCGACAATGCCTTCAACGGCGGTTTCGACGCGATTGACCGGCAAATCCAGTCCGCGTGCGAAATCATTGCCGGAGCCGATGGCCACGATGCCGAGTGGTTTGCCGGAGCAGCCGACTGCGTTGGCGCCTAACGCGACCATGCCGTCGCCTCCGACCGCGGCCAGATAATCGTATTCGTCGCCGCGGCGGCGGGCGTTGGCCAGGGAATCGTCGAAGCTTGTGCCGGTCACATCGATTACGTCGAAGCCATGCTTGCGTCCGGCTCCGCGCAGCAGATCAATGACATGACCGCCCACTTGGGCGCCCTTGCCTTTGTTCGATGTCGGATTGCAGACCACGGCAACGGTCGTATTCGCATGTGACGTCTTGCTCATACTTGTACGATAACCATGTTTCACGTCAAGCGCCAGATTGCCCATTACCTTCAGCTGAACATTCCGTGTCGTCATGCAACGACTGTCCGGCAATCTCCTAATCACAGGCAATAGGCCCCGCACGTGACTGCCGGACGACCCACGGTGCGAACGGCACCTGCGTGTCCGCCCGCACGGCGACCACCGCATCCTCGCCTTCAATGGCACAGGATTCGAGCCGGGTTCCATTGCCCGACGTTGTACGCGATGCGGCCGCGCACGGGTCGGCGGCACCGTCCCGCAGCGACTGCGCGACGCCAGGTCGGCCGTATTCTGCGCGCGATGCACGCACAGCAGCAGATTGCCTGCCATGGCGACCGCACCGAGCATGGCCGCGACGATTGCGATCAGCGCGACTCCCGATATGGTTCCGGAACCTTCGTCCGCGCCTTTCAACACATGCGACACTCGTCGCACATACTGTTTCACGTCATGTTTCACGGAAGTCGTTCCTTTCTTGCCGCGCATTGGAAGCCTTTCAAAAACCGTTACGGACAGCACGCTGCCATGAACATCGCAATCAGAAATACCGAGTTGCCTTGCCCACGACGCTGGCGGGCAGCACGCCGGTCGGATCCGCCGCAACCGGGCAACGCACCACAACGGTGACGCTGTTCGCATTGGCGGCGAACGACACCGTGGAACCGCCACCGGCAATGGTTTGCGCCGCGGCGCGGGCTTTCGCTTCGCCGCCGGCGTCAATCGCCATGGCCCTCGCACCGGCGGCCGCAGCGTCCTGACAGTTCATGGACACTATGGAGGCACGCCCCAAACACAGCACCAGAATCGCCACCGCGGCCACGCAGGGAAGCACCACCGCGAATTCGGCGGTGACGGTTCCGCAATCGGCGTCACGGGCATGGCGTCTCCACCATCGCGCAAGCATGGTTACCCCACGCTCAACGCTTTCTTGATGAGGCCGGTCAGCAGCGTTTTCACGACATCCGATTTCACGATGGCGATCAGAACCGCGGCGAATGCCGTGGCCGCCACCAGCACCACCGCGTATTCGGCGGTGACCGCGCCCTTCTCCGGCTCGGCGGTCAGCAGGCGCATGCGCGCGTCCAATAGGCAGACCGCCTTATTGGCACGTTCCTTGGCCGCACATAACTTCTGGCCGACGCGACCCATCAGACCCGGCGAACCATCGACATTGATTGACATTGCGTCGTTCATGACGCTCCTTTCATTCGGCTAATCCCGGCCGATTGACCGGGTACGCTCAGTGTCAGGTATTGGCATCGGCGATGGCATGGTTTTCGTGGGTTGTGGTCGAAGAACGTGGGTTATCCACACCCTCGGCGTGTCATCCACACTTATCCACAAGCGATTAGGGCATGACGGAACGGACCGCGCATCATCCGTCATTCCGACCGCGGTCCGATTCGAGCAAATTTGAGCCAATTCGCACCAACCCGCACTACCCCATGGCGAATCGGCCGCTACAGAAACGACATCACCGCCGGAATCACGCCAATGGCGACAAAGGCCGGCAGCATGCACAGGCCGGTCGGTAGCAACAACCGAATCGACAGTTTCGCCGCCGACTGTTCAATCCGCGACCGTTCATCCCAATCCAGCTGCTCGATTGCGGTTGCCAACCGATTCACTGGCGAGGAGCCGCTCGACCATGATGAGGAGAATGCGTCACGGACCACGGCGCAATCATCATCGTCAGGCCATGCCTCATTCCATGGCATGCCACTATTCAGCCGTTCTCCAGCCGAGCGCAATCCACCGCCGAACTCGCCTTCCACAATGTTTCCGACCGCAATCAGCGCGCGTGGAATGGACGCTCCTTGACGTATCGCCACGCTCAACATTTCCAATATCAAGGGCAATGGCAGATCGCATGACCGCACAGCGCCAGAATCGGGCGGATTTCTGGCCGGCGACCATTCATACAGCCATGTCGCGCCAGCGGCGCCCACCGCTGCCAGCATCGGCCATGCCAAGCTCATCGCACATGCTCCTGCCGCATCAGCCTGCGAATCCAATACCAGCCGACGGCATAACAGCAGCCGGCGAAGCCGAGGCACATCCATCCTTTCACGTCTTCCACAAGGAATCGCAAGGGATGGGCTCCCATGCATTCCCCTAGCATCACCGTCAGCAACGGCAATGCCATCAGCAGCTTCACCGTGGCCTGCGGCATGGCAAAAGCGTTGGCACGCAAGTCGTCGAGCAGCCGTCGCCGCTTCAACGACGCCGCGACGGCCTCCAGGCATCGGCTCATCTCGCAGCCCAACTGCAGACTCAACGTGCAGGCCGCATGAAGTTCCGCACCAAGCTGATCCACATGCTTGTGTTGTTTCTGAAGCGAGCAGCGGCTTCGTACGGCCATGTCAATACGGAAACGGGTCAGTTCAGGCACTGCGAAAGGAGCGCCCTGTAATTCCTCGAACGCTTGGACCAAGGTGGCTCCGCTGCGTACGGACGCCCGCAGCGCGGCCACGCATGCGGCAGCGCCGATGGTCGGCATCCGTGGCGATGCATCCCGGTTTCCCCCATCGTTCCGGACTGTTCTGCCATGCCCGTCGGATTCATCGTCGCAGGTCCCATCTCCATCGGCTCCGCCGCTATCGTCAGCCGAACGAAGCCCGAAGCGAACCAGCACACGCTGTAATCGCCGCAATCCCGCCCATTCCGCGTTCCGGTTCAGCCACAGCCAGACGGCCATCGACGCCAGCCATGCGGCGCAATATTCCCAACCACACGCATCACGCATCATGCGCTCCATCGGCTCATGAATCCATCCCAACGTTGGCCGGCACGGACCGTACGGCCATCCCAGGCGGCCAGCAGACGCCCATGCAATCGCCCTTCCACCGCTTCCAATCTGCCGACCTGCGCAATGCGCCGTCTGCCGGCGATACGTTCCACATGAAGCACCACGTCGAACGCATCCTCGGCGAGCGCCGCCGTGGCGCGTGGCTCCAATCCGGCCAGCAAACCCAATGAGACCAATCGCGCCGGAACCGCCTCCACTTGATTGGCGTGCAATGTGGTCATGCCGCCTCGATGCCCGGAATTCAAGGCTCTGAGCAGATCCACGACTTCACCGCCACGGCATTCGCCGACCACCACGCGGTCCGGTCTCATGCGCAGCGTCGCGCAGATCAGTTCGGAAAGGCCTATGCCGCCGGCACCTTCCGTGTTGGCTTCGCGTGTGACCAGAGACACGTGGTTGGCATGTTGGATCATGCCCAATTCGCGCACTTCCTCGACGGTGACGATGCGCTCGTTCGGCGGGCATCGCATCAGCATGGCTTTGAGCATCGTGGTTTTGCCGGCACCGGTGCCGCCTGTCACCAGCACGCTTGCCTTGCGGGACACCAGTCCGGCCAGCAGGGGCAGCCATTCGGCTGGAAACATGCCGTTGCGCGCCAACGATTCCAGATCGGGCGAGACCGCGTCGGGCAATCGTATGCTGATGGCCGCGCCTTGCGGCACCAGTGGTGCGATGACGGCGTGCACGCGCAGACCGTCCACGGTGGAGGCGTCGGCGATCGGGCAGGCGTCGTCAAGCCGTCGGCCAAGTTGCGAGCATAATCGCGCTGCGAATTCACGAATCGACTGCGCTGACGGAAAGCATCGGCGCAGCAGACATACTTCCTGCATGCCTTGGCCGCAATCCGCCCAAACCGTGCCGTCGCAGGTCACCGCGATGTCCGTGACGCCCGGCTGCGAGGCGATGGCGCTAAGGGGTCCGAGTTCCATGCTTCACCCGCTTGCCTTCCAACGATTCCTGCAGTTCATCCGTGAGCGCGGCCAAGGCTTTGACGGTTTGGCGGTTCGGCCTGCGCAGGCCCAGGCCGTCCAGCAGTTCGCCGCACAGCTTGGCGTCCGGTTTGACAACCGCCGCGAGGGAATGGCCAAGATAGTTTTCCGTCTCTTCCAGCGTGGTCACGCCACGTCCACGCGCCACGCCGCGCGGTTCAACGCCGACGATATGGCCATGTTTCTGCCGTTCCGCCGTTCCACGCGATTTCATGGCCACTTTGGCTCGGGCCAGTCCGAGCACCGTCATTTCGACCACGGTGATGTGTGTGGCCTGGGCCAGTTCCGGAATGTCATCGAGTCCACGCCATTGCCCGGCGTCCACGATCACCGCGTCCTTCACCTGCGCGAGCGCGCGGATGCATGCCTGGATCTCCCAGGATTGCGGGTTTTCGCTTCGCCAGGGATTGCAGGCCAGCAGCGGCACGCCATCCCACACGGGCAGTTCTCGCAGCAGCGCTTTGCCGTCCACTTTGCCGAGCGGGGCGCTGATGTCTCCGAAGCGTGAACCGTCTTCATCTTCCACACCGAGCAGCACGTCAAGACCGCCACCGTTGAGATCTGCGTCTACCAGCACGCTTTTGCATCCACGTTCCGTTAGTTCGCGGGCCAGCAGCGCCGCCAACGTGCTGGCACCGACTCCGGCGACGGCGGATCCGACCACCACGACGTTGAGTGGAGCAGGTTCCGGTTGCGCTTCAACGGGTTTCATCCGTGTGGACGACGATTCCAACGGCGAACCCATGAAACCGCCCGCCACGGCAGGCCCGGCCCATCGTGCCGACGTTCGCGCGTCCACGGCGTTCTGCGGCGTATAGAACCGTTGCGGCGAGACCGTTTCCCGCCGAACGGTTTGCTGGGATCGAGTCGGCTGCCGCACTCTGGCCGCTGGCTGCGACCGGATTTTCGGCGAACACGTCACGCGTGCGTCACGGCCTCCGTATGACGGCAATGGGACCGGAGGGACCTGTAATGAAGAAATTGCATCGCTCATACCGCCGATTGAAAAACGAAACCGCACATGGATTCAAGCCGAAACGGCACCTGTGGTCGGAGAATGTGGGTTATCCACACCCTCGGCGTGTCATCCACACTTATCCACATCGCAACGCGATTCGGCACATCGCAAGACATTACGCAACGCAGCACGGCGCAGCGCAACAAAAAAGGAAGACCCGCCGAAGCGGGCCTTCCTGCAAGAATCTTCGGAGCAGAATCGCTGCACAACAACATCGTCGTAACGGTAAGTCTATCCAATGCCCGTTCAACGTAACAACCTATCTCGGTCATACACACCTTGTGGGGCTCTGCTCTTCAGTTGTTCTTGTACTTCGTAATTATGCTCGCCATTGCGGCAAGTGCAAACCGAAACGGGACGATGTTCCGTATTTATCGCAACTGTTGCTTTCCGATCGCAAGAATCGCAAAAATGCTCCATGCTGTGCGAATCGCAACGCTTGCCTGTTCATTCACGTTCATTTGCCCCGAAAAAACGGCGTGTCGGAAGCATATTTCACCAACTCGGCGAACGAATGTTAACTCCTGCTTAATTTTCCTGAGTTCTGCAAGACATTCCAAGCACTTGAGGATAAAGTAGATAACTATGGCACAGATTTTTGACGCACCCTCAAAGGCGATCCTGCGCAGCCAGATAGCTGAGCATATCGCTGAGACCGATAAGAACGATAAGCGCGAGCTTCAGGCAGGCGAGGAACCGCTGCCGAACGACCGTTTCTTCGACCGTGAGCTGAGCTGGCTGAAGTTCAACAAGCGCGTCCTCGAGCTTGCACAGGATGAGGACCTGCCGGTCATCGAACGCGCGAGCTTCGCCGCGATCTTCGCGAACAACCTCGACGAGTTCTTCATGGTCCGCGTGGCCGGCCTGAAGCGCCGCATCGACACCGGCATCGCCGTGACGGCCGCTTCCGGACTGAGCCCGAGGCAGCAGCTGCGCGCCATCAGCGAGCAGGCCCACCGCCTGCAGGACGAGCACGCGCACTACATCATCGATCACATCCTCCCCGACCTGGCGAAGGAACAGATCGTGCTGCTGAGCTGGGACAAGCTCACCGCGGCCGAGCAGGAGCGCCTGTCGCGCTACTACCGTCAGCAGGTGTTCCCTGTCCTGACGCCGCTTGCCGTGGATCCGGCCCACCCGTTCCCGTACATTTCCGGCGGTTCCCTCAACCTCGCCGTGCTGGTGGAGAATCCGGCATCCGGCAAGTCGCACTTCGCCCGCGTGAAGGTTCCTGGCAACCTGAACCGACTCGTGCCGGTCGACGATCTGACCGAAGACGAGAGCACCAACGTGCGCTATGGCTTCATCACCATGGAGAACCTGATCATCGCCCACCTGGAATCCCTGTTCCCGGGCATGATCATCAAGGAGGCCCGCTCCTTCCGCGTCACCCGTAACGAGGACATCGACGTGGAAGAGGATGATGCCGAGAACCTGCTCAACGCCATGGAGAAGGAACTGCTGCGCCGTCGTTTCGGACCGCCGATCCGTTTGGAGATCTCCGACGAGACCAGCCCGTTCCTGTCCCAGCTGCTCGCCGACCAGCTGCGCGTGAGCGCCGACGAGGTCTACCGCCTGCCGGCGCCGCTTGACGCGACCGTGCTGTTCGAGCTCGGCAGCATCGACCGTCCGGATCTCAAGTACCGTCCGTTCATTCCGACCACCAATCGTCAGATCGCCGAAGTCGAATCGTCCCGTGCGCAGGACATTTTCGCCGCCATCCGCGAGCGCGACATCCTGCTGCACCACCCGTACGATTCCTTCTCGACGTCCGTGCAGGCGTTCCTGGCGCAGGCCGCGGCCGATCCGAAGGTGCTGGCCATCAAGCAGACGCTGTACCGTACGTCCAGCAATTCGCCGATCATCGACGCGCTGATCGACGCCGCGCATGCCGGCAAGCAGGTGCTGGCGCTGGTCGAGATCAAGGCGCGTTTCGACGAGGACGCCAACATCGCGTGGGCCCGCAAGCTGGAACGCGCGGGCGTGCACGTGGTGTACGGCATCGTCGGCCTGAAGACCCACTGCAAGCTGAGCCTTGTGGTGCGTCAGGAAGCCGACGGCCTGCGTCGTTACTGCCACGTGGGCACCGGCAACTACAATCCGAAGACCGCCCGCATCTACACCGACCTGGGCCTGCTGACCTGCGATCCGGTGGTCGGCCAGGATATGACCCGCCTGTTCAACCAGCTGTCCGGCTACGCGCCGAAGTCGAGCTTCCACCGTCTGCTGGTGGCGCCGCGCACCGTGCGTTCCGGCTTGATTCAGCGCATCCGCCGCGAGGAGGACGCCGCACGCGCCGGCAAGGAAGCGTGGATCAAGATCAAGGTCAATTCCATCGTCGACGAGAAGACCATCGACGCGCTGTACCGTGCAAGCCAGGCCGGCGTGAAGATCGACATCGTGGAACGTGGCATCTGCGCGCTCAAGCCGGGCGTTCCGGGGCTTTCCGAGAACATCCGCGTGCGTTCGATCCTGGGCCGTTTCCTTGAGCACAGCCGTATTTACGCGTTCGCCAACTCCGATGGCCCGCAGATCGGCGAAGGCCCTGCGGCCGGTCCGGAAGTGTGGATTGGTTCCGCTGATCTGATGCACCGCAACCTCGACCGTCGAGTCGAAGCGCTGGTCCGCATTGTGGCTCCGGAGCAGATCGACGAGCTCATCAAGTACGTCGATCTGCAGATGGCCGATTCCACCGCGTCTTGGCATATGCAGGCCGATGGCACCTATGTGCGCCATTGCAAGGATGAGGAAGGTCGACCGCTGGTCGACAGCCAGGAATACCTCATCAAGAAACACACGCGTCGACCGGTAAGGCACTGATCGATCGAGGCGAATGGCCGGTTCCGCACTTTGCGGGCCCGGCCATTTTCTGTATGTTCGGACGTCACGCGCCGCCGCCAGCCCGGCCCAGCCTAGAATAGGACAATATGAGCGAAAAGATGAGACGCATCGTGGAAGCCGCCGGCGGCATCGTATGGCGATGGAAGGCGGGCAGCGATATCGCGAACGATCCTGCGATCGCCAGTAGCAAATCTGCGCAGGAACAGCTCGACAGCATTGAAGTATGTATCGTGCACCGTCCGAAGTATGACGATTGGAGCTGGCCGAAAGGCAAGCTCGAGCAGAACGAGACGCATCGGCATGCGGCGGTGCGTGAAATCGGCGAAGAGACGGGGTCGCCGGTCAAACTCGGACCGTATCTGTGCGAAGTCGAATACCCGTTGTCCGAAGAGGGCAAGAAGACCCGGCATTCGCACGATTGCACGGCCGACACCAAGCACACGTTGTATTGGATGGCGCAGCCGATTTCCGCCGACGACGCCGAACATCTGCTGGACGCGTTCGGCCCGGTGCACCGCGCGGACGTGGGCGAGATCAACGATATCGTCTGGGTTTCCGTGCGTGAGGCGCGCAAAATACTGTCCCATTCGACCGATAAGGACACGTTGGCAGTGTTCGTGGACCGCGTGCAGGAGGGTGCCGCGACCGCGCAGAATCTGCTGATCGTACGCCATGCGAAGGCTGAATCGCGCAAGTCGTGGAAGGGCACCGACGCGAACCGTCCGATCACGCCGAAAGGCGCGGCGATGGCGTTCGCCCTCAACCGCGAGCTCGCCTGTTTCAACCCGACGCGACTGGCCACCTCGCCGTGGCTGCGCTGCCAGGAGACGTTGCAGGTGCTGAGCTGGCAGACCGAACGGCCGATGGAACACATCAACGCGTTGACGGAGGACGCGTTCGCCGAGCATCCGGCGGTCTCATGGCTGGCGTTCCGCGAGCAGATCACGCAGACGCTCAGCAGCCGCGAAACCACGGCCATCTGCATGCACCGGCCGGTCATCGGCGGCATGTACGACCATTTGCGCGGCCTGTGTGCGCGTAAGCAGCTTGCCAAGCAGCTCATCGCAAAATCGCCATACATGCCTACCGGCACCGCCATGTCGCTGTTCATCATCGACACACCGCAAGGCCCCAGCATCATCGACATTCAGAAGGTCTCCCCCATTGTCTACTAACATGCACTACGGTTCCGGTTCAGTCGTTCCCAGCCGTTCCGCCGGTTTCACGAACACCGGTTCGCCGCGTCCGGCACGCCCCGGCCAGCTCGACCAGATGATGGCCGACAATATCGCCGGCGGCGCCGATCCGGCGGAAATCAACGAAATGTGCCATGCGTCGGCCGCGGCGCTGCTTGACCGCGTGCACCACACGCAGGACGCCGAACTGGTGGAACGCGTGCTGACGCTGGTGGACCGCGAAGGCGTGGACGTGATCGCCGAACTGTGGAGCCATGCCGACCCCGACTCGCTGCCGGGCATTCTGTGGCGACTGTATCTGCTGCGTACGTGGATGCGGAAGAACCGCGAATCGATCGCGCGACTGTGGCGCGTCGGCGAGCCCGTCGCCACCACCGCTTCCGCGATTGCCGGCGTGGACCAGGCACCGACGGAAAACGACATCGCACGTACCGCCGATTCGATTTTGGCCGGCGCGTTTACAGGCGATTTCGCCGTGGCACTTGAGCGGGCCGCCGCCTTCACCGACGTGGTTGCGTTGGGATTGCGTATCGAAGCGCGCAAACTGGCTTCGTTGGGCGGTTCCAGCGAGGCCGGATCATCTGATGTTTCCGACGGTTCCGCTACGTCTGCTGCGGCCGGCAGCCGCCCGTCGGCCGTTGAGAAGCGGGCGCGCGCGAAGGCTGCGAAACTGATGCACACAGCCGGCAACCTGTTCGCCACGGCCAAGGATTTCCGCCACGGGGCGAATCTGTGGCGGCGCGGACGATTGGAATAGGCCGTTCCACTGTCGTTTTCCACTACTGCTTTCCACCGCCGCTTTCCGTAATTTTCTCCCGTTTCATACCCCACGCGACACGGCGCTGCAAAGCGTCGAGCGCGACTGTACAATAGGAATTCGCGCCGGGCCATGCATAGCCCCGGGCTCCATTTTTTGCCGCTGCGAGCGGCCTTTGCGCCGACAGGCGCTTTCGTGGTTCGGCGCTTTTCTCCTCTTTTGATGTTTTCCTGATTTTTCTCTGGCTTTCTTGCGATTTTCGATTGCCATCCAATCGGCGCTCATCTGGGTTTCATCTGCCCGACCTACCGGCGCGTTGCCGAACAGCCGATACATGGACTACGCTTAGAAACCATGGATATTCATGTTTTGAACCACCCGCTGGTGGACCACAAGCTCACCGTTCTTCGCGACAAGAACACTCCGTCCTCCACGTTCCGCGAGCTCGTTTCCGAACTCGTGATGCTCGAGGCCTACGAAGCCACCCGCGACATCGAAGTCGTGGACAAGCCCATCGAAACCCCGGTGGCTCCGATGATCGGCAAGCACATCGCCGCCCCGGCTCCGATTATCGTGCCGGTGCTGCGCGCGGGTCTGGGCATGCTGGACGGCATGACCAAGATGATTCCGTCCGCTGAAGTCGGCTTCCTCGGCATGAAGCGCGACGAGGAGAACCCGACCCAGCAGATCACGTACGCGAACCGTCTGCCGGAGGATCTCACCGGCCGTCAGTGCTTCCTGATCGACCCGATGCTCGCCACCGGCGGCACGCTCGTTGCGGCCACCCACTATCTGGCCGAGCGCGGTGCGAAGGACATCACCGCAGTGTGCATTCTGGGCGCTCCGGAAGGTCTGAAGTTCGTTGAGGAAAACCTCGACCCGTCCATCAAGTTCAAGCTGGTGCTGTGCGCCGTCGATGAGAAGCTCAACGACAAGTGCTACATCGTGCCGGGCTTGGGCGACGCCGGCGACCGTCTGTACGGCGTGATCGACTGAGCTGCCAATCGGAATAAATCAATCGAATAAAAATTCGGCCTGCTACCGCACCAATCATGCGATGGCAGGCCGAAACCATATAAAACCGGCTGTCGCCTGTCGATCATAGTCCGTCGACTAGCGCCCGGCTGCTGTCGCTCGCCGGGCAACTATCAGTCGGCTACTGCTCGTCGGGCACGAACGCTTCGAAGATGTGGCGATCGAACTGGTCGCAGCACTGCGCGTATTCGTCGCGGCTGCGCACGGTCCCCGACACCGGCACCGCACCCATGAATCGGGCCAGCTTCACCTGCGGGCTGTTGCCGCCCTTCCAATCGTAGGCGACGAAATCAGGACGGGAAATCCAGTCGAATACCAGCGCGCCGGCCGCGTATTCCTTGCCGAGCGCCACCGGATCGGTGGGCTTGTCCTCGCCGTACGGCCACCAAGACAGCTGGCCGCGGCACACTTCCGGACGGTTTTCCTTGTACCAGTTCACGGCGGCCGGGTTGAACGATTCGATCACATACTTGCCGGAGTATGCCTGCAGCAACGCGTCGCCCTTCTCCATAAGCTCCACGTCGCGCGGATCCCACTTGGAGTTGTCATCGAACTTATATTCCACGATCAGCGGCACGCGGCCGGCGACCACTTTGAGCACGTCGGCGAATAGCGGCACATGCTGGTAGTAGCCTTCCGGCGCGTTGTCCGGCGTGGTGACCAGCGGCGGTTCCTCCAACGCCAACGGCAGCGGCGCGGCCTTGCATGCGCCCGGAGCGTCGGTCGGGAACAGCGGAATACGAGTCAGCTCGTCATACGTGAGATCGGCGATACGGCGCGGATCTCCGGCAACACGCATCAGGTCGCCGTCATGCACCACCACGACCTCGCCATCGCGCGTCATCTGCAGGTCCAGTTCGATACCGTACCCGGCTTCACAGGCGGCTGCGAACGCGGCAAGCGAGTTTTCAGGGGCAATCACGCCGGGCGTATCAGGGCTGCCGTACCCGGCTTTCATGGCCGAGCGCCACGTATTCGCCGCTTTCGTTGGCGTATTGCGCGGTGAGTCCGGAACCGGCGTCATGCAGGCCGCGGTGCGCGTACCACACGTCCGGAACGGCCGGCACATAATGACGGCGCTTGTCGGAGAAGGAACGCGGGGCGATCGCCCACACCGCGGCTCCCGCCGCCACCGCGCCGCCGAGCAGCGCTTTCTTGAGAAACGACTTTGACATGGGCATCCTCCCTTGCGATTGACCCTGCTCACCGCATTTGCGCGCGCAATGAGCCACTTGTTACGAGCGTAGCCCAGTTTGCCGGTTTTCGCTCACGATTTCACCGATTATTCAGTTTCGTCGTTGCATATGGCGATTCCCACGCTCTAACGGCACCCACGTCGGCCTCGAAAGGCTTTCGCGGGACAAAATATGGAAGGGCGATTGCCGAGTCGGTAAGACTGGCTAATCGCCTTTTATTAGCGGACTGAGACGGTGAGGCTATGCGGCCAATCGGCGGCGTGATGCGGGGTGCGGGCCGCTGCGTTGCGGCGGAGCACGGCGATGCCGGCAAGCGCGATGGCGAGCGTGCCGTAGGTTGCGACGAAACCGTAGACGGTGAATGACGAGACCGCGGAAT
>ENA-OPCC01000840-OPCC01000840.1-human-gut-metagenome-genome-assembly--contig:-NODE-840-length-14688-cov-2.912458_pt1 | contig 14688 bp, 8 predicted proteins | sample MGYA00241558_ERZ501467 | MGnify/ENA primary metagenome ERZ501467 (study PRJEB25962, sample SAMEA2042620) | human gut metagenome | biome: human gut; feature: human-associated habitat; material: faeces...
TACAAAAAAATGTCTTTTTGGCAATTTTGTTATAGAAATCAATCTTATTGGGAAGAAAAGACATTAAAAATAACTACACGGCCAAAGCTAAAAACATTCGATGAATTTGAACAAGATATAAGAGATGGATATTACGATAGAGTCAAAATGTGTTTATCATTAAAGTCTCTAATAAAAGTTCTAGAAATGTTTCCTAATCATAGGGCAGAATTGATAGACATGTTTAACTATTCAATGTCCGAACTTGTAGACGAAAATCTTTGGAAGTAATCAAATTATAAATAACTCACAACAATATGGCAATCATTATTAAATCTCATAAAGATACTCTTCTAATTGACTCTACTATTGGTATTAATTACAATAGTGGTAATGTACTTCAGGGAGAAAAAGATATGTATGAACGTATTGTACGAGATTGTGAAGCAAGTCCTTTGACATGGTATATGTGGTATGATAAAACTTTCAACATACCATATGGAGGTCAAAATGAAATACAGATTGATTTTCTCCTTATATGCCAAGAAGGTGCAATTATTGTTGAAGTTAAAGGTGGTATAATTGAGTTGATAAGAGGGTTCTTTTATTATAGCTATAAAGGGGTCTTAAGGGAAATGAGTAGAACACCATTTAAGCAAGCTCATGATTATAAATGGGCATTGTTAAATAATGGGATATTAAATAAGGATCAAATATTTGTTGATTATGTATGTGCTTTCCCTCATAGTACTCTTGACATATCACGTGACTCTTCTCAAATCAACCTTTCTCATAAACTTTGGAATAAGTTAGATCAAGATAGTGATAATTCTTTTGCAGACTTCTGTTTAAGTGTAATTCGTAAAAATAAACGCTCTAAACGTATAATATCAAAGACAGAATTACAGTCTATTGTAAACTCACTTGCTCCATCAATTGAAGATCGTTATAAATATTCACTAACTTCGCTTCGCGAAGTTTTGGATTGGTTACAGATTGACAATCTAAGTATTCTAGAAGGTTTGAGAAAAAATCCTAGAATATTAATTGAGGGTGGACCAGGAACAGGAAAAACCACTATGGCTAAAGCATTTATTAAAAGACATAGTGGTCTTAAGGGTTTATATCTATGTTGGACAGGACTGCTAGCAAGTAAGGTTCGGCTTGATTTAGATAAAGAACGATTAAGTTCATGTACTGTCAAAACATTCAATAATTATATCAAGGAAATAACAAATATAGAACTTAATATTAAAAGTGAGAATAGCCAATATGATGTTTACAAACTTTTAAGCAAAGAACTCAGTAAAATTACTAAGGTAGATTATGACTATATTATTATTGATGAAGCGCAAGATGTCATTGATAAAGGTGTTGATATTGTGCTCAATGAACTATTAAGTTCACAACACAATGGTCTTAAACAAGGACGATATCTAGTATTTTATGATCTTGAACAAGGATATAATAATGTTAGTCGAAATTTGAATGAAAATATTAATAAAATAGCAAAATACGCAGCATGCTTCATACTTGATGAGAACAAACGTGTTCCTACAAATAAACTTATTGTAGAATATGCCAATAAAGTATTGTCAGTTGAACATTGCCAGGAAGCTTTTGAGTTATATTTAGATTCTCTTAAAGGAAATGATATAGCAGGACTTACAATATCTTTCCATGATAATGTAAGAGAAGTAAAGAAAGCTATTAAAGAACACACCAAACATCTATTTCAATATTGCGGAGAAATTTCTTCTACAACATTGCTGATACATTCTGATTTTAAATATAAAGAAAATGAAGATGATGATTCAGTATATGATATAATAGCAGAAATGGAGTCATTTCTTGAAGTTTTATCTGAAAAAACTATAGAAAGGAAGTCTAAGGAATTGTTAGCCTTTACAACGATACTTAAATATAAGGGTTTAGAGGATAACAATATAATACTTGTTATCCCAGCTTCAAAGATCAAGAGTTCATGGGATAATTTTCTATTCGAAATTTATGTCGGTATGACACGGGCAATCATGAATTTGGACATTATTATTCTTAAATCTAACTAATATGTTACACGACAACTTTATAAAAACAGCAAAACAGGAAGGCCCTGAATTCAAGGCTCTTTTGAATATACTATCTTCTCTTAATTTACATACTAAAGAAGGTAGAAAGTTATTGTGTGTTCTGAATAATATTATTGATTATTACATTAACAGAGAAGTGGAATATAGTGATGATGTCAAAATGCCTATAGTATATTTCCCATTATGTGAAGATTGGGCTCAGATGTTATGTGAGGAATTTGTTGCATTAAAGATGTCGTTACTTTGGGGTAAAAGCACTCGTACAAATATACTTTCCTCATATAAGTCAAAGCCATTTATATATTTGCCAGAAAAAGTTAATAAAAAGGAGCGTGAAGCATGTTCTAAACATTTTAGATTTAAACGGGATGTTGCAAAATACTTAACAGATGACATTTTAGATATGCCTTCCAACGCAAATGAGAAATGTTTCTTTTATAGTCGTACTTTATCTGATGAATATAATCTCTCATTAAAGACTAAAGGACATTATCATTTTATTCAAGATGTAGTTGGAGATTCTTTTTCAACAGAAAAATCTCTAATTATTTTAAATGGAGATGAGGATGAAGTATATAAAAAAATAGAAAAAAATGATGGGAGGTTTAAAATCCCCCATATATTCCTTTTTCTTCAGAAAAATATTGATGGGCGTAACATTCAATTATGTATGAAAATGCAACGCTCAACAATTAAAGAATATAATGAAGACTATGATGCTGGTATTCATAATGTTATAGCATTTTTATTTTCGCAAAAACCTTATAGACTACAGAGGATATACGAAAATAAACACAGTCTAGTAGAACGCTGGCAACGTGAAAAATTTGCTGAAACGCGTGATTTTATATCATTCACAAAAGCAGAAATGGATTACTTATTTGAACGTCAAGAACCATGTATTGATTTCTATGAATTAGGATGTGAAATAAATGCAGAAGAATACCAAATAAAGAATACATTTGATTTCATGATTCAAGATATTGCTCATGAAGTAAAACTACGGAATGAATTGGCGATTTGTTTTACAGATCAAAGTTTATCAAAGATAAAGGAGGAGATTCTAAACCTTAATTCTGAGGTAAATGAAGAGTATACGGATTATTTTTTACAACTTATTCATAATAAGTACAAAACAGAACTTACAGAAATCTTATATAACTGGATAAAATTCCATGAGATTGCAGTAGTTTTGGATTACAACATAGATGTGTATTATAAAAAACAATTAAAATTCTTCTTACAGTCTAAATGTGGTGCATCTTCGGTTAATTTTTATACATTTAAGAATTTTAAAGCTCATAAAGATGGCTTAGTTTTCTTAAATTCAATACATGAACAAAAGATCCTTGTTCTATCAATGCTTAATCATTGTACGGGACGGAGTTGGGCAATATATCCAAACTCTTTTGATCAGTATCATCTTAATCCTGGACAAAGTGTTCTACAAATAAATAATAAGATTGTATTTGATCCTCGTTATAGTTGGTATTCTTATCGCTATAAAGAACAATTAAGATTACTTCTAAATTCAAACTATCGTGTTAGATACGTGAAAAACGGTATACAGCTTCCTGATAAACCGATAAAAATAGGTATTGAGCCCAAAGAAGATGAAGATGAACAAAATGTTCGTGACAGGCAATCAGGAGTTGAACAAAACAGAGTGAAAGTTTCATTTGGACCACGTCAGCATAAAGTGTTAGATGAATATGATTTTGTTTTATGTAAATATATGGATGAAATTTCAATTTGTACAATTCTAGATGTTTTACGTGATTTTGAAGACCCAACAGTTATTTCAATTCAACCATTGACAGATTTTTATCAATCACTTGAAGATCTTCTTGATAATGAGGAACGTAGAGCAGGTGAAGGTGAATTAATGATACGAAATAATCCAAAGTATTGCTTAACTGATGAAGAGAAACTATCAAGCCGAGAAATGTGGAAGATCCTTTTAGGGCATCGAGTAGCACAATATGGAGAACAAGTTGTTTATAATGATATAATGAAACCACTTCTTCCAGCTGAAAGGATACAATTTATTTCATTTAAACGATGGTTAGACACATCTGAAAATTCAGTACTTCCTCGTAGTAGACGTATGCAAAAGAGAGTGATTGAAGAATATCTTCAAATAGAGGGATTATATACTCGAATGTTAAGACATAGAAAGTCAAGAATAAGTACAAATACTGAAGGTAAAAATATAATTTTCAGGACATTTTTAATTCACTGTTTACTTGAAACTGACATGAAGAAAGCCTATAAAGAGTTAAGTAATGAAGTTCTTGATTATCTTAATATTGGTAGTGAAAATGATATTAAGATTATTTTAGATCTTATAAAAGACGGCACTATAAATTTTAGACTAATTAAATCCATAAGTTATGATCAAAGATAAAAGAAATTCATTGGAATCTTTCATTCAGGAACAGTTAATAGGTCCAGGTGGTTGCGGAAATAATTTTGGAGTATATGTTTCTAATGAAAATGAGAAAGAACTTGTATGTGAAGTACTTAATACAACGCCAGGCTCTATTTATAGTACAGGTATTCTTTTCCCACGAAAAGATAATCAGTCATTACTTATGTCTGATCGAAAATACGAAATGAACGACGATGGAAATATTGGTGATGAAAATATTGGTGATGAAAATTTATCAGATGAGGATTCGGACGAACAAGGAGATGACATGAGGGATTTAGGAAATCAAGAAGAGGATGAAGATATTAATTCGCTAAGTCGTAGATTCCCTGATAGAATAGGTATATCTTGTTGTGTTAGAAACATTAAATCTTTAACTTCGAGTACTAAAATAACAATTTCAGGACGTTATTATAGAAAGTTATCTGAGAAAACACGTTTATATGTAAATATAGAAGATTATGATTTTTTTGAGAAAGTATATTCTATAGAAAAATGTAAAGATTTATTTTCTCAGTATTTCAGATACCAAGACAAAAAAATAAGTTTGTTAAAAGTTATAAATAAAGCACAGGACTTGAAGGATTTTCGCGATAAAATGCGAGAACTTAATAAATATTTTTGTTCAATTATAGCTAAAAATCCTAATGGAGAATATGATTCAATTTATACAGATAGCTCTTTCCAAGATAAAAACAAATTTTTAAGTGCATATAAAGAACGACTATTTAAATCCCTAAAATACGTAAACAGAGAAGGTGAATATTTGAGTCCGGATAAGGTTGCAGAAAATAAAGTTCGTATTGCAAAAATAGAACAATATGAAACTTTTTTATCTTATTTTGAAGATATACTATCCATATGTGATTCTAAAGGATTCGGGTTCTGGGTAGGAACAAACTTTTGTAAAGAAATTGATTTATCAGCATTTGCTTTTGATTTTGAATCAGGGAAGAGAAAGATCATAATCCCCCCTAAAGAAGGTGTTACAAAAGGAATAGTAGAGTATACTCTTACTCCTGAAGTCGAAGCTTCTTTGTCCATATGGTTACAGATTTATAAGGGAATCAATGGTAAGACATATTTAAAAGTAATGCTTGCTAATGACTCTACTAAGGTTAAGGTTGATACTAAGCATTACTATTCTATTGTTGCAGAGAAGGTTAATGAGTTAACATTTTTTGGAGTTAAAATTGACGTCTCAAGTTCTGAAATTATACCATATAGAAACGAAATAAATCCAGAACTTGATGATTGTGAAGTAAGCAGTTTGCAGTATCTTTATCGTAATATTGAAGATTATGCTATTGGCCACATCTGTTCTGCAAATTGGTACAATGATAATAATGGAATAATACACGTTTGTTCAGAGTTTATGCCGTCTGTTGAAACACCTGATGTAGAACCAGAACCACGAGATAAGACTAAACACGTTTTTGATGAAAAGACTAACAAATTCTTACCAAAGAAATACGTAGAAGATAATCAATATCTTCAATTTAAGTGGCTTTCTGTCCTTTCTTCTAATACAGATACTGAGATTGTTGAAGGCCTTCGTAAATTTGCTGATTCATATCAAATATGGATAAAGCAATTAGATGCTGCTGGCAACTCGATTGGACGAGAGAATATTACTAAATGTGAGAAGGACTATCAGAGAATAAAGAATAATATTGATGAATTCTTGACAAATCCTGATAAGATGAAGATTTTTCGATTAATGAATACTGCTATGTTTATGCAGCTTTGGCATAGTAAAAGTAATAATCAAGAACAAGTCTTAAAGGATGAAAAAACTTTAAGTTTTGAATATTATAAAGATAAAGCGCTAGATACTACAATTTTTCCTGGAGTTGTAGCTGCATGGCGACCTTTCCAGCTTGCGTTTATTTTGCTTAATCTTGATGGAATTTTCCAAAGTAAGTGTGATCCAAAATGGGAAAAACGCAATGAATTAGTAGATCTTGTATGGTTTCCAACCGGTGGAGGTAAGACAGAGTCTTATTTGGGTATAATTGCATTAGTCATAATAAATCGTAGATTGTTGCTTAAAAATGGAGCTGGCGATGGCGTTGCTGCAATAATGCGCTATACATTACGCTTACTTACAACTCAACAATTTCAACGTGCGTTACGACTTATTCTTGCATTAGAACAGATTAGGAAATGGGATAAATACAATTTAGGAGATAAAGAAATTTCTATTGGCCTATTTGTTGGAGAAAGTTCATTGCCTAATCATTATAAAAATCTAGCTGAAGAAATTCGAAAAAACTGGGTTTCTGATGGAGGACATGGACAAATACCACTAGATCGTTGTCCTTGGTGTGGTTCTTTGCTTAGAGAGAAAGAAGTATCTGTTGATCATTATTATTTTGGATGTAGTAACAAAAAATGTACATATGGAAAACGAAACTATCTGCCTATCAGACTTTGTGATGACCATGTATATGAAGAGCCGCCAACATTACTATTTGGGACTGTAGATAAATTTGCTCAACTTGCACGCCGAGTTAATGTAAATGAAGCGTGTGCAGATTCTAGACGTTTATTCGGAAATGGGACAGGATGCAATCCACCAGATTTGATTATTCAAGATGAATTACATTTGTTATTAGGTCCATTGGGTTCTGCAGTAAGTTTGTTTGAAGCAGCTATTGATCAGTTGTGTTCATACAAAAGGCAGGATGGGCTTGTGATTCGTCCTAAGATTATATCATCAACAGCTACCACACGTAATACCAGTTTTCAAGTGCGAGCTCTATATGATCGGGATATTTGTATCTTTCCTAAAAATGGAATAGATTATGATGACTCGTTTTTTGCTTTCTATAAAAGGGATAAACAAGGAGAAAATGATAATTGGTCGTACGTTTCTAAACGCAAATATATTGGTATAATGCCTACTGGACGTACTCAGATGACTACTCAAATGCGTTTAGCTGCAATTTTATTTGTACATCGAGCACTATATGAACGTAAAAATAAAGCATTGTTAGAGATTAATGATAAGTCATTTATAGAGGCTGCAGACTATTATTATTCGATAATTTCTTATTTCAACTCATTAAAAGAGGTAGGAAAGACTGATGCTCAATTCTATCTTGAATTTACTAAGTATACTCGTCGTTTATTTAAACGAGTACTTCGATTTACTGATATGTTGGAATGTTTTTATGCATATAACGAAGTATTCTCTAAGACTGAGTTGACTGGTCGTTTATCTGGTGGTGATGCAGTAAAAGAATTAACAAAAGTACAAACAATAAAATGGGATCCTAATAAGCGATTGCCATATTTAAAAGAAGGTGAAACAAATATATATAATAGTGCAATTCTTCCTGCTGATTATATTTTAGCAACAAATATGATATCAGTGGGACTTGATGTAAGCCGTTTTAATACAATCATAATTAATTCTATGCCTAGAAATATCGCTGAGTACATTCAAGCAAGCTCTCGTGTCGCACGTGATAAGGAAGGATTAGTCTTAACGTTACATAATCCTTTTCGTTCTCGAGATATGTCTCATTTTGAAAGGTTTAGAGAATTTCATGAAAAGTTATATTATTATGTTGAGCCAATCTCCATCACTCCTTTTTCACCAAAGGCTGTAGAAAAGTATATGCCTTTATATATGGCTACTATAATTAGACATTTATACAAGAATCTTGCTGATCGCAAAGATGCAAATAAAATGTCCATTCCAATCGCAACAGAATTAAAATCTGAGCTGAAAAAGTATTTTGAGAATCGTTACGCAAGGACTCAGGCTCTTGATTCTACATTACATGCACTAGAGCACGAAATCATAACAAAAGAGCAATTATCTTACATATATGAATGGATAGATATAAGTCTTGACCAATGGGTAAATAAAGCAGAACAATATGGTGATTCTCTAGTCTATTATGCAGCTGGGCGAAAAGGTGCTGAAGAGGTATCTCTGTTAGTTTCTACAGATGATTATTCGGAGCAAAAAGCTGCTAGCAAATGGATAGTACCATCCGCATTAAGATTAGTTGAACCTGAAGCTGTCCTTCACATTTTAAATAAATAATATTATGGATATACGTAAAGAGAATCAATATAATCAATCTATGGGCAAGTATAAAATCTTGTCTACTGCTGCAGGTGTAGGATCTATTATTACTACCAAGTGGGGCGGTTTTATTATGCCATTAAGTATTAATAACTGGAAATTTGTGGAGGTGGTATCAAATAAAATAAAGGAGATACAATCACAAACATTAAATATCCAAAAAATTCAAGAAGAATGTGGTGTTGAATTGATTGAAGATCCGCGTTTTGTGGATTTTTTAAATGTGAAAAAAGGGTTTACCCAATTAAAATGTTTTGTTGCAATACCTCATATTCAACTGAATTCATTTAATCAAATACAACGTAAAGGTAATCCACTTTATGAATCTATTAAAGCGCGATTTGGAACTGAATTAGGCGAAGATATGTTTTATATCCCTGCTATTAATTTTCCTCAGTGGTTCATTTCTGCTAATTCTGAAATCAAACCTCTTAATGAGTGGCGTAAGGAATGGCAAATTCGTAAATGTAATGATGGGAAAATGACATATTTTGTTCCTCCACGCGATCCTAATAAGAAAACTTATAGAAAAATAAAGGCTGAAGTTTTACATGATGATGTAGAATATGGTCTATTAAAACCAGTTCCACTTATTCTTATTTGCCCAAATGGCCATATATCAGATATCCCATGGTATAAGTTCTTCTGTGCGTCTCTTAAACATGAGAAAATGGATGATGATGCAGGTTTCGAATTGTTTGGTTACGACTGTGAAGATTGTAGTTGTGGAGGTAAGCATAATATTAAATGGCTTAATTCTCGTAACCAAGCAGAATCGTGGGGCACACTAAAATGTTCAAAATGCGGTTATTCTGTTTCATTAGCTGGTATAATGAATATTAAACCTTATTGTCGAGGTGAACGTCCATGGGTTAACAAAGATAATGCATATGAACGATGCTTGTCTACTGGCCAAAAGACTAAGATGCAAGTAGCAATGGTAACTAGTAATAGCATATACTATGCAAGTGGTTTTAGTAGTTTATATATTCCTAAAGATTTTATTCCATTAAAGCCTGGGCAGCTGAATGATCAGGCTCGTATGGTGTTAAGTAAAGTAACTGAGAAATATAATACAATGGTTACTAGAAGGGCAGAAATGACTCAAGAAGAATTTTGGAAAAAAAAGTATAATGATTGTGATGAATTTATTGAGGATGCAAATCTTAACTGGCAGTGTAGTCTGACAGATTTTGATTATGAAAATATCAAAAATATGTTTCTTGGATTAATTGTAGAAGACGAAGATAATGATCCTGTTGCAACATATCGGTTAACAGAATTTGAAGTTCTCACTGATATTCATGAACCCAATCGAAAATCTAAAGGATTAGAGTTTAATGAAATTATTATTCCTAACTCTTTACAGCCATATTTTAAAACAATTAAACAGGTGAATACAGTTTCTCTTACAAATACACAGTTAGGCTTTGGTCGAGTAAACATGCCAACATCTAAACTTGATGATAGTGGGAAGATTGTGGCACCAGGTGATGAGATGAAGCCCATTTTTGATGGAATACCGTCTGACATATATGTATTACCTGCTAATCAAATATATGGTGAAGGCTTGTTTTTTGCATTTGATATGGCTACTATTGAAAAGTGGGCTGAAGAAAATGATTTAAATGATCATTATAAATGTCAACTTGATAATGGGGCATTAGGAGAATTTTTATACCAGGAGATTTCTCTTTACGGAAGAGCTAAATTTTATCTACTTCATACATTTAGCCATGTGTTAATGAAAGAACTTGAGTTTACTTGTGGTTACCCTACTGCAAGTTTGAGTGAGCGGCTATATTACTCAGACAAAATGTGTGGCGTGCTTATTTATACAGCAGATGGAGCAGAAGGCAGTATGGGAGGCCTTGTATGGCAAGGACAGCCTCGACTTATTAGTAGTATTATTGAATCTGCAATGAAACGTGCAGTAAATTGTTCTTCAGATCCTTTATGTTGGGAAAATGAAGATAGCTTAAATAGAGCATCATGTTTTGGTTGTACCATGGTTTCTGAGACTTCGTGTGAATATCAGAATATGGGATTAGACAGACGAGCTCTAGTAGATGAAGAATACGGATTCTTTAAGAATCTAGTAGGACTAGATCGTATATAATAATGATTTATTAAAATGCGTTATTGGCTATATTATATAAAAACGGATAGTGCAGTAAGGGTATTATAAGTAAAAATATTAATAAAATCCTACAATGAATGCTAAGTGTATATTGTTTGAGTAGTAGAATGTTCTAAATGAAATTTAACGGCTATAGATACAGAGAAAAGAATTAATAATGATTGAAACATGAAACTCTTGATGTTGGCTAAAACACAAGTTGAAAATTTATGTAGTCCAACTCGTGAGTAATGCTTGCGAGTTGAACTCTATGACACCAGATAGTAAGAAAAAGTAGCGATATCTTATGATAAGGAATATATTCAAACTTTATACTACTTTTGGGGATTAGAATAGCCACTAAATATTTATTATGAAGGTATAAAATAAAGAACTCCATCTATATAATTAACGATCACAAAATATTCATTAAAATCTGTGATTACCTATACAACTATTAGCAAAATAATTAATAAAAGGTTTAGAGGAAGTACTGCTTATGCATCGGAAAGGTTTACTAACATACGCATTAAACTCAATTGGTAATCTTGTCTATATAGACGAAGTTGACACAGGGCAGCTTTGCAATTGTTATTGTCCATCATGTAAGGAAAAATTGGTAGCGAAAAATGGTGGAATGAAACGTGTCCATCATTTTGCTCATGCTTCTGGAGTAGATTGTGAAAATGCATATGAGACTATGTTGCATCAGTTGGCAAAATTAAGAGTTCAAGAGGTATTTCTATCTAAAGAAGTATTTAATGTTGGTTTTGAGTATCGTTCATATTGCCCACATGTAAAGACATGTGCATTCGTTAGAAATGGAAATTGTTATATATCAACTCATAAAAGATTCAATTTAAAAGAGTTTTATGACTCATGTGAACAAGAAATACAGTATGATTCAATTAACAGACGCTCTGATTTGAAAATATTTTCGTCTAAGAAGCCTCAATTGGCGCCTATATATATTGAATTCTTTGTTACTCATGCAAGTGATGTATCTAAATTGCATAATGGTGGTAAAATTATTGAAGTTAAGATTGAATCTGAAAATGACATTTAAAGAATTGTCGATGATGGTTTCATTGAATCCTCTAAATGTGATAGCAGGCTCCTAGAAGGAATAGAATCTGAAAATATAAGTGAAACAACGTTTTGGGGATTCAAGTCGGAGGACTATAATGCTAAAAATATTACACAAGAGATAGAATTTTCTCGTTATATTCTATATGCATCCGGTAAGTCACAATGTTATCAAGACACATCTTTGTGTAAGAATATAGCTAAAGTTAGGAAACAATCTCTTTTGGAAATATGCATTCATACACCTGTTGCTTTTGGAGTATATGAAATGGTTAAATATCAAGGGTATAAAAGATTTGGTATTAAGAATTGTTTATACTGTAAAAATTTTGTTGATAGCTATGACGGCTCAGGAAAACTATGCCGCTTGTATAAATATTTAGGAATAGACCGGTTTGAGCAACATGATACTGCAAGAGCAAAATCTTGTCCTTCTTTCTTGATAAATCAAGATGAAATGAATAGGGAACTTAAACATTTTGATTCTTTGAATAATAGGGAGTATACCGAGCTTGAATAATTTCCAACCACATAATATTATCTGCAAGTCAAAACTTTTCTTTTCCCGCTAATTTGAGTTTTTCGTGTAGGATTTTAGTTCATTATAATTCTAATGTAGGCTTAAAGTATTTATAATTAATAAAGTACTCGATTGAAATTTTGTTAATACTTGCTATGCTTGAAATGAAAAGTTAAAAATAAATGATAAATAAAATGTGTGACAAGAGTTACAACTTGAAAACTATAATTCTTGTCACATATTTTTTAGAACAGAAAGCTATTGTTTAATATTTTTTCATCAGGTTTTATTTCCAAGTAACTTATGAACTACTACCACCATCGTAATTCCCAAGATCACAATAAGCCCACATGCAGCAACCATCCTCCAAATTAACCAGGAATGCAAAAATTCTACATTCGCCATGATCATACAGACCAAGAAAGAGGATAGGGCTATTAGAATGACAATCAAAATATAAAATGCTTTATGTGATAGAGAAATACGGTTATCCATTTGAGCAATCCTCTGCTCTGCCTCTGTGCACTTGATCTCAATTTGGTCAATGAACTGGCCAAGAACGGTATTGCCAAATTTTACAGCCTGCTCTTGCGTATCCTGAGTAATAGACAGTTTGTATTTTCCTAATAAATCTACCAATGCGGTAAGATCCGTCCTCAATCCATACACATTGTCATTCAACTCGGCAAGTTCTTTTACGTTTATGCCAAGCAGACGTTTTTCCTCCTCAAGATATTCATTTTGAGGAGTACTTTTGGTAGCCTGCGCTTCCTTCATTTCAGCGGTAAAATCAAATTTCTTTTTCATAAGCTCATCGTTTTAATCCAGTTTTCGGTTTCTTTCCTAAGGTACGAATGGCAGCACGGGCACATCTTTTTGCCCATAAGAGATCATCCTCGTCCTTATCTCTCCATGGCAATTCGCTTTGTGAACCACCGCCACCTCCGGTTGGCGCATTGGGAACTTCCAGCAATCCGACAAATATTGCTACTGCCATATCGGTTAACTCCTGTGAATTGGAGACGAAACGATAATCAAATTCATCGTTAAAATGGTTGAGCACTTTTTCTGGAATGTAGAACCGATGTTCCTGACCTTCGTGACTCAATGTATAGGGAACCGTATTCGAATTGTAGATCTTATATTTGGTATAATCAGCGGATGCCGATGGCTTCTGAATCTGTTTCGAATCAGTGTCTTTAGGTTTGTTATTCGCTGCAATGCCTAGCCTATAATGAAGTTTCTCCCATGTGGCAGGAAGTTTTGAAACCATCAGGTTTCTACCAATGCCCAGATCGGAAGCTTTGTATTTCGTCTTTCCTTTCATGATAGCATATTCGTGAAGAATATCATCATCGTCCTTTCGCTCATGTATGGTGTATCCTTTCTTTGTCAATGCTGCTTTGTATTCATCCCATGACCATGATGACATTGATTTAAGGACATTCATACAATCCCGTGTAACTAATGGTATGTTGATATTTCTTACCTGTTTTGCTGTTGTCCATCCACGTTTCTTTGCCACTCTTTCTGCTGCCCACTGGGCACGAAGGTGTATATTATGGTCGTTGTTGATCTTTCCGTCTTCATCCATCCGGCAGACAGCAGCATGAAGATGAGGAACTCCGCTATTGGATTCCATATGGAGCCAGACTGTGTATTTGCTGTTGGCCAGATTGGTCGGACAGTTTCGTATTTTTCCGTCCTTGTCTTTGAACACCTGTTTGTCAAACTCTATGGCGAAATCCTGCCAAAGTTTTTGCCAGTCTTCAATGGTGAAATCCTTGGTATGTTCGGGTGACGGACTAAGTTCTATTCTGATGACTGAGTTCTTCACTGGGCGGAAGCGGGAAAGAGTAAGCTGCATGGAATTCCAGACACCCATTGCATCTGGTTCCGATGGCATCATATTATCCAATATCCGATAGATTTTTTCCGGATGTTTTTTATTATGTGATTCGCCGGTTATATAACGGATGTCGTTTATGCCATGCGATATTGCTTTAGCCTTTGCGATCATGATTCTTCAGTTTTATTATTGGTTGGAATAATGTTCGGCTCTTTTACGGAATTTAGGAACTGGCAGACATTTTCTGCCACATTGCCAAGCTCCTTCAGCCAGTTCACCATAAATGGAATCTGGTTGAACATCATGTGCCGTTGGCTTGCACTCATTCCATGAAGGGCTGATGTGTATTTCACTAGGTCAGCACGGCAGTTGTCCAGATTCTGCAGCAGTGCCGCCTCTTCTTTCGTGAGCCTCGCTTTGGGCTTGAAGTTATACGCACATGACAATATGTAGTCGCTTACGGTCATGCCGCATTGTTTGGCCAGTGATTTTATATGGTCTCCCTGGCTGGG
>ENA-OPCC01000843-OPCC01000843.1-human-gut-metagenome-genome-assembly--contig:-NODE-843-length-14678-cov-2.473979_pt1 | contig 14678 bp, 8 predicted proteins | sample MGYA00241558_ERZ501467 | MGnify/ENA primary metagenome ERZ501467 (study PRJEB25962, sample SAMEA2042620) | human gut metagenome | biome: human gut; feature: human-associated habitat; material: faeces...
TTATGGAACTTATTAAAGCAGAAGGCAAAGATTGCTACTATTACGAATCTTTTGAGGACATCGAAAAATTTTTATTAAATAATTGTATCAACGGCGACCTGTTGATAACTATGGGGGCCGGAGATATTGTAAAAGTGGGCGAAAAGCTCCTTGGACAGTAAGTTATCCACATTATCCACAGAGTTTTCAACAGAATCCTGTTGAATACCCTGTGGATTTTTTGATTTACATAACTGTAAATTTGAAAATGCCGGAAAGTAGGGAAAAATAAGGAAAATCGGGAATTTTTCGAGTTTTATTGATAATTATGTAACGCATTTATCCACGTTATCCACATTATCCACAATCAGCACAGTGGATAATTCCGGCTATTTCATTTTTTGTGGGGGTATGTTATGATATTTCAAGATGAGAAGAGATAACGAGTGTGCCGGAAAGTACGGTGCGGCCCGGAAGAACGGAAAATATGAGATGTAAGTGACCGATGGGGAGAACACGCCCCGTGGCTTTGCAGGGCACAGCCTCCCTCCTGGCTGCTTTCACGGGCTGGTGTTGAGTGTCTGTGGCTTTTCCAGGCACATGGTGCAAGCTGTCGGTGGATCTACCATTCTGGGGTCTGGAGGATGGTTTCGGCGTAGCGTGCCGGAATTCCAAAATAGCGCAGGGTCATCACCGCCACCGTGGCATACTGGAAACTCGTCCCCCCCGCCGCGGTCAGGGGCAGCTCCATATCCTCCGGCGTTCCTTCCTCCGGGAAGCACCAGCTCAGGAACGTCAACGTGCAGGCCTGTGCCTGCGGCAGGGTGAGATTTTCCCGGGAGCCGTAGCCCGCCGTGGTCTCGTCCCAGTATTGCCCCAGCAGCTGCGTCACGCTTTCCGGAACCTGAAGGTAATTGCGGTACACAAAGCTGCGGTACGCGCTTTCCGCCCTCCGGTATTGCAGCACCTGCGCATCATCGGAGGTTTGCAGCCGCGACAGGGTCTGCTCAATGCCATTCCCGCCGCTGGTTACCACGGAGTACCGGTACGTCCTCTCCCCGTCGGAGGGAGGGCTGTCCTCTTTCAGGTTTTCCGCCGGTAAATTTCCCGTATCCCGCAGGGAGAAGGGAACATATTGGTAAGCGCTGCACGCGCCGATATTCTGAATGGAAACGCTGCCCGTGCCTCTGTCCGTTCCGGCGGCGGCCGACGCATACTGTGCCGCCGGGTGAAAGGCATTTTCGTTCAGCCAGTATAAAAGCGCCTGATTCTGCGCCAGAACGGCAGAGTCCACCGTGCTCCAGATGTCGCCTTCCAGCGTAGCCCCGGTGAATCCCCGCAGGTACAGGGCTTCCGGGTTCGACATGGTCACTTCCAGTCCGGCCCGGGTGCCGTTCTGCTTCTGGTAATTCGTAAAGTCGCCCTCGGGCAACACGGTATTTTTCGTCTCGTAGCGATAGGCATGAATTGCCTTGCGGCTATCTTCGCCGATTTTCTGCGTCCAGCTTTGCACACCGGGAACCGACGCGCAAAGCATCAGCAATCCCGCCGCAATTCCGCAGAGAATCCAGCCAAACGTGACCGGGAACGCCGCTTTCCGGCTCTGCCACCCGCTGTAAGTAAGAATCAGCACGGCAGCCGCCAACGCGGCCAATCCGGGAAGTACCTCGTCGGTCTTGAAAACCGCCATTCCCGCCAACGCGGCGGCGGGCAGCAGCACCGCCAGCGCCACCGGTGCCCGGCCGCTCAGCCAGCAGCAAATCAGCGCTATAGCGCTTGCGGCCGCCACGGCAAACAGCGTCAGGCACAGCCCGCTTTTTTCCGCAGGAAGCTGCGTCTCCCACTTGGGAAGCACCCAGCCCGTCCCGGCGGTATAGGTATTGCGCATTTGATTCCAGAACAGGCGATAGCCTTCCAGCACCTGCTGTCTGCAAATGAGCACCAGCAGAAGCAGTATGACCAGCGCAGCAAGGAAAAACCACTGCTGCTTCTGAAACCGGATGGTCACGCCGTAGGCGATGCACACGTATCCGCCCGCCGCCAGCAGGATTGGCAGCAGATTTCCCGTCCGAAACCCGGCCAACGCCGCAAGCGCAAACATCAGCGCCGCGCAGGCGAGCATCGCCGCCAACGTCTGGAAAATCCATGCGCCGTCCGACGAATTCTCAGGCTGACGCAGGTGCATCCCCTGTTTTATTTTTGAGGTCAAGGCTTTCGCCTCCCTTACACGTCAATTTCTCCCAGTTGTTCCCGATACCGCCCCACGTCGAAGGGGATGCTCCCCTCCAAAGGCGATTCGCCGCAGAGCAGCGCCGTGACATGCCCCAGCCGCTGCATCTGCAATACATCGGCGCAGGGTTCCTCCCCTATGTACACCATATGTCCGCACAGGGCATCCGGCCGGGTCTGTACCAGCAGCGACGCGCCGCCGACACCATCCTTCCTTCCGGCGGCGCACAGCAGCCGGGGGATAACGCCGACCAGGTCTTCCATGCCGCAAATCTCATGCAGGACGCAGACATTGCTGTCCGTATCGTTCCATCCGAGGGTGAACTGGACGCCGCTGTCCGACAGGCTCCGGCACGCTGACACCACCGTTTCCGCCTTCGCGTCAATGCGTTTGACGCTGCCGGACTGCCCCGTTCTCTCCCAGAACACCAGCACATTGCGGGTGATGGGCAGCGCCGGGTCACGGACGATCAGCCGGTCAAATTTTCCGCTGAGTTTCCAGTGGATCTGCCGCATACTGTCGCCGGGGACGTATTCCCGAATCTGGAACGTCTCCGTCAGGTCGGCGCCGGGCCGCTCCTGAGAATAGGTGTCGCTGTCCTCCTGACTGTCGGGATTGGGGATCAGATTCACCCGAATGGGGAAGGTGTCCGGCTGCACCGTCATGTGCGCTTCCGCGCTGCATCCGCAGGGGACGCCGATGAGGCCGAAACAGTCGTAGAGCTTCACCTGCTCCACGGAAATCCGGATGCGTCCGCAATACTCGCTTCCCAAGCGCAGGGACGTGCGCCGCTGCCCTTTCGGGAACGCCCATGTCATGACATTCCGGGTACAGCTCTCGCCGTTCAGCTGATTCCGGGTCGTTACCCGGCAGCGGATACGCAGAGCGGGCAGCAGCGTGGGGTTTTCCAGACAGATCGTGACGCCGCCCTCGTCCCCTTTCCGCACCACGGCGGGTGCTTCCACCCGCACCCGAAGCCGTTTTCTCAGGAAAAGGTGGATCGGGAGGCTGCCCAGAGGCAAAACCAGCAGCGCCGCCGCCAGAGCCAGCGCGCCTTTATCGACGCCGCTGCTCCCGTAATACAGGGTAAGCCAGACGCAGATGCCCTCCAGCACCGCCCAACCCAATTTCATTGCGATCATAAGCAGTACCTGCTTCCGTTCGTTGTTTCGTTTATTGCTTAATCACCGGCATTTTTACGGAATCCAGAATGGCGGCAATGACCGTCTCCGGCCGCTCCTCCATCATTCTTGCCTTGGTGGTCAGCACCAGACGGTGGCAGCACACATCCGGGAACACGGCGGCCACATCCTCCGGGATGACGAAGTCCCGGCCATTGAGGTAAGCATAAGCCTTCGCCATACGGCACACCGCCAGCGCGCCGCGGGGACTGACGCCCAGCTGCACCATGGGGTGCTCCCGGCTGGCCTGTGTCAGCCGGGTGACATACTCGTAAACGGCGTCCTGAATTTCCGCTTTCGCCGCTTCCTGAATCAGCGCCTGCATCTGCTCCCGGTCAACCACCGGGGTCACCCGGTTCAGGGGGTTTTCCGTGTGTCTGTCCCGCAAAATGCTGATCTGACTTTCAAAATCGGGGTAGCCCATGCTGATCTTGATCATAAACCGGTCCATCTGAGAAGGCGGCAGCATCTGCGTTCCCGCAGAACCCACAGGGTTCTGGGTCGCCAGCACCACGAAGGGCTGGGGCAGCTCATAGGTCTTGCCGTCCACCGTCACGTGCAGTTCTTCCATTGCCTCCAGCAGGGCGGACTGGGTCTTGCTGGAGGTGCGGTTGATCTCGTCGGCCAGAAGCAGATTCGTCATGACCGCGCCGGGCTTATAGACGAAACTGCCGCTTTCCTTGTCGTAGACTGAGTAGCCGATAATGTCCGACGGAACGGTGTCGGAGGTGAACTGAACGCGCTTGGTGTCCAGTCCCAGCACCTTGGCAAAGGTCATGGCCGTGGTGGTCTTACCCACGCCAGGAACGTCCTCCATCAGCACGTGACCGCCAGCCAGAATCGCCATCAGGATTTTCTCAACAATTTCGTTTTTACCCACAACGACCGTTTCGATCTGCCGCAGGATCTCAGGAATTTTCTCATTCATTGTGATTCCCCCTATTTTTGATGCATTCTTGGGAAAAGCCAGTTCAGGAAGAACATACGCACGCTGTACGTATCCTCCCCGGTTGTCCGGTAGTCTTCCGCGCCGCAGACCTCACAGGAGCGGACTTCCTCCCCGTCTCCTGCGGGCGTCCACTCGCCCCAGCTGTGGCCGGCGGCCGGAAGCGGTTCTGTATAAGAGTCCCCGCAGTCGCAGGTATACTCGATGTAGCCGTCCTCCGTGCAGGTCGGGTCAACCCGATGCGTCTCATGGTAGTCGTGCTCGTGCGGCACATGATCCGGGTCTTCCGCGCCGCAGTACCGGCAGAAGCCGTCCACGTAATCATGATATTCGTCGAAGGTGCCGGGCTTCGTCATGTCATAGCCGCAGCTGTCGCAGTGGTACACGATTCTCTGGCAGGTAGCTTCCTTGATCGTCGGCGTACCATCACACACCCATCCATGCGACGCGTCACAAATCCGGCATATGTAATCTTCCCAATTCGTGCCCGACTCGTATACGTACTCATGGTCCCCGCGATTGATTTCCTCTTCGCAGACCGAGCATTTTTGATAGTGTCCCCACGGTGGAGTAACCCACATATTGTCCGTGGTGTGGCCCTTCGCTTCGGCTTCTTCTTCCTTTTCCATGCCGCAGACGCTGCATCTGACCGTTCTGACGCCCGGCTCGGTGCAGGTGGCGGTGTTGGTGCCTTCCACTTCTTTCCAGAAATGCTGCTCCGTCGCGCCGCACTCCGCGCAGACGTGGTTGTCCTCCGTGTCCCCGGCGGCGTATGTCCAGTTGTGAAGCTGCGGGTCGCCGATGGCCGTCTTGCAGTCCTCGCAGAACAGGATGTGGGTCCCGTCCTCCAAATCTTTGTAGGTCGTATGCTCATGGGTGCAGTCCTCGATCAGACCACAGCAGTGGCACACGTAGTGAATGGAGCCGTCCGGATTCTCCACAGTTTCCATCACATGGTTGATATTAAAATAGCCATTGACCGCTTCGACGCAGTAGCCCACAACGTTGCCGTAATTGTCACTGCCGCCGCCAACGTCCCAGCCATAGGCCAAGGTGTAGCGCAGTGTCAGCACGTCTCCGTCCTTCAGGTATACCGCCGACATAGACTGGCCGGGATAATACGTACCACGCAGGGAGTACATCCAGCCGGAACCACTGGTGTAATCAAACTCGCCAATCCTGCTGCCGGAGCCGGTGCTCTTGTTCAGTCCATTGCGGTACAGGCAGCGCCACAGGGTTGCAAGGCCAGTCCTCGCGCCGAACCTGGCGTCAATGGCCGCCAGCACTTCCTCTTCCGTGCTTCCCGGCCAAGTAGAGTCTTCCAGCGCATCTGCGCTACAGCCGGTATCCAGCCATTGCAGGTAGAAGCCGGTATCCAGCGTCCCGGCATAGCTACCACGCCAGCCGAGAGTATTGCTTGCCTCGCCGAAGGGTTCGCCGGTGTCCATTCCCATGATTGCCTTGGCAACCACGTAGGAAATCGGCTCGTCCGCCAGAACGTCATAATGGATGGGGCCGACGACGCCGATCCCCAGCACCGTCATGTCCACGAGTATCGTAGCGTCTCCGATCTTCTGTCCGGGTTCTCTGCGCTTGCCGGTAAAAGTCAGCGTCTTGTCGCCATTGTTGCCATAGGCGTCCTCGGCGTAAATATAGAGCGTGTGCTCGTTCGTGTCCCCGATCTCCGGGTTAGCGGGATACAGGTCATATTCTGACGTTTTTTCGGTGGGACTGGTACTGATATAGCCAACCTCCATGCCGTCAAACACGACGCGCAGGATCGTATCCGTTCCGTTTGCCGGGATATAGCCGGTCACATTTCCATTCGCATCCTCGCCCCAGGCCTTGACCGTCAGATTGGTCTTTGTCTCGTTGATGAGTTCCTCGACAGTATCAAGATTCGTTTCGATCTGGATATTATTATTCCCGCTGTGTTTGTAGGGAACGTTGATTTTGAAGGTATACTGATTTCCCGAATTGTCCGCCGCTTCGACTGTGAAGTTGTTCTGCCCCTGCTTCCCGCTATTCAGGAAAAGCTGAACCTCTCCCGATTCATGCAGCTTCTGCGTTTTGTTATCGTCGCCTGTCCGGGTGCATCTGACGGAGGTGATCGTAACGCTGTCGGCATCAGAACCGACGATGGACATTTCGTATGGCAGCATATTCCCTGCCAGCTGGTCGTCGTATACGGTGTCTGCGGCCTTCGTTTTCCCATTCTCGCAGAGAATCACCGGCTGGGTGCCGTCGAGAAGCGTATAACGCATCTGCAGCGTCACGTCATTCCCGAAGTACAGAACGACCTCATAATGGTAATTCTGACTGTTGGCGATCACGTTCACCGCGATTCGATACGTATTGGAGGTCTCGCCCTCCGGCATTTTCATGGGCAGAGAATCAACGGGATACCTCAGATTTCCGTCGTTCGCGTCAGATGTATAGCTGACGCTCCAGATTCTCGCATTGGCCGCGTCTTTGCCCGTCAGTTCCAACTTGTAGGGCAAAGCGCCGCCGGAAAGCTGATTGTTCTTAATTTTAGCCGAGACGGTTCTCTCCGGCTTGCAGGGTTGCAATTCATGCCTCGTTCTGCCGCCTTCCATCCACGAAAAGGCAAGCTGCACATCCGGGAGCTTCTGATATGTGATCTTATACCGAAAAAACACATCCCGTTCCGCAGTCCTGACCGTAAATGAAAAATTGTAAACTTCTTTGTCCGTTCCCGCTGCCGGATTCATGATCAATGAGTCGCTGGGCCACTTCAGTTCTCTTGCCGTCTGGGTGGATTCCGTAATGGAGATGCCATTCACGATCTTTGCATCCTGCGCCAGCGTTCCGGTCAGATTTACGGAAAAAGTGAAAACTCCCTCATCCAATTCATAGCTGCTTACGGCAAACGCCTGCGTATTATCCGCGCCGCAGGAAACGCTTCTGGCATTTCCATTCTCCGGATGCCACGTCAGAACCAGCGACAGCTCCGACGGCGTAATTTCACCGCCGTCCGCCCCCTGGTTTCCGTCCTCCTGACCGTCACTGCCGTCGTCCGTGGAGGAATCGGGCTGGGTTTCTTCCGGTCGGGTCTCGCTGGCCTTGTCATTCGGCTCCGTGGATTTTGTCTGACCCCCGCTGGGAACCGAAATGGTGTTCAGCTGCTCCAAATTCTCCCCCAGCTTCAGCACCGTGATCTCCCGGACGCCCTCCCCTTGCAGGGGGTCATCCGGCTGGGCCTCCTTCAGCCCCGTTCCCGGAAGCCACAGTCCCAGCAGGATCGCGGCGATCAGCACTGCGCACAGGCCGCCCCGCAGATATTTGCTGTGAAATAATGAATTCCAATCCATACTGCCATTCCTTTTGTCTTCGGAATTTGCCCCAATTCACGTGCCGCCGCAGAATGCACGTGTGCCCCACCCGGAAAAATCCGGGTGGGGGCGCATGAACTTATAGCCACTTTGCGTAGAGTGTCATATTATCTTCAACCTTGTCGTTATCAAAATCCCAGCGCTTGGTGCAGCTCTCATCTGCGTACCATCCGGCGAAGGCTCTGCCGGGGCGAACCGGCTGCTCGGGACGTGTCACCAGACTGCCCTTCTTCACCTTCTGATCCTTGACTTTGCTGTCGCAGCCGGTCTCGAAGTGAACCGTCTTTCTGCCCAGCAGCAGGAGCAGCAACAACAGCAAGCCCAAGCCAAGCAGGCCCAGCCCCAGCAGCCACCACAGGCCGCTGCCGGTGCCGTCAGCATCCGTCTCAGGCGCGTCGCCCTTCTCCCATCTTGCGTACAGGGTCACATTGCCCTGAACGGTGTCGGTGTCAAAATCCCACGGATTCTGGAGGTCGATATCCGAATACCAGCCCACCAGATGGTAGCCCTCCCGGGTAGGATTGTCCGGCCGCTCCACGGTCTCGCCGTACCGGACGGTCTGGCTGGGAACCGCCGTGCCGCCGTTTGGCTCAAACGTGACCGTGCAGTCGGTGGAAATGATGATGGTCACATCCTGACAGGACGCCTTATATTCATCGGTTCCGTCCTTGGTGGACACCAGATAGTCCTGATTCGTGATCTTGGACACGCCGGACGTGGCGATCACCTTCAGCTTGAAGGAACCGACCAGACGCTGAGCATTCCATTCCTCGCCGCCGGACAGAGACACAAAGTTCATGTAAAATTCCCGGTAATTGTCCCGCAGGCCGATGTCCGTCGTGGAAATGCCGTTGCTCAGCAGGGCGCTGCCCTCCACCAGTTCGAAGAAATTGCTGTCGTAGCGAATTTCGTTCTGCATACCGTACATGGTGTAGGCGTCGCCGCTGTCCGACCGTTTCAGGTTGAAATCCACCTGAATGATGTCGCCGGGCTGTACCTCTTTCTTATCGCTGCCGTCCACGGACAGCTCGAAGAAGAAGTCACGGGCGTTATCCACTGCCATCGCCGTGGGAATGCAGGTCAGGAAAAGCATGACCGCAAGTAAGCAGGACAGAACTTTTTTCATCATATTTCGCTCCTTTTCTGTGGGTCGGGTCATTCCTGACCGCCCGATACGATCCCATAAATTGCCATTATGTCGAGCGCGTTGATCATACCGTCCCGGTTGACATCCAGACGGTCAAGATCCTCTTCCGAGAAATCCGTGCCGCTTATCACAGCTCTGTACAGGCCCATGACGTCAAGCGCGTTTACCGTTCCGTTCTGGTCATAGTCTCCCACCAGAACCGTCGATACGGTTCCGCTCACGGTCGTGACGGGAATGGCGTCAAATACAGACAGCAGCCGTTTGTTGCTGCGCATATACTGCACCACCGGCTGCACCGCCGCAGTGCCGGAAAAATCCCCACTGACCCGGAACGTGGCCGTGAACAGAATTCCGTCTGCCGTCGCGGCTTCTTCCAGAGCAGCCGTGACGTAGCCAAAGGTCTTCTCGTCCGTACCTGTCCATTGGGTATTCACGGCAACCGTCGTGCCGCAGAGATAGGGCGTTTCCCCTTCCGCCGTCCGGATGCTCAGCAGCTCCAGCTGCTCCCGGTCATAGTCCAGAGCAATGCCGAAATTGGTAAAGCCCCGGTTCCCGGAAATGCGGATGGGTACAGTCACAGTCCCCCCCGCCGTCGCCGACACGGAATCGGCGGACACGGTGCAGTCCGCGATCTCCGCCGCCATGGCCGTCACGGCCAGCGCGAATATCAGTGCGATGGCCAGAATGACACTGGTGATTCTCTTCATATGTCACGCTCCTTGCTGTCCGCTGAGAATGCGGTTGACGATCCACACCGCATCCTTTACGTCCACCTTCCGGTCTCTGTTGACATCTGCGTTCAGGAATTTGTGCATCACCATGCTTACCAGCGTGTATCTCGCGTTGTACACGTCGTGGTCGAGATGTACGTCGTCCACATCGATGCGCCCGCTGAGATCAACGTTGCCGGAGTAGTCGATGGAGGCGGCGGCCTCCCCTTCTCCGATGATGATACTGTTCCGGGCAGTCCGCACGACCTCTTTTTCATCAGCGGAGGAAATCACCAGCCATGCGTAGGCGTTGTAGGCTTCCGACCAGTACATATTCTGCCCGTCGTACATGGGGACATGCCCATCTTCAACGCTGCCGCTGTAAGTCACAAGGTACATGCTCTGCTTATCCAGCGTGACGTATACGTTGACCTCCACCGGAGCGCCCTTCGTAATCGTGATGGTGATATCTCCTGTAACCTCGCTGCCCGAAATACGGTAAATATTCTTTTTACTGTCGTAGATACATTTGACGGTGACGCCGTTGACCCTTGCGGAAACGTCATAATCGGTATCGTCCTTACGATCAATGCGGAATGTATAATCCGAACCGCGCCGTGTGGTTTTCCTGCCCACCGCGTCGTCCGCGCCGGAGCCGATGAAGCTGACCGACACATACTTGGCAGAGCTTCCGCCGCCTGAGCCGCCGCTGGAGCTTCCGCCGCCGGAATTGATCTTGGTTTTCTGCGCGGTGACGACAATGTCGCCTGTGATGTCCGCGCCCGGGATTACATAGCCGCCATTCTCCGCCTTGTAGCCGGTGTAGCTTTTTCCGCCGATGGTCATGCGCAGAACATAGCTGTATCCGGCCTTCCTACCCAGCTTGAAATGGTAGGGCGTGTTGTAGGTCGCGGAATTTTCGCCGGACAGGTCTTCCCCCTTGAATGTGACCTTATAGCTCTTGGGGGTTCTGTTTGCCTTGACCGTGATATTTCCGGTGATTTTGTCGCCGGGGATGGTGTAGGTGCCGTCGCCGTTGTCCTTCACCGTGACGTCCTTGCCGCCTACTTTCGCCGAGGGCTTGTAGTCATAGTGAAGCGGGTCTGTCGCCCGGAAGGTGTAATCCTCTCCCGCCGCCGCGCTCAGGCTGTCGGCGATCAGGCCATCCTCCAGCGTCACGGTGTACCCCGGCTGGATGGTAAACTTAGTGCTTCTGTTGATCTTGGCCTCAGGCGCGTCCTTGGTCGGGGCGTTCGCGCCGGCGTCGATTTTCGCCGAGGAAATCCTGACCTCCGCCGTCCCCGCCGCTTTTGTCCGGAATGTCAGCGTTACCGCCGCCGTGGAAGCGGCCTTGTCCGCGCCGTAGCCGATAACGCGGATGCTTCCGCTCTTTTCGGTTACCGAAGCCCCTTTATCCGCCGCCTGACCGGACACATAGGTCAGCCGCGCGGTGTCATAGGTCAGCACCAGATCATAGGCATTGTACTTTCCCCCGAAGACGGACACGCTCATGCTGACGGTCTTCCCAGCATCCGTAGTCTGATCCGGCGAAGCGGCGACCGAATAGCGCGTTTCCGCGGCATAAACTCCCATGGGCAGGGCGGATAAAAGCAGTACAAGAGCAAGCAGGCTGGACAAAATTCTCTTTTTCATAAAATTCACATCCTATGGCAAAGGTGTCGGAAATTCACAGCTGTCCCCACTTTCCATAGGGACACCTGTGACCCTCCGAATTCTGCGGTCTGGCCTCCCCCGCCTTTCACGGCGGGGGAGGCACTTTGGTTTCGGGTCAGAAGACCCGGTCATTCAGGAAATCACTTGATGAGGTTTACGATAGCGGTAGCGTCAGCGGTATTGACCTTCTTGTCGCCGCTCACATCGGCATTCAGGAACTTCAGCATGGAGACAACATCGAAGCTGCTGTACTTGGTGTTGTACATATCGTAGGTCAGCTGAGCGTCGTTGACGTCGGTCAGGCCGGTGCCGTTCACATCGCCGCTGTAATCCACGGTTCCGGCAGAGGTGCCTTCCGCGACCTTGACCTTCGCAGCGGCTTCCGCCTTCACAGCCTCCAGATTATCCGCAGAGATAACCAGATAAGCGTATGCGTTGTACTTCTCGGACCAGAACATGCTCATGCCGTCGTACTTGGCAACCTGACCCTCGGGGAGAGTGCCGGAAGCGGTCACAAGGTACATGACCTTGCCGTCCAGAGTGAGGTACTGGGCGACGTCCACAGCAACAGCCGCGGTCTTGGTCACTTCGATGGTGATGTTGCCGGTGATGGTGGAGCCGGGGATGGTGTAGCTGCCATCGCCGTTCTTGACCACCTTGTCGGTCACATCCACATCGCCGACCTTGACGGTAGGCTCGGAGTAATCATAGCCTTCTTCCTTATCGACGGTGAAGGTGTAATCCTGACCCTTGGTGGCGGTGTCGTTGCCCTTTACGTAATCGGGCTTGGTGACGGAAACCACGGAGGAGGGCTTCACGGTCTTGGTGACGCTGATCACAATGTCACCCTTGATGTCGGTGCCGGGGATGGTGTACTTGCCATTCTCGGGAGTACCCAACGTGTAGGCCTTGCCGCCCACGGTCACGGTGGTGTTATAGGTATAGTTGCCGTCCTCGGTCACGGTGAAGGTGTAGTCGGTGTTGTAAGTGGCCTTATCGGCAGCGGTCACATCGCCTGCGCCGGTGCCTTCCACGGTGACATTGTAGCTCTTGGGCGTCATGGCGGCATTGATCACCAGATTGCCGGTGACACCCGGGATGGTGTAGGTGCCGTTGCCGTTGTCGTTGGCAGTGGTGGTCTCGCCGCCCATGGTGGCGGAGATAACGTAGTCGTAGTTGTCCGCGTCGGTAGCGGTGAAGGTGTAGTCCGCGCCGGGAGCGACGGTGGATTCACCGGACAGGCCCTCGCCCAGAGTGACGGTGTAGCCGGTCACGGAGATGACGGTGGTGGTGTCGAGGATATGTGCATCGGGGGCGTCGCTGCCGACGGCCTGAGAACCGATGTCAACCTTGGCAGAGGTGATCTTCACTTCCGCTTCGCCCGTGCCCTTGGCGGTGAAGCTCAGGGTAGCGGCGGGGGTATCCAGATTCTTGTCATCGCCGAAGCCGATCACACGGATGGTGCCGGGAACGTCATCCTTCACGACTGCCAGAGCGTCGGCGGCGGTGCAGGAATTGTAGGTCAGCTTGTCGGTGTCATAGGTCAGGGTCAGATCATAGGCGTTGTAGGTGGTGATGATGCTGTCGCTGTTGGAAACATTGATCTTGACCTCGGCGCTCTCGCCGACGGTGACAGTCTTGTCCTCGGAAGCGGAAACTGCGTAGCCGACGAAGGCGGGGGCTTCCGTTGCAGCCACGTCCACGGAGCCGGGAGCAGTGGCAACATTCATGATGGCGTCGCCCTTATAATCCGAGATGACGATGTTGGTCAGCTGGAAGTGATATTCGCCAGCCTTCAGGACCTTGAACTTCAGCTCGCAGAACTGCCCCTTGGGGATCACGGTCTGGCTGGTCAGGTCAAGCCACGTCAGGCGGATATACCGCGCGCCGGTGGTCTTATTGGTGTTGTGGTTGGGTGTGAAAGCGGTGTTTGCGCCCACGTACTCGAACAGATCCTGATCGTAGTACAGGTCCATCTGGAAGCATCCGCATTCGGCGATATCGCCGCTGGCGTTCAGATAAATACTGAATTCCTCGCCAACCGCCGGGTTGGCCTTGCTGGCCGTCACGCTCATGGTTTCCGTGGTCTCCACGGCGGAGGCGGTGATCGCCATGCCGAGAACCATGACTACCGCGAGGAGCAGGCACATGGATTTCTTAAAAATTTTCATAACATCCTCCTGTCAGAAGTTGTTCTTTTTTGCTTTGGATTCAGTGCCGGTAAGATGGGGTTTGCCGGTCAAAACAGGATATTCCGGCCGGCAAACCATCTGCTGGATCAGTTGTCGCTCTTGATGATGTTGTACAGCGCCATCACGTCGCGGGCATCGATCACGCCGTCGCCGTTGACGTCTGCAACAGTGGCGTCGAGGTCATCGCCGGAGTTGATCGCGTTGAACAGAGCCATTACGTCGGTGGAGTCGATCACACCGTCGCCGTTGATATCGCCCTTTACGACGGGCTTCTCGTGGATGGTCAGGCGGATGCCGCCGGGGGTGGAGCAGATGGCGCCGGGGTTTTCCTTACCGGGCTGACCGGCCATAGCAAAGATATACTCGCCGGGAGCCAGAGTGCTGGTATCCACGACCAGGCTGCCGTCAGCTTCCGCATTTCCCACATACTGCCATGTGGTCACGTCGCCGGAAACGATATCGTTGACAGGCGTGCAGTAAACACTGGGGCTGTAGTCGATGAGGGTGTGGGCAGTGTTGTAAGTACCATACATGTCAGCGCCCGCATGGTACAGCTCCAGTTTGATCTTGTCGCCCTGAACGGGATCCGTCTTGTCTGCTACGATGTAATTAAAGATGCTGGTGGTGTCATTGAAGAAGCTATAGTCGGTGAAGTGGCCAAGGGTGACGATGTCGCCGTCGCGGAGCAGGATTTGATCGCATGTGCTGCCCCAGCCCGCAGAGGCCAGAGGATACTCGTAGTTCAGATAGTAGTTCAGGTTCAGGTCGTAATTCCAGATATTCTGCAGGAAGATGGAGCCAGTAGAACCGCTGTAATTGAAAATATCGGTGCCCATACCATTATCCGCCAGATAGCCCTTGCCCGCATCCGCAGGGTCAATGCCCAGATAGTAAACCTCGGTGGCATAGATGAACAGGTGCAGCATGGTGATCTTGCCGTAAGCGAATTCCTTGGTGCCGGGGTCCAGAGCACTGCCGGGGCCGCCGGTGGGATCGCCGCTGGCGGGGCCGTAGTCCTCAGAGGCAAAGTAGAAGTCCTCAAGGCCGTACAGTGCCAGATCGAAGTAAGGAACGGTGACCTTCTTCAGAGCCACGGTCTGGCCGGACTGCTCGCAGGACTCGAACTTATCATCGTGAGAGAAGGAGAAGTAGACCGTTACGGGCTTCAGAACCTTCTTCGTCGCGCCCTCGACGGTGATGACCAGATCTGTGGTGACGTTCTTGACGGTGTAAACGCCCTTCTCGCCGGTCACGGTTTCGCCGTTG
>ENA-OPCC01000844-OPCC01000844.1-human-gut-metagenome-genome-assembly--contig:-NODE-844-length-14643-cov-4.300110_pt1 | contig 14643 bp, 10 predicted proteins | sample MGYA00241558_ERZ501467 | MGnify/ENA primary metagenome ERZ501467 (study PRJEB25962, sample SAMEA2042620) | human gut metagenome | biome: human gut; feature: human-associated habitat; material: faeces...
CAATGCAACTACCGGGCATGGCTATCTGGATATAGTCGACTTTATTATTCAGAGCTGTACCGATGTAGAGCGAAACCTGCAGGAACTATACCGTCGTGTGGCTTTCAATATTTGTATCGGCAATACTGATGACCATTTCCGCAATCACGGTTTTCTTTTGACTGCAAAAGGATGGACATTGTCGCCGGCATACGATATGAATCCAACGCTGAATGAATATCAAAGTCTGCTCATCTCATCAACTTCCAACAAGGCAGATTTAATTATCTTGCTTGATGCCTGCGAGGATTATATGCTTAATCGAAATACTGCAGAGAAGATTATTTCAGAGGTGATTGAAGTTGTGAAAGGATGGTGCGAATTGGCATCACGATTAGGAATTTCCAAGAGAGAGATGGATATGTTTGCCGGAGTGCTGGATGGACGAGTCAGGGAAAGTATAGAAGGCTACAAAACAATTAAAAGACATAAGTAATGATAAAAAAAGAATATACTTTTATAGATTTGTTCGCAGGTGCTGGTGGATTATCAGAAGGATTTATTAAAGCCGGATTTTCACCAATAGCTCATATTGAAATGAAAAAAGATGCTTGCAATACTCTTAAAACAAGATCGGCATTCCATTATCTGCGAGCAAATGATAAATTATCTATATACAAGGACTACCTTAAAAATAAGGTAGAGGGTTCAGATGGCTCTGCTTTATGGAGTCAGATCCCTTCGGAGATAACAGATGCAGCAATATGTGCAACTATTGGCAAAGACACCATAAATGATATATTTAATAAAGTTGATAAACTCAAAGGCGATAAAAGCATAGACATCATAATTGGAGGTCCTCCTTGTCAAGCATACTCTGTTGCAGGACGAGCCCGTATGGGTAAAGCTGTAGAGGATGATCCTCGTAATGAATTGTATAAATATTATGTGCAATTCTTAGATAGATATAAGCCTAAAATGTTTGTTTTTGAAAATGTATTAGGCATTATTACTGCTAAAAGAGGGGAACCTTTTGCGGACTTGAAGAAACTTGTTGATGAGTTGGGATATGACATGGAAGCTAGGGTGCAAATTGCCTCTCAACATGGTGTGCTTCAGAAGCGACAACGGGTCATAATAGTAGGATGGATGAGATCCGAATCCAATAAGTATGGATATCCAGAGCTGACTGTGGAGGAAATGTGTTACTCCGTTATGAAAGATTTATTCGCGGATTTACCTCCACGAAAGGCTGGCGAAGGCAAATTATGTGAGACAATCTCCTACACTAAACCTTTGTCTGAAATGGAATATTTGAAACAATCCGGAATCAGAGGTGTATTAGACTTTACGACACAACATATAGCTCGTCCTACAAATGATAATGATAGAGAAATATATAAGATTGCTGTTGATATGTGGTTTGATGGTAAACGCCGTCTTAATTATGCGGAACTACCATCAAGATTACAAAAGCATAAAAATAAGGAGACATTTCTAAATAGATTTAGTGTAGTTGATCCTGATGGATGTTGCCATACTGTTGTTGCACATATAGCAATGGATGGGCATTATTACATTTACCCGACACCCAATCCTACATTAGAAAATGTCAGATCAATTACTGTGCGAGAAGCGGCCAGATTACAATCATTCCCTGATGATTACTTTTTCGAAGGTAGTCGCACCTCTGCCTTGATGCAGATAGGTAATGCTGTACCAGTTATATTAGCCCAAAGAATTGCTGAATCAATAAAGAAAATGTTATGAACAATAATTTATTAGCCACCATAATAGCATTTTATCTATCGAAGTTTAATGATCTCGCTCTAAAAAAGCTAGGATATAAAACTTATAAGGATGCTTTTATGGAATGTGGTAGGTTAATTGATGTAAAGCCTAACTATATTAAGTTGAGACGTGATGAATTTGATCCTGTGTATAATTGGCGAAAAGGTTGGCGAAATAGACCAATGGCCAAGATGGTATCTAATATAATTATGTTATTCGATGACTTAGCAGAACCTGAAATGTTTGCTATTGTAACAGATATTTTACATCATAAGGATACCAATCAATATGAGCAATTAGTACAATCGATAGAGTGTGCTAGTAAACAAAATGGACGAGCATATATCCATAGAGTTATAACAGGAAAATTAGCGGAGAAGTTTTTTGAAGATGATTTTAAAACAAATCCAACTCTACCCAAAGGGGTACTTAAGGATTGTCGAGATAATGGATGTGGCTATGATTATGAAATATTGAGCCAAGATGGTTCCATATTTTATATTGAAGTAAAAGGTATATCAAATAATGGCGGTGGGATTCTTTTTACTAGTAAAGAATGGAATGTCGCATTAGAGAAGGAGGATAGATTCTATCTCTGTATTGTCAGAAATGTAACAGATACTATTCCAACAATACAATATATACAAAATCCTTCAAGTAATTTGACTCCATCAAAGAATGTTAGCACTATAGTACAACTATCATATTCGGTACCAGAAAAGGATTTAATTAAGTGTCTATGAGTATGGATTATTCAACTTTACCAAAAGCATCTGCAATTCCTGGTGCAGCAGCGATGATTGAGACTTTTCGAGCTATAGGTTATAGCTTGGAGACTGCTGTTGCGGACATAATTGACAATTCTATTTCAGCAAAAGCAAAGAATGTCTATATTAATAGAGTTTGGAAAGGAGGAGATTCAATCATAACGATTAAAGATGATGGATATGGGATGTCTGATAAAGAGATTATCCAAGCTATGCGCCCAGGTGCTCAGAATCCATTAGAAGAGCGTTCACTTACAGATTTAGGACGATTTGGGTTAGGATTAAAGACTGCGTCTTTTTCTCAGTGTCGTAATCTTACTGTGATGAGTAAGAAGAATGGTGAGGAGGCATCATATTGGACTTGGAGCCTAGATTATGTTGCTCAAACTGATAAATGGGAGCTTATCAAATGGGCTCCTGAAGAATATTTAGAAGCTCTTGATGACATTAATAATGGAACAATTGTAATATGGTCGCAATTAGATCGGGTAATACCTATATCAACGAGAGAGAATGATGAAAATGCAAAAAGAAAATTCTCTCAAGCGTTTGACAAGGTTAAGAATCATCTCGCAATGACTTTTCACCGTTTTATTGAGAATAAGACAATCAAGTTACATTGGTGTGGATATGAGATTGACTATTGGAATCCATTTTGTCCAAACGAAACAAAAGTACAAATAAGGCCCACAGAATTTATCGGGGAGAGTGTAACAGTTAAGGGTTTTATTTTACCTCATAAAAACAATTTCTCCTCGGAGGTTGCATATAAGAATGCAGAGGGAATGTATGGTTTTTCAGCACATCAAGGATTTTATGTGTATCGAGGAGATCGTTTATTATTGTCTGGTGATTGGTTAGGATTATTACGAAAAGAAGAATCATATAAACTTGTTCGAATTCAAATAAATTTACCTAATAGTGTTGATTCAGATTGGCAGATAGATATAAAAAAATCAAAAGCATACCCACCTGTTGGGTGCCGTCAACAATTGGAAGCATATGCAAAGAAAGCCTGCGGAATAGGATTGGAAGTATATAAACATAGAGGAAGAATATTAAAACGTCATGCAGGCCAAGACTTCCAGACATTGTGGTCTGAAAAGAAAAAAGATGATAAGTGGTATTTTGTTGTTAATCGTGAACATTCTATGATTAAGAGTGTAAAAATGATGGCACAAGAAAATCCTGACCAGGCGATAGATTTATTGCTTAGATTCATAGAGGAATCTATACCGACAAAAACGATTTATGTACGTGAAGCAAAGGATGAGGAAACCCAAAAGCAACCTTATTCAGATATTGATATATCAATCGTAAAAACAATGATAGAACAGATATATAAAAATCAGATTGCTGATGGATTAACTCCTGAACAGGCTCACTTGTCATTGAAGCAAATGGAGCCATTTAATGATTACGAAAACTTAATTGATGATTTGTATGAGTGAAATACTTGCCCAAGCTGTAGATATTTGTAGAAAACTTATAGGTGAGAAGACAACCCCAGATGTTAGTGAGATAGATTCCGCTATTACAAATATAACATATATTCCTATGTTTAAGGATGTTGACCAATCAATCCTTAAGGACATGCTATTGTCGTTATACACCACAAAAGTAGACACCTTCCAAATTTTGGAAGGTAAAGAACGTCGTGACCCTTGGCTGAAAGCATTTAAGGCTGCTCAATCATCGAAATGGAACTTTTGGACTAGATATTCAAAGTATTTAGCTGAAAAGAAGTCGTTTGCTCCTAGTGTAATTTCTCATCTGGATGAGCTTACTGATAAAGTTTTGGATAAATTGTTTAATCCACAAAGAGACGATATCATTATTAGCAAGAAGGGCTTGGTTGTCGGTCAAGTACAATCCGGGAAAACAGCAAACTATACAGGTTTGGTTTGTAAGGCAGCAGATGCTGGCTTCAACCTTATAATTGTTTTGGCAGGCATTCATAATAATCTTCGAAGCCAAACTCAGACTCGTTTGGATGAAGGCTTTTTAGGTTTTGACACTCAAAATACAAGAGCATTTACGCTTAATCAAACCATTAAGATGGGTGTTGGTAGAATCCCTGGATTTGACGATGCAATTGCTCATTCATATACAACTAGTCTAGATACAGGTGATTTTACCAAGAGAGCAGCAAATACTGCTGGATTTAATTTTCATGTACCGCAACCAATAGTGTTGGTGGTGAAGAAAAATTCATCAGTATTGAAGAACCTCCGAGATTGGTTAAAAACTCACACAATAGATGGGAAAATTGCCAATAAGTCAATGTTATTAATTGATGACGAGGCAGATAATGCGTCAATAAATACTAATAAGGCAGATAAGAACCCTACACGTATCAATGGGTATATACGCGACATTATAAGCTTATTCAATCGTTCTGCATATGTGGGATATACTGCTACTCCATTTGCAAATATATTCATACCGTTAGATGATAGTGATTTATTCCCAAGAGATTTTATTATAAATCTTCCTGCTCCCAACAATTATATTGGTCCAGAGAAGGTGTTTGGAACATCAATAATCCCGGATGAGGATGATGAATTACTACCTATTGTTAATACGGTGGATGATAGCGATGATTTTGTACCGCCTAAACACCGAAAAGATGATGATATGCCGTCAATATACGACATGCCACAATCTTTAAAGACCGCAATTAAGTGCTTTATTATGACTTGTGCAATAAGGGCTGCTCGTGGACAAGAGAAGAAGCATAATTCTATGTTGATTCATATAACACGTTTCCAGTCCTGGCAGAACCATATAAAGGATATTGTTGAGCAGCAATTCAGATATTATAAAAGCGAGATTGAAGCTAATGATCCCGCAATAATGGAGGAATTCCATAAGATATTTGAGGAGGATACAGAATCATATAAGTCTTATTGGAGCACTACTAAAGAAATTTTAGATTCAAAGAGTTTTGGGAAAATTGATTCTCAAATTAAATTACATACATGGGAAGAAGTAAAGCCATTTTTGTATCCTGCAGTTCAAAAGATAGAGGTTAAATCTATTAACGGCTCTTCTGGTGATAGTCTGACCTATTACGAGAATGAGAAAAACGGTATTTCAGTAATTGCTATTGGTGGAGATAAGCTCTCTCGAGGTCTTACATTAGAGGGATTGTCTGTAAGTTATTTTTTGCGAGCATCTAAAATGTATGATACATTGATGCAGATGGGACGCTGGTTTGGATATCGTCCTGGATATGTTGATTTATGTCGTTTATTTACAAGTAATGAACTTAATGAGTGGTATAGACACATTACTTTAGCAAGTGAAGAGTTGCGCGGAGAGTTCAAATATTTGTCTGAAACTGGAGGAACTCCAGAGAATTATGCTTTGAAAGTTAGGTCTCATCCGGGACAATTACAGATTACTTCTGTTACAAAAATGCGTTATACTCATGAAGTTAAGGTCTCATGGGCTGGGCGTTTGATAGAGACATACCAATTACTTAGAGGAAAGGGTGATAAGAAGCACAATTTGGTAATAACTGATAATCTATTGAGTAAGCTTGGCGATGGTAAATCTATTGATAAAGATTATTTGTGGACAAATGTTTCATCGGAGGTCGTCTGTGATTACTTAATGCAATTTAAGTTGCCTAAGTCATTAACAAAGGTGCCATTAGATCATATCTGTGACTACATAAAAAAAATGAATATTGACGACGAATTGACGTCTTGGAGTATTGCCCTTATGAGCAAAGGAGCTGGTGAGGAGTCTACTCATACATTCACAAATGGTATAAAAGTAGGTTGCTTTATCCGAAATAGAGCTGAAGATGTTAGTGATCCAAATACATACTACATTCGTAAGAATCATATTGTGGGTAATCAATGTGACGAGTATATTGATCTCGATGAAAACATTCTTTCAACTGCATTGGAGATGACATTAAAACGAAAAAAAGATGCAGGTAAAGAGTGGAGTAAAGATTACGCGGCACCTGACATTGTGCGCCAGGAGTATAGACCTAAACAAAATCCATTACTATTAATATACCCACTAAATCCTAAATGCTCTAATGTATTAGATAAATCAGGAAAAGTAATAAAGGGGACAATTCAATATAATGCTGCAGATGAACCATTTATAGGATTGGCAATCTCTTTCCCAGGAAGTGAGACAAATCATGCTATTTCATATGTGGTTAATCAAGTAGGAGATTTTGCTGAAACAGAAGAGATGTTTGATGAATATAACGACAATGTCTATGCAGAAGTATAAAAGTATATCGTCATTATGGAGTGTCATGCTTAAAGAGCAGGCTACGGGTTTAGTGAAAAGACTACTTCCGACAAATGCTCCTATCAAAGTGTTTGCAACTTATAAACACTCTGATAAGGTTTGTGGAATAGCGTTTTCTTATAGTGAAAATCTTAAGGTATCTATTGACTCTTTTCTTAATTTAAAAGAGTTATATGTACAATTGTACTTAGATGCTGCCTATAAATCTAGGAAATTGCTTATAATACAATTATCCTCAGATATTAACAAAGATATATTTGCATACTTATGTGATAGTCTCATTGAATCCATTGAAAATTGCAATACAGAGTCAAAAGCTATAAAAGTTGTTATAAATAGACTTGAAAAATGGAAGTCCATGTTTGCAAAAGGAACTTCTGATGGCCTTAGCGTAATGGAGCAACAAGGTTTGTATGGTGAATTAACATATTTACATAAATTGATATTAAGAGATTGCTTTTCGTATGTGGATGCATTGAAATTATGGGTTGGGGCAGACAAGGCTTCGAGAGATTTTCAAGGCAATGGATGGGCTGTTGAAGTTAAAACAATTTCTGTAAACAACTCTGACCAAATTACGATAAATGGAGAAAGACAATTGGATGAGACATTATTAAATAAACTATATTTATATCATTTGTCAATTGAATTATCTCGTATGAATGGTCAAACTTTGAATGATATAGTTGATCAAATAAGGCATTTGTTGTCCGAAGATCTTGTTGCACTGAATATTTATAATGCAAAATTAATGGAAGCTGGTTATTTTGACCATCATAGAGAATTATATAAGGATCGATGTTATAAAATCCGTAAAGAGAATATATACAAGATAGATGAATCCTTTCCTCGCATCAAAGAATCCGAGTTACGTGATGGGGTAAGTAACACAATATATTCAATTAATGTATCTACATGTTCAGAATATATGGTCAGTGAAAACGAACATTTTTATTCAATAAAGTAATAAATTATGGATGAGTTAAATAAGTTTTATCAAACGGTCATGCAGGATGTTGTCGCTATGCAATCTGGTGATGAAGATGGCGATACACAAGAACAGATTTTTACGCGTGTCTGTCAAGAAATATTATCGGAGGCGGGTGAAACAGAAGATTGTTATCTGGCTTACGATGAACGTGATTTTGGTAAAAAAGGTCAACATAAAATAAATGGTTATTCTCTGTCTGAAAATTATGAGAATGTCGATTTATTTATCACACTATTTAATAACTCATCTGAGATTAAGTCCATTCCAAAAGCGGATATTGACACAGCTGTTAAGAGAATTACAAATTTCTTTCGTAAGGCAGTGTATGATTCTTATGCAGAAGAAGTTGCTGAATCATCGGAGATATTTGAGTTTGCTCATACTTTAGCCACATATTCCGAACTTAAAGAGAATCTAATTCGTGTCAACGCCTTTATTTTAACTAATGGGGAATACAAAGGAGAGATTCCTCCAAGCCAAACAATCAGCGGATATTCTATCTTTTATCGAATCATAGATATCAACTTTTTGTATAAAATATCGGAACAATCACGTGTACCCATTGAACTTGATTTCAATAATTTAGATGGTAAGAGCTATGAGATTCCATGCTTAGCTGCGAATATCGATAACCCTGACTATGAAGCGTATATTGCTATCATACCTGGGGAATGCTTATGTTCTTTATATCATAATTATGGGGCTCGTCTATTGGAGCAAAATGTACGTTCATTTTTACAATTTACCGGTAAGATAAATAAGGGAATACGAAAAACAATTAACGATGAACCACATATGTTTTTTGCCTTTAATAATGGTATTGCTGCTACAGCAGATAATATAGAACTTGATGAAACTAATAGACATATAAGGCATATACGTAACTTGCAAATAGTGAATGGAGGTCAAACAACGGCATCAATATTTAATACAGCAAAGAAAGATAAGGCCGATATATCAAAGATTTATGTACAGGTGAAATTGTCAGTAATTAAAGATAGTGAACAATATGCTAATATTGTATCTCGAATATCACAATATGCCAATACTCAAAATAAAGTTAATGATGCAGATTTCACAGCAAATAATCCAGCTCTAATTGAGATAGAAAAATTTTCTCGCTTTGTGTTATCGCCTATTACACCAGAAAACAATATGCAAACTAACTGGTTCTTTGAGAGAGCACGAGGACAATATAAAACATTACGTTCAAAAGAAGGCTTTACAAAATCAAGATTGGCTGCATTTGACCTTAAATATCCAAAGAAACAGATGTTTACAAAGGTGGAGTTAGCAAAGTATATCAATGCTTGGCAAGAAGTATATAATGGGAAGTCTTTGGTAATAGGTCCTCATATCGTTGTACGTGGTAATGAGAAGAATTATGCTCGCTTTATGAATTATAATTTGCCAGAGATAAAGCATATTGATGTTGCATATTTCGAAGATGCTATAGCTAAAGCAATTCTGTTCAAAGCCGCTGATAAACGCTATGGAACCAAGGTCTCAGGTAATCAAATAGGAGAATTAAAACAAGTTGTGGTACCATACACACTTTCCTTGCTCAATATAATAACGGCTGGCAAATTAGATTTATATAAAATTTGGAAAAACCAGCACATCTCTATGGCTCTATCTGATTTTATTTATGATTTAATGAAACAGGTTAATAAATTTATCATAGAGAAATCGCCTGTATCCCACTATATCGAATGGGCAAAAAAGGAGGATTGTTGGCAATTAGTTAAATCTAGTGTTTGGTCTTATAATCTCAATGATATTAAGGATGATTGTATTGACGCGATGAATCCACCTAAACGCAATCATAAAACTGATACTGAAGATGCGCAAATGATAAGGAAACATCAAGAGAGTATAATTAGGTCTATTCCTTTTTCATTATGGAAAAAAATTGAGGAGTGGGGAAGAGAAACAGGATATCTTCATTCGTTTACCGCTTCTATAGCAAGTGATATTGCTTATAAAATAAAGAATGATAGAAAACTTTTAGATACAGATATAACACGAGGTTACTCAATATATGAAACAGTATGGCAATATAATCCAGAGATGCTTGAGGAAGCAGATGCTCTTGCAATAAAAGATAAAGAAGCTGCGGAAAAGCAAAAAATAGTTCCTCCTATTAGTGAATCCACTGAAATTACATTGGAGTTGATTCAACAGATGGTTGATTGGGATAGGAGACGAAGAGTCCTTGATGATTGGAAGTGGAAAGTAATGAAAGATGTTGTTGATGGTAAAAAGGAATTAACAGATAGAATGAAATATGCATTTTATCTAAATTTTCAGACTCTTAAAAAGAGAGGATTCCCGAATTAAATCTACTTTGAAAATTCGTCTTAAATACACTATATGAAACATTACTTCAAAGAAAATGTAGAATAGATAAAGAATATGAAGGATTGTTTGATAGGATATAATAAATATTGATATGGATAAACTGACCAAGGAACAGCGTCATCGTTGCATGTCTGCGATAAAGGGCAAGAACACGAAACCGGAATTATTGGTGAGAAAGTTCTTGTTCAGCCGTGGTTTTCGGTATAGGCTGAATCACCCACGGCTTCCCGGACATCCCGACTTGGTTTTACGCAAATACAGAACTGTTATTTTCGTAAACGGCTGTTTCTGGCATGGTCACGAAGGGTGCAAATATTATGTTCTTCCGAAAACAAATGTCGAATTTTGGCAGAATAAGATTGAACGCAATCGGAACAGGGATATAGAGGAATGGCAGCAGCTAACTTCAATGGGATGGCATTGCCTTACCGTTTGGGAATGTCAGTTGAAACCAAAAGTTCGCCAACAGACTTTGGATGCTTTGGAATACACGCTTTGCCATATCTATCTTGAGGATAGAAGAATCAAATCATACGAGACGACTGAAGAAGAATATGACATGGTGGCAGAACCCGTTGAAAGTTATGGCAAATCGAAATGAGTAATCGTAAAGATGATAATTTAAATTATGGCAAAGAATATAGAAATACGGAATAGTACAGCAGAGTTTCTTATCTTCATGCTTGAAGGCAAGGAGGATGGGATTCAAGTGATGTATAAGAATGAGACCATTTGGACGACACAAAAGGCGATGGCGCAGCTTTTTGATGTAGGAGTACCTGCAATCAGCAAGCATCTTAAAAATATTTTTGAGAGTGGTGAGTTGGACGAACATTCAGTTATTTCCAAAATGGAAACAACTGCTTCGGATGGCAAGAATTACGATACGACATTCTATAATCTCGATGCCATTATCAGTGTCGGGTATAGGGTCAACTCTGTTCGTGCCACTCAGTTCCGTCAGTGGTGTACGTTTGTACTCCGTCAGTTTGCCATCCGTGGATATGTACTTGATCATAAGCGAATGGAAAATGGGGCTTTCTTAGGTGTGGATTACTTTGAACATTTGCTTGCCGAAATAAGGGAGATAAGGCTGAGTGAACGTCGTTTTTATCAGAAACTGACAGACATTTATGCCACAGCGATAGACTATAACAAAGATGCTCCGACAACTCGTCTTTTCTTCAAGAAGGTACAGAACAAAATGCACTATGCTGTGCATGGGCATACCGCTGCGGAGTTGATAGTTAAACGAGCCGATGCGAATAAGGAACACATGGGATTGACCACTTGGGAAAATGCTCCGAATGGAAAAATTGTCAAAACTGATGTGTCTGTTGCAAAAAACTATTTACGAGAAAAAGAATTGGAAGAAATGGGCAGAATAGTCAATGCGTCCCTTGATATGGCAGAAAGTATGGCTATGCGTCATATACCTATGACAATGGAAGATTGGGCAAAGCGAATAGACAAATTCATTAATTTATTTGAGAGCCCGATATTACAGGATAGCGGAAAGGTTTCTGCCGAATATGCCAAAGAGTTTGCTGAATCTGAGTTTGAAAAGTACAGGATCATTCAAGACCGTCTTTTTCAATCTGATTTTGATATATTTGAAGATAATAGTCTTCCTCCATTGGATATGGAATAGTTTTATTAATGGTGTGACTTAATATTTTGGGGTATGCTAGATTTAGAAAATGGTTTTTATCTTTATGTAAATTATGATACTATAAATGGTGTAAAATATCAAACGATTAGAACACCATTCGAAGTATCTAATGGAAAACTAATTGTCTCATCATGCGACTTGTGCGAAGATGAAACTGATAAAACTATATTATATCAACATCCATTGCCTATTGATATAAGTCATTATACCGAACAAGACTTGATAAGAGAATTAGAAACGTTTAATACCTCTTATTGTGTTACAAGAAATGGTATAAGTGATACGATAGATTCCGTGAAAAAGGAATTCATCAGATTGAATCTTAATTGTGGAACAATTTATAAAGGTATATATCGTCCATTGTTAAACGAAAATATTGCCAAACACTCTGATGATCTTATAAATGATCTTCCAAAACAGGATGCCTATGTTGATCTTCCTATTATGGATAGACAAGAATATTCAAATAGATTAAATCAATTAGAACTTTTGCTTGATGATTTATATGATGTATTTAAGGTCGTTGCTCCTTATAAAGAAAACCTGTCATGTTTTGGAAATAAGATAAGGAATATAATAATATTGGCCTGTACGGAAATCGATTCAATGATGAAAGGCATTTTAGAAAAGAGTAAAGTTAAACCACAATTTAAGTTTTATACTACTAATGACTATATCAAACTGAATATACCTTTACAATTGAATGAATACACATTATCGCTTTCTAGGTTTGAAGAGTTAGGTGATTTTAAACCATTTTTAAAATGGGATTCTAATAACCCAACTGGTTCTTTATCTTGGTATCTTGACTATAATAATGTCAAGCATGATAGAGAAGTTAATTTTAGTAAGGCCAATCTTACAAATGCTATAGATTCTATAATGGCTTTAGCTGCAATTATGATGAGTCGATTTGGATATAGAAATGAATTGTGGTATGAAAAAGTAGGGAAAATCATTAAAATAAAGGCTGAACCTAAATGGAATATACGAGAACTATATATTCCTAGGCGAGATGGAGAAGAATTTACGCCTATTAATTATCCTTTTTAAATAACTATGATAGGTAAAAATAGTTCTATCTGTATGATTCTCTCAAATCATATTCTCTTTCAAAGATTTGGATATTTTGTGGCTTAGTGAAATACAACGAGTTAAAGTATTATAATAAAGATTTGGAGTTTGTTGTATAAAGGATTAAAATAATCAACAGGTTGCATATTAGCAACCTGTTGAAATTCAATGATTAATTGATTGATTCTACATTTTGCGCAGTGGATATTTTTAAGCCTATTTCAATACTTCGTGCAGGAAAATCGTTATAGCTATTTCTATAATAGCCATAGCTGTACACCAGGCAACAGTTTTCCATATTAACGCAGAATGTATAAGTTCCGCATTAGCTATAATTATGCACACGAAAAAAGAAGATAGAGCGACTACAATGATAATCAAAATATAGAATTCTGTATATGGGATGGGGATGGCATTGTCGGCTTTCTTCATTCTCCGCACGGCTTCCTTGCATTTGCTCTCAATTTGGCTGAGAAAATTGCATAGAAGGGTCGCACCAAATTCTACTGCCAATTTATGCATTTCTTCAGAAATAATAGGTTTGCACTCACGTATAGAGCCAGGCAGATTTTCAACTTCTGTTCTCAGCTTATATACGTTGTCATTCAGGCTGGCAAGTTCTTTTGCGTTGATATCAAGCAACCGCTTTTCTTCCTCCAGATATTCATTCTTGGGAGTGGCTTTTATGGATTCAGCTTCACTCATTTCTGCGGAAAAATCAAATTTCTTTTTCATGTTTGGCTTCATATGCTTATCGTTTTAGTCCTGTTTTCGGTTTCTTTCCCAACGAACGACTGGCGGCACGGGCGCATCTGCGTGTCCATTGCAAATCGTCTTCGTCCTTGTCTCTCCACGGAAGCTCGCTTTGCGAACCTCCACCACCTCCACCGGTTGTTACATTGGGGGTATCTATCAGTCCGACAAATATAGCTACAGCCATATCGGTAAGTTCCTGATAGTTGGCAATAAACCTGTAATCAAATTCGTCATTGAAACAGTCAAGTACTTTTTCCGGGATATAGAATCTATAATCCTTACCTTCATGGTTGAGGGTATAGGAAATCATATCCTGACTATATGTGAGATATTGGGTATAGTCAATAGGAGCAACCTTATGTGCTGCTACCTGTTGAACGGCTTTGGGAGCATTATTTCTAATGACGGTAGTTGGCTGATGATGCAGTTTTTCCCATGTCGTAGGAAGTTTCGAAATCATAAGATTTCTGCCGATTCCCAATTCTGAAGCCTTGTATTTGCTGTTTCCATTCATGAGGGCATATCCACGGAGAATACCTTTCTTGTCCTTCCTTTCATGGACGGTATAACCTTTCCGTATAAGAGCATTCTTGTACTCATCCCATGACCATGATTGCATCGTTCTCAACACTTCCATACAGTCCTGGTTCACTTGTGGAATGTTGCGATTTCGGATTTGTGCCGCAGTCGTCCAGCCACGTTTCTTTGTCACTCGTTCGGCGGCACGTTGCGCCCGAAGATGAATGTTATGGTCGTTGTTGATATTGCCATTTTCATCCAAACGGCAGACCGCAGCATGGAGGTGTGGAACTTCGCCTTTGGATTCCGTATGCAGCCAAACCGAGTATTTGCTGCCCGCCAAATTGGTTGGACAGGAACGGACTCTTCCATCCTTGCCGGTAATCATCTGTTTGTCGAACTCCTCGGCGAAATCTTGCCAAAGTTTTTGCCAATCTTCGATGTCATAGAAT
>ENA-OPCC01000857-OPCC01000857.1-human-gut-metagenome-genome-assembly--contig:-NODE-857-length-14558-cov-2.215886_pt1 | contig 14558 bp, 8 predicted proteins | sample MGYA00241558_ERZ501467 | MGnify/ENA primary metagenome ERZ501467 (study PRJEB25962, sample SAMEA2042620) | human gut metagenome | biome: human gut; feature: human-associated habitat; material: faeces...
GGCAGCACCAGCCTGTTCCGGCTGTACCCCGGCGCGCTCGACATGATCGAACAACTGCAGGACGCCGGCATGGTCGTGGCGCTGCTGAGCAACGCGCAGGCCTGCTACACACGCCCCGAACTGGAAGAGACCGGCCTTGCCAGCGTACTGGACGACGTGATCATCTCCAGTGAAGAGAAAATCCGCAAGCCCGCACGCGACCTGTACATGCTGGCGCTCGACCGTGAATTCGTGACCGCCAAGCACGCGCTCATGGTCGGCAACGACGAGCGCAACGACATCATCGGCGCCAATTCCGCCGGCCTCGACGCGGCATACTTCCGCACGGAAATTTCACCGGCGGACGACCCGGACGTTTCGGCACATGCGGTATGTTCGTTTACCGGAGCCGACTACGACGGGCTGCTGAAATTCGTGCTGGACGCATAAGGCGCGCGGTGGGCGCTGAGCTTAAATCGCATGGGACGTGCGGGAAGCCGCTGTGGCGTGCGGGAAAGTCGCAAGGAAAAGTCGCAAGTCGTAAAAGGCATACGTGCGTAAGGCGTGCGTAAGGTGCCACGTGCCACGTGCGACGCGCGGAAAAATCGCAATAGGAGGACATATGGAAGGCTATGCCGAGCAGGGAGCTCGAACCGATTCGACCGACCAAATCGGATTCGGCGGCGCTCGCCGCAACAGGAAAAAGCGTCGCGGACTGACGGTGTTCCAACTTAAGGTCATCGGCGCGGTGGCGTTGGCCTTGTCCGCCGGCAGCACCACCATCGTGCCGCTGTTCTTCGGCTCCGATACCAACAATATGACGTCGCTGACGGCGATGGTCCTGAGCGAAGTGGTGTCCTGGTTCGCCATTCCGATCTACGCGTGGCTGCTGGTGCAGGGTTTCCGTGAAACGCACAGCCGGGTCGCGTACGGCCTGCAGCTGTTCATTCTCGCCGTGGTGTGCGAGGTGCCGTACGACCTCGCCACATCGCATAAGGCTTTCGACCTGGGCTCGCAGAATCCCGTTTTCGGCCTGTTCGTTGCGTTTGTTGTGCTTGCCGCGCTCGACTGGGTGGCGTCGCGCTATCAGAAGGCCATGAAGGTGCTGTTGTCGGTCGGACTGGTGGTGATTGGTCTGCTGTGGGACCTGCTGCTGCGTATCGGCCTACGCCAGCACATGATGAGCATCGGTTCGGTGACGCTTGGCTTCGTGCTGATTTTCGCTCTGATGCGCCAGTATGAGAATTCGATGATGTTCACCGCCGGCCTGTTCGGCGCCGTGATGATGATCACGCCTGGCGTGGGCGTGGCGTTCGTGCACTACTACAACGGCAAGCTGGGCTATAAGCATCAGTGGACGAAATGGGCTTTTTACGCGGTTTACCCGGTTATTTTGATAATTTGTGCGATTTGTGCAACACTGGCGTGATTTTTGACAACGTTCGCAGTATGATAGAAACAGATTGAGAGAGCATCGCCGCTCAAGCGAGTGTTTCCAAGGCTGGGAACGTTTGTGATTATGATGCTAGAACCGCAAAGGGGTTGAGAGATGGATAGAGCAGGCATTCGCGAGGTGGCCAAGGCCGCGGGTGTGTCGATTTCCACGGTGTCGCGCGCGTTCACGCGGCCGGAACTGGTGTCCGAACGTACGCGCCGCAAGGTGCTGGAAACGGCGGACAAGCTTGATTTCAACATCTCACGTTCCGCCACGTCGCTGAAATCCGGCCAATCGTACCGCGTGGCGATGCTGATGAACGAGGAAATCACCAGCTGGTTCAATACGGAAGTGTTCGCTGGAATCGAATCCGTCATGCATAATGCCGGGTATGACGTATCGCTGTTCCAGCACGTCGACACCGCCGAAAACCGCCGCGACTTCTTCACGAATCTGCCCGTCCGCCGCAACGTGGACGCTGTATTCGTGACATCGTTCGGCGTGGATCCGAAGGAAATCCAGCAGCTCAAACGCATCCACGTGCCGATCATCGGCATCAATACGCCGACGCAAAGCGGATTCGACGCCACCATCTCCATCGACGATGAGGACGGCATGTTCACCGCCGCCCAGCATCTGATCAATCTGGGGCACAAGAATATCGTGTACGTGTGCTCCGATGCGGTCGATTCCATTAATTCCTCCATCGATGCGCGAGGACAGGGCTTCATCCGCGCCTGCAAGACGATGGAGGCCTCCCATGACTTCAAGTGGCGCGTCGTCTCTGTGCCGCGTGGCAAGACCTTCGCCGACTCGGCGTTGACCGCGCTGCTTGCGTTGGACGAGTTCCCGGACGCGATCTGCTGCCAGATGGATATGATGGCGATTCCGCTGGTGTTGCGTTTGGAACGTTACGGCCACCACACGCCTTCTGATTACTCGATTATCGGCTTCGACGATTCGCCGTACGCCGACACCGTGAACCTGACCACCATGCGACAGGATCCGTATGCGATGGGTCGCGCGGCCGCGCAGAAGGCCATGAAGCTTATCGAAGGCGAGCCGCTTGAGAACGCGCATGAGATTGTGCGTGCACAGCTCGTGCTGCGCGGCACCGATTCCGTGTACGGCACTGGCCGCTGAGAGCCGAGTCTCATTGTCCTTCTGCAGCCCGTCAATGCCGACGGGCTGATTGTGATGGCCTGGGGTGGATTGATAAGGGATACCCCCACTGTAGTCACGGTGTGTGGCATACGTTTTCAGGAAAAAATGAAACAATTTGCAGTGATGTGTTTCATGACACGCCAATCGGGGGCTGATGAATGATGAATTTCATTCAATGATCAGCATGTGTTTTTGATTTTGCAATCGTTGACAAACCTTTGAATATCAGGCTTTAAAGCGTTGTCCCCGTGAGAGGGGACGAAAAAACGTATCGGGGGAGGGGGTGTGGGTTCTTTCTGTTTCATTTTGTTTTCATAACTGCAAAGGTTATCATAGTAAACCGTAGGTCAGAGAAAAAGGGAAAACAGAGGTTTCCGGCTGTGTTGCCGGAGATGGGAACAGCGCAGAAGCTATACGTAAAACAGAAGTGATAACGGCATTATGCAAAGGATATCAACCCTCGAGTTGAGGGGCTCAGAAGGGTGAACACTTTGCGGATAGGGGACAAGATGAGGCAATGGCGTAATGGTGCCGGCAACGCACCACGACACTATGCAGGAACGCGATCGGCAACCGGTTGCGCGCTTTCGCGTACCCGCTCCCTGACCGCCGCCGCCATAGCGGTAGCCATGATGGCCACCGTAGCAGTAACTTCCCTCCTCCCCACCTACAATGCCAAAGCTGACGAAAACAGCTTGACGGATGGTTCCAAGTGCACTCCGACCTCGTATACGCTGGGTGACGCCTCTGGCGTGGCTAGCGAGGATACAGGTGTGGCAACCTACGTAGGTCGTGACCTTTACGTCGGTAAGCACGCGAATAATAACACAAACATCAGCAATGATAATGATGTTGATGGCTCGTATGCGGTAGAGGCCGAAGGTCTTACCGTGGTCAACGGCAAACTGGTCATGAGGCCGCTGAAGGATTCGTGGAAAGCTCCGGATTCCTCTGGCAAGTACTACAGCGCCGGCTTCCGCTGGGGCACCGTCGGTTTCGGCTCGCAGTTCCGTCCTGGCGATGGGAAAACCGTGCTTGCGGTTGGCGGTGTAGGCTCCGGTATCAGCGGCCTTTCCTCGGGCAATGCGCAAGGCAACGTCGGCGCATACGGCAAAGGCGGCTTCGTCGGTCAGAGCTACACGGAATGGGACAAGAGTAATGGTTACCAGCCTGTGGCAAAATCCGCGCAGGGTTATAAATACAAAGCTTCCATCGCCGGCAACGAAACCAAGTGGAGCACCAACACAAGCCGTTCCTCCATCGTGGCCGCACAGGGGCATTGGAACAATGCTGCCAATAACGACGTTACCTTCAAAGCATTAGAACCGCTGAAGGACGTGAACGGCACCGATTACACAAATTATACGGAAGCCTACCTCAAATCCAAGCTTTCCGAACCTTTGTCCAAACTGCAGGTCACTGGTACCGTCAATGACTCCGAAGCGGCGCCGGAAGGCACTGCCACCCGCTACAAATACAACTACGATGAAACGAAGGATCCCGTCAGCTTCCAGTTCACCTATAACGGAGGCTCCACTACCGTCGATACGAAAAGCGTAAGAAATAACGAGAAGCTCATCACCTTCACCGGTGATAACCAATCCGCCACGCAGGTGTTCTCTCTCACCAGTGAGCAGCTTTCCTCCGCCGGCTATCGTGGCGTCGATTTCAAATTCGTCAATATCCCCGATAACGCCTCCATCGTGATCAATGTGTCGGGCGACAACATTGACTTCCACACCGGCTGGCGTTTCTGGTGGAACAATACCGACATCGGCGGTGGCTTCTCCAAGGCGGAACCAGAAGAAGTCCGCAAGCTGTACTCCTCCGTGGCTCAAAAGATTATGTGGAACTTCAAGGACGCCAAAAACGTTACCATTCGCGGCGGCGTGGCCAATGAGAGCAACAGCGAGATTGACGGCAACTATCAGTCCAAGAACACCACTGATGATCCTGCGGCCGCAATGCTCGGCAGCATCCTCGTGCCGAACGGCAGCTTCGAATCACACGTGAGCACCAATGGCCGTGTGTACGTCGGCCAGGACTTCATGATGTACAATCCGACCGCAATCGCATATGAGAACGATAAAGCAGGTTGGGAAGGCAAGACCGCCTCCGTGCTCAACATGGACCAGGAGCGCCACAACCTGCCATGGAACGGCCAGATGACCGCCAAATGCCCGGCCATCCAGTGGAACAAGGCGAACTCCGCTGGCGAAGCGTTGAAGGGCACCACTTGGAATGTGTACGGCACCCTTGAGGCTGCAAAGGCTGAAACATCTTCCTTGGGCACCATCACTGATGGCGAGTTCACCGATGGCAATGACGCGGATGGCACCATCAAGTTCGAAGGCGTCGCCAAGAGCGCCAAGTACTTCGTGAAAGAGTTCGCTACCAACAGCACTGAATACACGAAGGTTAATCCGTATATCTATCAGATCAATACCGGTGACGATGAAGACACTCACACGAATATTGTGCACGTGTATGACGCCGACGGTAATGAAGTCTCCGGCAGTAATGCGGATAAGAAGCTGACCGATTCCAGAGCGATTATCAACGAGAAGGAAGGTGCCACGCTGGAATGGTCGAAGGTCGACGCTTCCGACCCTACCAAGGTGCTGTCCGGCTCTGAATGGCAGTTGCAGAAGAATAATGGCTCTAACGAGGCGTATCAGATCACGGATTCCACCAAAGCCGTCGATAAGGTTACGATTCAGTACAATGGCAATGTCGTCCCGACTGAAGGTATTTCGCTAACCTACAATGTTGCTGTTGATTTGACCGCAATTGTCACTGGCACGGACGGTGGCACGGATGGCGTACCTCAGGCCGTGAAATGGAGCAGTAGCGATCCGGCTGTTGCATCGGTGAACGATGGCACGGTACTCGGCTTGAAGAACGGGGCAGCCACAATAACCGCATGCTCCGTTGCGGATAGCGCGAAGTGCGCGACGGCAACCATTACCGTCACCGGTGCTCCTGCCGATACGAAGAACACCACCACGTTCTACTTCAAGGCGGATGGTTACGCTTTCGGCAACACGAAACTGCGTTATCGTCTGTTACCTGCGGAAGGGAATGAAGGTTGGAGCACAGAGGGCACGGATCCTGTGCTGTCCAATGTTACCAATTGTTCCGGCTGGCTGAGTGTTACGATTGACAACCCTGGCCTTAAAGCTGTGGAATTCCTGTTCTACCAAGGTGATAGTTGGTATCACAGTGGCAGTGCAAGTAGCAGTTCGAACTTTACTCTTTCGGCGGGTCAATCGGCAGTGGCCGTACAGGACTATAAGGCTGTCAACGGTGCTCCTTCCGGCTGCAGTACCGGCGGCGGCTCCGGTAGCGGCGGAAGCACCACCACCGGTACCGTCACCATCTCTGGCTCTACGGAGGTTGGCCTCAACAAGTCCATCAAGTTGAAGGCCACTACAGATCCGGCCAACGATACCATCACATCGTGGTCCAGTGGCGACGCCAGTGTTGCTACTGTAACGAGTGACGGTAAAAACGCTACCGTTGTCGGCAGGAAGGCCGGCGGGTCCACCATTACCGTGGTGACCTCTTCTAACGCCATGGCTTCCGTCACCATCACAGTGAGGGATGACTCCACCATCAACGTGTACTTCCAGAAGTCCACGGTCAATTGGAAAGAGTACTACCTGCATTATCAGCCAAAGACCGGCACGAACTGGCCTGCGGTCAAGATGACGGATGCGGGCGATTGCAGTGGCTACGTGGTTGCGAGCATCCCGAAGGCGAACGTTGCAGCGAATCACGGCTATTACTTCCGCAATGGTAATAGTCCGAACAGCGATGGTTGGTACAACAGCAACGGTCAAAACGCGGAAGGTGATCCGTTCAAATTCTGGAGTGGCACCTACACCGACATGTACGTGAACACCAATTCCGACAAGCAGCCAACGAAGCCGAAGAGTTGTCAGTTCGCCTCTTCTGCCGCCAAGGTGAGGGCTCGCGTGTCCACTGCGGTGCTGAAGTCCAGCAAGACAGATGTGATCGCCGTCAACGATGCCGAGGGTTCCGGCACGAGTGCGGCTCCCATCGTCTACTCCTGCGGCGACGCCAAGGGCAAGTGCGATATGGACACTAGGGCTGGCTATTTCAAGGTGGTCGACCTTGAAGACGGTACGTACACGCTCACCGAAACGGTTGCGCCGAACGGCTACAGCATCGCCGGTCCGTATACGGTGACGATTACGACCACGAATGGCGTTACATCGGTTTCGATTACGAATGCTACTGGCGGTTCGATTGCCAATAACAAGATTCCGAACATCCGCAATACCGGCACGATTTCGTGGAACAAGGTTTCCTCGGATTCCAACAATGACAAGAAGCTTTCCGGCTCGGAGTGGAAGCTGACGAAGACGAAGAACTTCGGCTGGAATGCGACTACTGGCAAGGCTGAGTACGCCGACATCGCTTCTGATCAGCAGAAGCCGATTGCGATCACCGACTGCGTGCCTGCCGAAAACAAGACTGCGGCGGAGACTACTTGTTCCGCGCCGGCAGGCGCTGCGGAAGGCCAGCCGTACGACGTCGACCCTGCTGCCGGCCAGTTCAAGCTGGAAGGCCTGGATTGGGGCAGGTACACGTTGGTCGAAACCAAGGCTCCTGACGGATACGACGTCGATTCCACCGTCCGCACGTTCACGTTCGGCCCGGTCGCTGGTTCTGACGGCACCGGCAAGTGGAATTCGAACAGTGTTGCGGCTGCCACCGGCAATACGACTGGCGCATTCACAACTTCCGACAAGGATTACGATTCCTCCGTCTTCACCTTCACGGTTGGCAACATCAAGAACAAGCCGGGTGTGATTCTGCCGGGGACTGGTGGAGCTGGCGATTATTGGATTTACGCGGCGGCTTTGGTGGCTGCGTTGATAGGTGTTGTTGCGGCTGGAATGGCCCTCAAGGTCAGGAGGCGGCAATGATGAACTCGTCTAGGGGAAGGGGGACCGGTCCGTAGCGTAGCGACCCAATGCCCACTAGGCAATAACTGAACACACATAACTGAAGATTCAAGATTTCAAACAAGAAAGAAAGGGAGAACAATGAATAAGGTTCTCAAAGGCCTCGTAGCCGTGGCAGCCACCGCGGCAATGGCCGTCGCCGGTTTCGCCGGTGCCTCCACCGCCATGGCGGATGACCCAACTGGTGGTATCGCGGTTGAAGCCAACGATACCCACACCTATTCCGTCTACCAGATTTTTACTGGTACGTACGGTAGTGATGGTTCTCTTGGCAACGTTGCAGCTGGCCAGAACTTCAAGACCGCGAATGGAGCTGGTGATGGCGGCACTAATCTGTCAGCCGCTGATGCTGCCAAGAAGGTGGCTGGGCTTGAGAGCAGTGCCTCCGATTCGATGAAGCTTGAAACTATCAACAAGTTCGTTGATTTGACTGGCGATGCATACGGCACAGTATCGGCCGCAGCTCAGCTGAGCAAGGTCCCGGCTGGTTATTACCTCGCCAAGGACAAGGACACTGTGACCGGTAATGATGCAGCTACTTTGTACATTGTCAAGGTTGTTGGCAATGAAGTCGTGACCATCGCCCGCAAGGCCGATAAGCCGACCTTCGAGAAGAAGGTCCAGGATGCCAACGACTCCGAAGGCACTACCACTGGGTGGCAGGATTCTGCTGACTACGACGTGAACGATACGGTTCCATTTAAGCTGACCGCCACCTTGCCGACGGACAAGGACGATTTCGCGGCGTACAAGACCTACAAGCTGGTCTTTAAGGATACGCAGTCGGCTGGTTTGACTTATCCGGAGGCTTCTGGCTTCATTGTTAAGTATGAGGAAACCGTCGTTCCGGCGAGCCAGTACACCCTGACTCTGAACCCGACTACTACCACTGCTGATAGCACGTTCACCCTCACCATCAACGATGTCAAGTCTCTTACTGATTCCGAGGGTCAAGCCATTGCTGTTGCTGAAGGTGGCAAGTTCACTGTCGAATATGCATCCACGCTGAACAAGAATGCTGTGATTGGTTCTGCGGGTAACCCGAACGAGGCTAAGCTCGAATACTCCAACAATCCGAACTACACTGGCGATGGTGCAGGCTCTCCGACTGGTGAGACTCCGAAAGATAAGGTCATCGTCTTCACCTACCAGCTGAACGTCAACAAGACCTTCGATCAGGGTGACCCGGCGGAAAGTGATATGCCGAAGTTCACGCTGTACAAGAAGTACAAGAATGGCGAGAGCGAGGAGTGGAATAAGGTCGGTAAAGAGATCGCTCTGACGAGGGGCGGCACCGAGGGGCATTTCACCTACACTGGATCTTTCTCCCGCATTGATGATGGCGAGTACAAGCTCGTGGAGACCCACACTCCGGCAGGCTATAACACTGCTGCTGACACGCTCTTCACCATCACTGCTGACCACGATGTATTGTCTGACAATCCGGCGCTGACTTCTCTGAAGATTAATCAGACTGACGGTGATAAGACGAATGGTACCGTTCAGGCCGACGTCGTGAACAAGAAGGGCTCCAACCTCCCGTCCACCGGTGGCATGGGCACCGTGCTGCTGTACGTGGCTGGCATCGCCGTGTTCGTGCTTGCTGGCGCGACCCTGGTGATGGCTCTGCGTCGTCGCAATGCCTGATCCTCCGGATTCCATAAGAATCTGAAGTAACCATGCGAAACCCGTGAGCCGCGTTGACGCAAGTCAGCAGCGGCTTACGGGAATCGCAATACATAATTTAAAAACTAAAAATTAAATAATAACTGAACCCACATATGCTGGGCTGGACCACCTCAATCCCTTGTACACTGCCTAATTTTCTTGAGTATCCAGCCTGGCTCCATATATTTTCCGGTTTGCCGTTGGGGGCGAATCGAACATGCTTACTTTCCAATCCACAGAAGAGGGGTCGGCAATGAAGGAACGCACGATCGCAAGCCGCGTCATCGCCGCATGCTGCGCAATCGCCGCCACATTCGCCGCGGCAGCCTGTGCATTCACTACTCGCGATGCCGTCGCGGCGCCAACAACAGACTCTGCCAGCGGCAGCATCGCCATTTCTTACCAACACAAAAGCTCGGACTCCGAAACGGGTAGCGATTCCACCGACTTCGCCATTTCGGACGCCAGCTTCAACCTCTACAAAGTCGGACAGATCCCGGCAAGCGGCGGCGCCACCTTCGAACCCGTCGCACCGTTCACCGACTCCACCGCCTACCCCGTCGACTGGTCGAAGATGACCGGCAAGGACGCGCAAGTGTGGCGAGACATGGCCAACACGCTCGCCGGACTCATCGCAGTGAACAAACCCGACGCCACGGCAACCGGTGTCACCAACGCTTCCGGACACCTGACCTTCACCGGACTGTCCGACGGCTTGTACCTGGCCGTGTCCGACAGCGTTGACGTGAAGGTCACCAACGCCTCCGGAAAGAACCAGACATGGACGTGCTCTTCCGGCAGCATGCTCGTCGCAGTGCCCGAAGACGGCGTCTCCGGCGGGTCGCGTGTGCTGAGTATCGAACCGAAAACCGAATGTGTGGCGCAACCGCCGAAAACCGTGGAACGCACCGTGCGCAAAATCTGGAATGACCGGAACAATTCTGACGGCAAGCGCCCCGAATCCATCACCGTGAAACTCCTGCGCGACGGCGAGCCCGTGGAAAACGTGAAGCTGAACGAGTCCAACAAGTGGACGCATTCGTGGACGGATCTCGACGCGGACCACGAATGGACCGTGGTCGAAGCGGCGGTGCCCGACGGCTACACCACCATCTCCGATGTGGAAGGCGACTCCACTGAAATCACCAACACGCACACGCCACCCACCACGCCGGACCAGCCGCACACCGGCGCCGACGTGCAGCAGGCCGCTTGGATTGCCGTGGCCATCTTGGGCGCTGGTTTGGTGCTGCTGATCGTTGCCAAGACGGCTTTGCGGAAACGGGCGTAGCATAAGTAACGTGACGGATGAATCGGACGCCAAGCCAGCTGCGCAAGTCGAATTGGATGCGCAGGTTAAACCGGGTGCGCAGGTTAAACCGGCTGCCAAGCATAAGAAATCGAATGCGCTGCTCAATGTGATGATTGCCATTTCCGCAATCGCCATGATCGGTGCGCTGGGCCTCATCGCGTATCCGACATTCAGCGACTGGTGGAACCGCATGCACCAGTCGTACGCCGTGGCAAGCTACGTGGAACAAACCAAAGACATGTCCGGCGCCGAACGCAAGGCGATGCTGAAAGCGGCGCACGAATACAACGAACGGCTCGCCGCGAACGGCGATCGGTGGCACATGACCGACGCGCAGAAGCGCGAATACAACGAGACGCTCGACGTGACCGGAACCGGCATCATGGGGTACGTGACCATACCGCGCATCAAAGTGAAACTGCCCGTATACCACGGCACCAGCGACGGTGTGCTGCAGATAGCCGCCGGGCATCTGGCCGGAACATCACTGCCGGTGGGCGGAGCCACCACGCATACGGTGGTCTCCGGGCATACCGGACTGCCAAGCGCGCGACTGCTAACCGGTTTGGACGAGCTGGAGAAAGGCGACACGTTCGCATTCCACGTACTCGACGAAACGTACACGTACCAGGTGGACCAGATCTCAGTAGTGCTGCCAAGCGAAATCAGCAAACTCAACATCGAGTCCGGGCGCGACTATGCCACGCTGATCACGTGCACGCCGTACGGCATCAACTCGCACAGGCTGCTCGTGCGCGGGCACCGGATTCCGAACCCGAAAGTGCCGGACGCGACGCGGTATGACGAGCCGGGGGAGATGACGGCTGTGGCAGCTGCGGTGATCGGACTGATCGTGTTTGTGGCTGGCTGCGCTTTTGTGGGGCTCGCGCGGCTATGGCGACGCTCCTGGATTGTGCGGCACGGGTTGTGCGCCGGGGCCGGCGCGCGCCATTCGTCTGGTGTTCGGGGGTAGTGTCTAGCCTAGCGCCGCCGCAGGCCGGTGACATCGCTTCTCCGGTGTGCGGGGGTGTGCGTCTGGTCGTGCTCGGTATGTGGTGCGTGGTGTTTGTGTGCTTGTGGTACGTGTTGCGTTTCAGTGTGTGTACTTGTGTTTGCGTGCGTGTGCATGTCTGATGTTGCGCAGGGGTGTTGTTGCGGTGCGCATATGGCCTGAATCGTGCTGAAGCATGGGTTGTGAGCGGATGGGGGTATTATTCGGCCTGTTTCGGACGCTTTTGATGCCCCTTTTGCTCATGACTTGCGGTTTTGACGGTTTTGGCGCGGTTGTGAGCGGATGGGGGTACGATTCTGGATGTTTCGGGCTGTTTTGATGTTGGGTGGCCTCCCTTTTTGCTCACGACTTGTGAGTTGGGCTGGTTTTGCTTGTCTGTGAGCGGATGGGGGTGTGATTCGGCCTGTTTCGGACGCTTTTGATGCCCCTTTTCGCTCATGACTTGCGATTTTGCCGGTCCGCGCGCGGTCGTGTGCGTACGGGGGTGCGGGCAATGGGACTTGCGTGGTTGTAGGCGTGCGGGTGTGCCGGTGTAGGCGTGGGTGTGGGCGCGCGGGTGTGCCGGTGTAGGCGTGGGTGTAGGCGTGCGGTCGTGGTTTTGGCTGGGTATCTGGCTTATAGATGGCGGATTCGGCCGGGTGTCCGGTGGTATCTCGCTTATAGGTGGCGGGTCGGTTTGGGCAATAGGTCGTTAGGGGGTAGCATGCATGCCCCCTAGATGTCTTGTTTCCGCAAGGGGCCGCCATCTATAAGCGAGATACCATCCGTCGATCCCGCGAATCCGCCATCTATAAGCGAGAAAGCGCGTGAACCGGGTGCTGCGGCGGCGAAATCGCAAAATTATGGAATCGGCTGATTACTGCGCGCGGCAGGTGGGTAGTATCGGGCGCGGAAGACGTGGAAGGAGCTGCCATGTGTGATGAAGGGGAAACTGCGGATCGGGCGGATGCCGTACGAACGGAATCGCAAAAGATGGAATCGCGAGCGGGGGAGACGGCGCTTGACGGGTCGGCGCGCAGCATCATCGTGCTGATTGTGGTCGGCATGCTGGTGGGCGTGCTGTCGGGCACGTTCGGCATCGGCGGCGGCACGGTGATCGTGCCCGCGCTCGTCTGGCTCGGCCTGTCGCAACGCAACGCGGCCGCCACGTCCACGCTGGCGATTGTGCCGACCTCCATTCCCGGTGTTGTTTCGTACGCGACCGGCGGACATGTCGACTGGCTCGCCGCGGTCCTGCTGTTCTGCGGTATGTTCGCCGGCGGGCAGATTGGCAGCTGGCTGCTGTCGCGGCTGCCGGAACTGGTGCTGCGGTGGATTTTCGTGGCGTTTCTCGTGTTCGTGGTGATCAATCAGGTGAGTTTTGTGCCGTCACGCGACCACCAGATCGTCATGACGGTGGCGACCGGTGTCTGCCTGGCGCTACTGGGTGTGGTCATCGGCATGCTGGCGGGATTGCTGGGTATTGGTGGCGGCGCGCTGGCGGTGCCGGCGTTGTCGATTCTGTTCGGCGCATCCGACCTGATCGCGCGTGGCACCTCGCTGCTGGCCATGTTCCCGAATTCGATCACGACCAGTGTGGCGAATATGAAGCGCAATCTGGTGCATGTGAAGGCCGCGCTGATCATCGGGTTGGTGGCGGCTGTGACCGCGCCGCTCGGCACGTGGATTGCGGGGGAGGTTTCGCCACGAGTTGGGGCGATTATGTTCGCCTGCTATCTGTGCGTGCTGCTGGTGCGGTCCGTGTTCGTGGCCGTAAAGGCCACGCGCGCGGCGCGGGTTGCGCGGGGCTGAGTGGCGCGGGCATTTTTCCCAGTGGCTGGATGATTCTGGCGTGTGAGTGGTGCGTCAGAGGTGGTTTTTATCCAGTCACTGGGATTTTTGGCGTGTGAGTGGGGTCTGAGAGGTCGGATTTATCCAGCCAGTGGGGGATTTTGGTTTGTGGGGTGCGGTGGGGGTGTTGTTTGACGGAATATGGCGATTTTATTGGCCGTATTCCCCCTGTTCATGCGGTGGATATGTTGCGGTCATCATATGGCGATGAGTGTTCATCTGTCGTTCTTCTGTAGTGCGGTGTGCGTTGGCTTGCGGCGCATAGCGTGGGCGGTGGCATCGAAAGATCCAAGCAATGCAGCCGCGGAAAGGTTCCGCGCAGCCGGAAAACATGGTCGAAACGGGCGTTACCTAACGGGCGCAACCGAAACGGCAGGTTGGACGGCACGGAAGAAACTGCATGGAAGAAAGAAGAAACATGAGCAAGCACAAGGCTCTCACGGGCGCAATCGCAGCACTCGCCTCCGTCGCAACGCTCGGCGCGCTCGCCGCACCGGCGCTCGCAGCTGACACCACCTACAGCCCCAACGGCAAGCCGGTCGCGGAACTCGCCAAGCATGGCGGCGCGCAGCGCATCGCCACCATCGGCAACAAGAACGCGAAGAACGTCATCCTGTTCCTCGGCGACGGCATGGGCGATTCGGAAATCACCGTCGCCCGTGACTATCTGAAGGGCGCCAACGGCCACTTCGACGGACTTGACGCGGTCGGCCAGCCGAGCGCGCTTGGTGACGTGCAGGCTGGTACTGGCCAGTACACCACCTTCTCGGTCGGCAACGGCAGCAAGGACAGCGCTGTCGGCAAGGATGACGACGGCAAACTGGTAGCTAACCCCAACCCGGGCAAGCTTACCCCCGTAACCGATTCCTCCGCCTCCGGTTCCTCCTGGGCCACCGGCACCAAGACCTACAACAACGCCGTTGACGTTGATATTTACGGCAATCCGCAGCTGAACCTCTTCGAGCTGGCCAAGGCGGCCGGCAAGGCCACCGGCAACGTGACCACCGCCGAAATCCAGGACGCCACCCCGGCCGTGCTGGAATCGCATTCCTCCGAGCGTTCCTGCTACGGCCCGCAGGGCAAGACCGACGGTTCCTCTAATGGTGCTGCGAATAATGATGCTGCGAAGCGTTGCCTCGTGAACCAGCTCAAGGAGAACGGCGG
>ENA-OPCC01000861-OPCC01000861.1-human-gut-metagenome-genome-assembly--contig:-NODE-861-length-14493-cov-5.232096_pt1 | contig 14493 bp, 9 predicted proteins | sample MGYA00241558_ERZ501467 | MGnify/ENA primary metagenome ERZ501467 (study PRJEB25962, sample SAMEA2042620) | human gut metagenome | biome: human gut; feature: human-associated habitat; material: faeces...
CCGCTTTCAGGATAGCGGCACCATGTATGGCAGGATAATCGAACGTATTTCCTGCAATCACTTGAGTTTCGTAGTTCCCATAGCTGTCGCCGAAACCGGAGGCATCGTCGTCCATCCAGGGAATGGAACGGCGGTATTCCTTCATCTTGCCAATGTAGCTGATGTCCCGGATATAGGGGACCCCGTGGTCCTGCTCATCCAGAAATCCGGCAAGGAGGGTGTCGGCGGGGGTGGGTGCCGTAAAGTCGGCAGGGGCACTGATACGGTCGAATCCGTTTATCACCAATACGGTACCTTTGGAATTGAACGCCCGTCCGGCAGAAAGAATTTCGGAAGGGAAACTTTCACCGCCCTTGTTGACAGCGGTAACCTTGTAGCTGCACACCATGCCGGCGGGGAGTGTGGTGCGGTAACTGTTGCCGTCCACCAATACTCCGTTGTCGAAATCTCCGTCGCCGATGCGGGTATAGACAATGTATTTCTCTGCTATGGCAGTCGGTTCCAACGCATCCGCTACGGGTCGCCAGGTCAGTTCCACTTCATTTTCACCGGTCATGCGCAGGGCCATGTGGTCTACCGGTAGCGGTTGCACTACATAATCCATGTGGTATTGTGAGCAGAGGAACTGCAACATACCTTTATAGATGGCGCGGCTTACGGTGAAACGGAAACGTGGGTCCAGTCCGTAGCGCATGTCTGCAAAGTTTTGATGGGAAAGCAGTTCGAGCAGCATGGTAGGTACGCGGGGTACACGGGCCTCATAGTAAGATTGGTTCCATTTGCCACGGCGTGTCCATTGAGGTTCGTAGAGGGTACGCACGTCACGCACGATGTTGGACTGAATCAAGTCTGTCAGGTCGTGGCTCAGATAGCGTGATGCTCCGTTAGCGAACTTCTCATTGTAGGCGTTGGTATAGTAGATGCCGAGTGTCCCGATGATGGAATCGTTCAGTGTAGTTCCTGCATCGGAGTGGAAGGCGAAGGCCATGTTGACGGGGATGTTCAGCCCTCTCTCCGTCGGATTCACGGCAGAGCCTCCGGAAAGGTAGTTCACCCAGATACCACGGCATTTGTAGTCGTCGGTATAGTCGTTCTTTCCGTTGCTTTCTGAATATACGCTGTCCGGTATGCCTGCCCATTGCAGCCAGTAGCGGGCGGCTTCGCAGAAACGGGGATAGTTAGATAGTTGATAATTGATAGTGGACAATGGAGAATAGGTTACACGGTCTTGGATGTTGCCTGTATGGGTGTTTTGCAGGTTGCGGGTGTCGGAGCTTTTCAGGTTTTCCGTAGCGCCCTCGTTGGAGATGCGGCGGGCGATGTTCCCCATACCGCCGCCAATCTTCACGGCGTCGGCGGTGATGATTCTTCCTACTTTGGAGGAAAGGTTGCTCAGAACGACTTTGCATTCATTGTTCCGGCCGGCATTGAAGCCGAAGGTGCCGAGGTAAATCCAGGTGCCGCCTCCCATTTGCTGGTTTACCTTGAACTGCGTGGTGCCGCCTTTGTGATAGACGGTGTAAAGGGCATCGTCCGCGCTGTTTGGCAAGGTTTGGTAAGAGACGTATACGGCGTATTGTCCGGTCGAAGGAATTTCGGGAATCCATTCGGCGGTGCTTGCGTTTCCTTTCTTGATGGTTTCTATGGCGCGGTAGGTGCCTTCCTTGAAAGGATTCTCAAAGTCTATGTATTGGGGGCGCAGGTGGGCGAAGCCTTGTCCTTCTCCCTGACTCCAGAGCTTGTCACCGGAATTTTCTGTATAGACGGAACGGCCGGTCAGGCAACCGTCATTGTCTACGATGACTTCTGCCGTCTGGCAATCGCGTTCGCGGGGAAGCAGCACATTGGCACCGGCATTTTCCAACATCGGTACAAGGAAGGGCAATACGTAGCTCTGGGTGTAGAGGTCTTCCACGGTCTGGAAGATACGTGCACGCTGCCATTCCCAACGGTCGAGTTTCGGCTCGTAGTACCAGCCGTGGCTTTGCCATAGGGCGATGTGCCGGTTATGCAAGCCGTTGGTGGGGGTGTAGGGGGAGGAAACTTCGGTAACCAGAGGCTTGGAAGCGACGGGGCTGAATGTCTTCGTCTTTTTGTCTTTTTTACTACGCAGGACTTGGGGAACCAGTTCTTCGATGCTGCGCTTGTTGGTACGGATTTGCAGCTTGTATTTGGTAAACTCCGCCGGTAGCAGGGCACTTACGCCCTGGTATATTTCGGCTACATTGTCCTCGCGGAAAGGAATATAGGCACAGTTCATGTTGGCAAACAGTTGCAGTGTATTTCCTTCCACGGCCACTGAGTCGATGCTGATACGTCCTACGGAAACTTCTTTCCGTGCGGTGATATCCAGGAATTTCCCGATTGCCTGGCGGACATCCGTCGGAAGTTCTTGCGCACCTCCCCATTGGGGGAAGAGGGAGGCGGCAAGCAGACTAAGTAAAAACTGACGTCTTACATTCATAGATGATGTATTAAGTTAATTGTTCTTTTTATCTTTCTTAATCAATAGACAGAGACCGATGAAAGTGAACAGTGCATTGAAAATCAGCAACTCGTAGCTGAATTGATAACCTCCGAACCAGGCTTCGGAATTTTTCTGCAGAATGAAGCAGAGAACCGGGGAGGCGATGGCAACCAGCGGGATGTACTTGTCACGCACTTGTTGTTTCATGAAAATGCCGAAAGCAAACAGACCCAGGATAGGACCGTAGGTATAGCTTGCCAGAATATATACAGCATCGATGACACTGGTGTTGTTCAGAAGATTGAATACGAAAATGGTGATTCCCATGACAACCGCCATGCCGATGTGCACTTTCTTGCGCATCTTCACAACCGTCTCTTCCGATTTGCCTTTCGTTCCCAGAATGTCTACGGTGAAGGAAGTGGTCAGCGCGGTGAGTGCCGAGCCTGCGGCTGAATAGGCAGAAGAAATCAGGCCGATGATGAACAGTATGCCCACAATGGCAGGGAAATAGTTGCCGGTGGCAATCAGCGGGAACAGTTCGTCACTCTTCTCCACCGCAATCTGCTGGTTGGCGGCAAAGATGTAGAGCAGCACGCCCAGCATCAGGAAAAGCAGGATGACGAAGAACTGCGAAATGACACTGGTAATCATGTTCTTCTGTGAGTCCTTGAAGTTCTTGCAGCTCAGGTTGCGCTGCATCATGTCTTGATCCAGCCCGGTCATGGCAATCATGGTGAAGGCGCCGGCGAGGAACTGCTTGAAGAAGTACTGCTTGCTGTTCACATCGTCGAAGAAGAAGATGCGGGACATGTCACTGTCGGCAATGGTGCTTACCATACCGGTAAATGACAGATTGAGGTCGGAAGCGATATACCAGATGCAGAGTACGACCGACACCACCAAGCAGAATGTCTTCAGAGAGTCTGTCCAGATAAGAGACTTTACGCCACCCTGGAAAGTGTACAACCAGACCAGTGCCACCGTGATGGCCACGTTCAGCAGGAAAGGCAGTCCGAAAGGTTCGAATACCAGCAGTTGCAGCGTCAGGCATACGAGGAACAGACGGACAGCGGCACCGAGCATTTTGGAGATGAAGAAGAACCAGGCACCCGTACGGTAGGAAGACATGCCGAAACGGTTCTCCAGATATTCGTAGATGGATACCAGGTTCATTTTGTAGAACAGCGGTACCAGCAGATAGGCTATGATGAGCTGTCCGGCAATGAAGCCCAACACCATTTGCAGATAGCCGAAGCTGCTGGCGGCAACCATGCCGGGTACGGATACATAGGTCACACCTGAAATGGCGGAACCGACCATGGCGAACGCCACGACATACCAGGATGACTTGCGGTTACCCACAAAGAAGCCGGCGTTGTCTGCCTTCCTTCCTGCAATATAGGATACCGTGAACAGTATCGCGAAGTAGGCGGCTATGGTGATGATTACGGATAGTGGAGTCATGAGGTTATTTACGATTTTATGATTTACGATTTTATGATTTACGATTTACGATTGAAATTACTTCTTTTGATGATATGTACGACTTTGATTATCCTATGTACGCTCTGACGTTCTCTTCCAATTCACGTTCATTTTTTTATCGTAAATCGTAAATCGTCAAATCGTACATCCCTTTATTCTTCGTAGAGCAGATAGGGCTTGCGCTGTACCTTGAATTTCTCTACGTCGTCTTTCCATCTTGCCTTGATTTCTTCGGCGCTCTTCCCTTCCTTTATCATTTTGCGCACGTAGTCGGTGCCTATCAACAGTTCGAAGAAGGAACGGAAGAAGTGATCGTCCATGTTCAGATTCCGGTAAGCGTCTATCACGTAACTCAGGTCAATACCGCGTTTCCAGATTTCCTCGTCGCTCATGTTGCTCAGGTTCACGCCGTGGCAAAGCTTGTCCAGCTGGGGTGGATTCTTGGCTCCGGGAACACTGCGCGGGGTGAAGCTGTAGCTGTAGCCCGTCATGTTGGGATGCCCGTAGACCTGGAAGGGGAGGTCGGTTCCTCTTCCCAGACTGACCGGAGTGGCCTCGAAATAGCAGGTCGAGGGGTACAGATAGATGGACTTCATGTTCGGCAGATTGGGGGACGGGGGAATCGGCAGCTTGTATAGGGTCTGGTGCGTATAGTTCTTGCAGGGAATGACGGTCAGGTCGCAAGTGCGTGACGCCGGCAACCAGCGTTCGCCGTTTACCATCAGGCCCAGTTCGCCCAGCGTCATGCCGTGCACCACGGGAATCGGCAGCCAACCTACACCGGATTTATATTTCATGTCCAGTATCGGGCCGTCCACGTAGTGTCCGTTCGGATTGGGGCGGTCCAGTATCAGCACCTTGCGGTTGTATTCTGCACAAGCGTCCATCAGCCGGCACATAGAGGCATAATAAGTATAGAATCTTAGGCCTACATCCTGGATGTCTACCACAAGGATATCGAACTTGCGCATGGATGCTTCGCTTGGTTTTCCGGATTTCCCGTCGTACAGCGAGAGGATAGGTACTCCGGTCTTCTTGTCTACCGAGCTGGACACGTGTTCGCCTGCGTCGGCATCTCCTCTGAAACCGTGTTCAGGGGAGAAAATGGCTACTACATTGAACTTGTTTTCCAGCAGAATGTCCAGCAGATGCTTGTCTCCTATCATTCCTGTATGATTGGAGAATATGGCAATTCGTTTATCTTTTAGGATTGGAAAATACTCGGAAGTCTGTTCATCACCTAAAATAACTCGTTCTTCTTGTGCCCGGCACAGTAAAGAACTACATAGCACAAAGGCTAAAAGCAGCAGTTTCTTCATAATAGTATTATTAAGGAGGACGTTGTTTGCAACAAAGATACGTTTTATTTTAATATCAAAAACACTTATTTGGGTATTTTTAGTATTATCAATCATAATTTGCAAATAGTCAACTGTTCACCTTATTAAATAATGGTTGAACTGCATCAGCTGCGTACGGAAATACTTTTTATAAAAAGAGTGAGGGCCAAGTTTGCCCTCACTTTGGTACAATCGGTGGGAGTGCCGGTTCATTCTTCTATTCTTACCAGATGATAAAGTGTTCCCCGGTTCGATTTCTTGTTGAGGATGTCCAGCTTGCGGAGCGTGCGCCCGAAAGCTGCTATCCGGTTGATGGCCAACTTATCCCTCGTTTTCTGTTGCAGGTCGTTGAAAATCTGCATGGCTGTGAGCCATTCGCCTTCTTCGCTCTCCTCCGCGCCACGGAAATGGCAAAGGAAAAGTTCTTCCAATGGGTCTACCCGCTCGAATTCCCGGTTGTACTCCTTTACGATTGCTTCGTCAGTGTCGTCCAGCCAGTAGCGTTCACCCTTCATGATGTCGTGCATGGCTTGGGCATAGAGCTGGTGATAATTGATAGTGACGTTTGTCTGGATAGGACCGGTCACTTCGATGCAGATGAAACGGCGACTTCCCGACGGGTCGGTCAGCAGGTCTTTCAGATTGCTGGTCCCGATGAAGGAGGCATAGCGGCGCATTTCCTGAATAGTGGTACCGTAGGGCTTTCGCAGGTTGGCAACCGGTTTTTGCAGGAGGTGCTTCAAGAAGCCTTGCTGATTGGCGTTTATCTGGTCGAATTCGTCGATGTTAATCAGAAAAAAGCGGTCAAGGCTGCGCTCCGCTTCCTGCTTGCTCTTGAAGTCGATACTGTCGGTGTAGCCGAAACGCAGCTCCGGTGGCAGCAAAATGCGGCAAAAGGTGGATTTCCGGAACCCTTGGGAACCGACAAGCAGAGGAGAAGTATTGTTTCCGTGTTGCCGGTCCATTCCACGCCAGTGTGCCACCATGCCCAGGAACCAGCGGTAGAACAACTCCCGCCAATGAGGATTGTGGCACGGGACGAGATCGGCCAACGCCCGGATGCGGTCTTTCCCGTCCCAGCGGCCGGTATCGTAAAGGTATTCTTCGACGGGATTATAGAGTGGCACATGGTCTGAAGTAAGGAAACGGTTGATGTCGCGGTCCCATACGCGGATACCCTCCTTCAGGGCATTCATGGAGACCGTACTGCGGGCACGCTGGTCAGCAGGCTTGAAATAGAAATGGACGGAGTCGCGCTGACGGTATTCCAAATCATCCAGAACGGTGTTGTAGCGGAACTCATACCGGCGGCCCATAAACTCTTCCAGCCGGAAAACGCTCTCCTGCTCTTGCGTCAGACTGCTCTTTTTCCCGAAGCCTTTAAGCTCTTGATATAGGTTATGAATCGTTTGACGAACAATGAATTCATCCGCTTCCCGGTAATAGTGCATCAATGTCTGGCGGACTACTTCCTCTTCGGGGATGCCTGCCTTGAAACAATGTTCGGCCAGAGGCACCAGCAGTATCCGTAAATCCTCGTCCCGTTTCCAGCCGTCCAATTCGCGAAATGCACGGTCAAGGGCTGATTCGAAGAGTACGGCGAAGGTGTCCGAAGCTTTACTGCCCGGATGCAGCCGCAACAGCGGGTTCTTTTCTGCGAGTTTTCGTTGCCGGAAGTTCTCTTCCTCGGGCATGCCGAGGGGTTGTTCCAAGCAGAAAGGCACAGCGGCAGGATTGTAGTATGGATATCCGTCCAGAGTCATGCGGCAACTCTGGGTAAGGGAAGGTTCTTTCAATGTAATGGCAAACGGCAGTAAGGGCTGGTAGCACTTCACCGCCATACGGTAGGCGTGGGCATGAAACAAGGCGGCATCGCTCTCCCGCTTCGGCGTCGTGCCGTCGGGCAGGGCAAACAATACCCATATCTTGGCACTCCGTCCGCTGGAACCGCAGAAAGCGGCAAAGGTCTGTGGCAGCAGGGCGGCTTGTTGCTTTACATATTCCGCTTCGGCAATGCCCGACAGACGGTTTACTTCCAGTTGTACGAGTCCGTTATAGTTCTTCATCCGCCGTTCTCCCTCTTGCGTACGGCTATATTCCACGGCAGGGTAGATGCGTGGCAGTTTGTCTATATGTTCGTATTGGGCGCAAGTACCCTCCAGTTGAGGAAGGATGGCCCGGAGGGTCGATACATGTCCGGCTTTGGTTTCGGTTTTCAGTTTTTTAATCAGTGCATCCACTTCCAGGGTGCTGAGGGCTTCCTTTCCGCTCTCTTTTTCTGCTCTAATCAAGGTAATTTTCATTCTGTTTGTCAGCTTGTTTAAGTAAATATAATTCTCGTAAAGATACGATATCAGAAGGCGGAAAACAAGTATTCAGTAGAATAATTATTAAATAAATCCCTGCTTCCACAAACTATACAGCGTGGTATCGGAAACCTTTGGATTTCTTTTTTAAAACATAGGCATTCCTTTGTTTTTCTCCCTTTGTTTGTCTACTTTTGTATAGGGAATAGATGACGCCTAACGACCATGAACAGCTCTGCTTACGGCCATGAAGCAATCGCTTGACGACCGTAAGCAGAGCTGTTCATGGTCGTTAGGCGTTTCTCTTCCCAAAGCTTTTACGGATGAAGTACGTAACCCGCACCTATTCCGCATAGGGCGCGAACGTATTGTACAACAACTTAAAAGACATTGAACTATGGCAATTTTATTCGATTGGTATGAGCTCCCGGAACCTAAAGACAAACAGCGGGAAGAAAAGATACTTCATCCGCGCATCCGCTTGAACGGCTCTACCAGTACTGCCGAACTGAGACGTCGGATTCAGGAACGCTGTTCGTTGACGAAGACTGATGTTTCGGCGGTGCTGGATGCCTTGTCGCACGTCATGGGGGAAGACCTTGCCGAGGGGCGGCAGGTGCATCTGGACGGTATCGGTTACTTTCATCCCGTACTGACGAGCACGGAGCCGGTGACCGCTGCGACCAAACGTAAAACCACCAAGATTAAGCTGAAGGGCATCAAGTTTCGTGCCGACCAGGTGCTGAAGAATGAGATAGGCGCTATCAAAGCTAAACCACTGGGGCTGAATGAGCATTCCCAAAAACTGAGTGACAAGGAGATTGACAGGCGGCTGACGAGCTACTTCTCTACGCATCAGTTCCTTACGCGCAGTGATTTTCAGAGCCTCTGCGGAATGATGCGCTCTACGGCACAGCTTCATATTCGCCTGCTTCGCAGCGAAGGCAAGCTCGAGAATACAGGAAAACTGAACCAACCGATTTATGTACCTTGCACGGGGTATTATGGTAGAGACGAGTAGGTTACGGTAAAACTTAGGCGTTTTGAGTAGGTGGAAGCAGATTTTGCTTCCACCTTTTTTGGTTGCTTCCACAGCAGCTCAAATGCCGATGGATAGGGGGATGCAGGAGGTGGGTGGAAGTGTGGAAGCAAAGTGATGGAAAATAAATTTCCAGAGAAAGTTTCCGCCGTCATAGCAATAGCCACACTCTTGATAGTTTAATTGTTTCTGGCTTATTATTATATTTGTTCTTTCAGTAACGTGGCGTTCTATACTGTAAATATTTGATAGCTAATAAGGTAATTATAAAAAAGACAAGAGTGATAGAACATGAAAACAATTTTTAGGATTGACTTTTGTTACTGTTTTGTTACTACTAATAATAAACTGTATGTTTTTATTTAAAGAATATGAAAAAACAATTGAATTTAAAAGAGCCAATAAAGGTGAGAACAAAAAAATTGGTTAATGGATGCCAATCCATATATCTGGATATTTATATGAATGGAAGGCGACAATACGAATTCTTAAAGTTGTATATTATCCCTGAACATAATCAAGCTGATAAAAAAAGAAATGCCGAGACGCTAAATTTGGCAAATGCGATAAAGGCTCAGAAGATTTTGGAAATATATAATCAAGCTTACGGATTTAATCATAGCAGATTGTCCAATATGAAGCTGACTGGCTATATGAAATTAATAGCAGAACAAAGTGTGAACAATAGAGTACGGAAAAGTGCCATACATGCTGTTGTATGCCATTTGGAAAGGTATACTCCGAATGGAATATTGCTAAGAAAGGTGGACAAGACTTATTTGTTGGGTTTTATAGATTACTTGAAGAAAACAAAACAAGAACATTGTAAGAAGGAAAAGACATTACATGTTAACACCCAATTCTATTATTTGAAAACGCTGCGATACTGCTTGAACAGGGCCGTATCTGAAGATTATATAACTGTTAATCCGATGAATAAAATAAAGAATGAGGACAAACCAAAACGTAATCGAACAGAAAGGGATTATCTTACTATAAAGGAATTGACCAGATTGGTTCATACTCCTTTTTATAATATCTTATTAAGGAAAGCATTTCTATTCAGCTGTTTTTGTGGATTGAGGCATTGTGATATTATTGCATTGAGATGGGAAGATATACGCTATGATGAAAATGGCAATGCACTATTGAGTATTATTCAGAAGAAGACGAAAGAAGCCATATCGCTTCCACTCTGTTCGGAAGCCATAAAACATCTGCCAGACAGAGGAAATGCACCAGAAACGGAAAAGGTATTTGCCGGATTGGTCTCACTGGGACGAAGTAATGTGATTTTACACAAATGGGTTGAACAAGCTGGGATATCAAAGCATGTAACATTTCACACAGCGCGCCACACACATGCAACAATGATGCTGACATTGGGAGTAGATTTATATACAGTCTCCAAACTATTGGGACATACCAATATACAGACAACACAAATTTATGCAAAGCTTGTAGATGAAAGTAAAAAGAAGGCTATCGATTTAATTCCTAATATATCATAGGGGTTGGTTAAATGCGAAGTGCAATTTGTCATTCTCTTTAATTCTTGCAGATATTTCTTCTATTTATCCTTTCTACAGAGATAAGTGAGTTAGCCAAAACTGCTAAAAATGACTATTTGGCACAAAAAACAACATTCTGTATAACAATTACGTACAACTATATTAAGGATTTCAAGATAGCTAATATACTTCATATAAACAATCTGAGTCTTTATTAGGGGCTTTTGAGGAAAAAACAACATTATTTCGTTTTTTCATATAAAAATCTTTGGTATTATTAAAAATGTGTCTATTTTTGCACCATATTTTGTGTTATACGGACACAAAAAATGGTTGAAAAAGATGAGGTATAAAAACTCTAACATAAGAAAGTGCCTAACAACTAAAACAATAGCACAATGTGCAGCGTTCTTTTTATACTGTTTGCTTCCTTTGAAAGGGATTTGCCAAACGGGGGAAAGTACTGTAAATGCTTTAGTGAAAATGGGATTTGAAAATGTTGGATGGACAGAAGATGGCAATGAACGTGTTTATGTTCTGCAGAACTCTGCATATCGTTTGCAAGGTGTAGGCATAGGCAAAGCGGTGGATGTTATCCAAAAGATGGGTTTACCGGAAGAAAAGTCATGCCGCATAATAGTTCTGGATAATAATGTACCCCAGATTTCTCTTTATTATCATCCTATAAAGGGTGATTCGGTGCTCCAAGCAGAACGTGATGACTGGAATGTAAGCTATGAATTGGGTGATACTTGGAAGAATGCACGGAAAATAAAGTTGAAAAATAGTTCTTTGTTCAAGATTGATATATTGGTGTATCCGGAATTCTCTTTCAAGAACGTGATTATTACGCAGATTTATCAAGTTCTATTTGATTTGAGTCCTGCAATAGAAATTTCGTTATGGAAGGGTATGAAAGCCACAGCACAAGTGAAGATACCAATTTATAATGATGGATATGGAGCTCGGGAAGGAAAGGTTCATCCGGGGTTTCTGACTCTTTCACAACGTTTTCGATTGCCTTATAACGTTTTTGGTAAATTCTCAGTAGGTTATTTTAGTGGCAACCGATATGGTGCTGATGTAGATTTCTTTCGACCCTTTAATGATGAGCGCTTTTCTTTGTTGGCAAGAATAGGATATACGGGAGCTGGACGTTGGGACGGATTTAAGTTCCAATATGATCCTTCATTATGGCGTGTGACGTGGTCTTTGGGTGGAAATTTCTACTGGCCGCGATTTAATACACAGTTCACACTGAAGGCTGAACAGTATTTGTTGAAGGAAAAGGGGATTAAATTCGATATGATTCGTCATTTCCGTTATTGCTCAATCGGCTTTTATGCCATGAAGGCAGAGCATGCTAAAGCGAATGGAGGATTCCGGTTTCAGGTGGCATTGCCTCCTTATAAGTATAAAAGGAAAGGATATGTACCGCGTGTGAATACTTCTACCAATATGGGTATTTCTTATAATGCAGGTAATGAAAGGTATTATTATAAGGAATACAAGGCAGAGGCAAGTGATAATATAATGGAAGAAAATAGTTTTAACCCATATTTTATTAAGTCAGAATTGTTAAATTTTTAATTAATTAATTGAGATGAAAAAGAAAAGTTTTTTAAGTGGCGTAAATGCTAAATTAGCATTGGCTGCAGTAGCTTTGACGAGTGTGATGTTCACAAGCTGCGAAAAGGAAGAATTCAATGTTGCACCTGTGGAATTGGATCCTGCAAGTGCTACCATTGCTGTTACTGTATATGATTTGGGGGATCGTTCTATCATAACAGAAGGCCTTAATATTACAGGTGACACTGAAGTGAAGGCTGGTGCTGATGGTAAAATTGCACCTGAAACAAGAAAGTTTACTGCTACAAAAAAAGATTATTTACCAGGCGAAGGACAAGCTGTGATTCCTGCTTTGAATAAAGGACAATTCGCTTTTGTTCCAGTAAACATTTTCTTGCAGAAAATAACAGATGCCGCTAAGGATGTATATCCTACTCCTGATCCTGAGACTATAAAGCCTGAAATAGGTCAGGTTGTAGATGGTGGAAGTTATACCAATGATGGTCCCAATCCTCAAGACAAAGAATTGTCATATACAGCATATGTCGGTCAAACAGTTACTAACATTGATGAGGTAAAAACTTGGATTGATGCAAATATACCTGCTACTAAGGCTTTGTCTAATGAAGAACTGAAAGCTGTGTTGAAAGCTGCTGTAGAAGGTCTTAATACCGGTTTTACTGCAGTAGTTAGAACAGAAAAAGTAACAATTGCACCTTATACAACTGTTACTTTGAAAGCTACTACAAACTATCAGACTTCTGTAAATAATGTTTCAGCAACAGTAGATGGTGTGGTATATAATATTCCTGGTGTAAATATTAAGGTTGCACTTAATACAACTGCAACACAAGATATTGTTTCAATTACTCATGATCATGGTCACGGTCATGGCAATGGAAACAATGCTGGTGGTGGTAATGGTGACGGTACAGCTTACTAAAATCGTTTTAGTTAGTATTTAATTTTAAACTAAAGGAATAATGAAAAGTAAATTAGTAATAGCCTCCTTATTATTAGCAGGCGCTTGTGCAGCAAATCTGAATGCACAAGAAAAAACGAACTACTACACTCCGAAATGGAGCGATAATATCTTCGTGAGTGTAGGTGGTGGTGTCCACGCTATCAACAATGATGGTTTCAATAAATTGGCTCCGCATTTCAGCGTATCAGTTGGTAAGTTGATTACTCCGACATGGGGTGTACGTGCTCAGTTCAATGGTGTTACTCAGCACTTGTGTCTGGATAACTCATATTGGGAACATAATAAGACGTACTTTGGTGGTAACATTGATGCAATGATCAATCTTTCTACATTGTTCGCAGGCGTTAATCCTAACCGTTTCTTCGAAGTTTATGGATTCTTGGGTCCTCAAGTAACTGTTGCAAAGTCAGCTAATGTGCTGATTCAAAACGATGGAACAATGATTCCTGATGGGGATGAAAAGGCTAGAGCACGTGTAGGCGCTTCTGCTGGTTTGGGCTTGAAGTTCAATATCAACACTAAGTGGGCTATTGACGTAGAAGCTCGCGGTGCTATCGCTCCGTCTGTATTCGGCAATATCAGCAGCCATCGCAAGGCTGAAGGTACTGGAACTTTGACTGCAGGTGTTAGCTACATCTTCGGTGGTAAGAAGTTTATTCCGGTTTCTAAGATTGACGAAGACGCAGTCAATGCAGAAATCAACAGATATAGAAGTGAACTGGCTCAGGCTCAGGCTGACCTGGCTAACTGCAAGAATGCACTGGCCAACGCTAAACCTGAAGTTAAGGAAGTGACTAAGGAAGTTGAAGTTGCCGGTCCGCGTGCTATCTTCTTCAAGATTGGCAGCGCCCGTCTGGACGACTATGGCAAGGTTAACATCCAGTTGGCTGCCAAGATTCTGAAGGCTAATCCGGATAGGAAGTACAAAGTTGCCGGTTATTGCGATAAGGCTACCGGTAGCGCTTCTTGGAACCAGAAACTGTCTGAAAAGCGTGCTCAGGTTGTTTACGATGCTTTGATTGCAGAAGGTGTAAGTAAAGACCAACTTGAGCTCGTAGGATTCGGAGGTACTGAAAACATGTTCGGCAAGAACTTCCTGAACCGTGTAGTTATCCTGGAATAATAACTCCAAGTGACAAATAGACTCTAAAAATGAAGGCGTCTGGGACTCAGACGCCTTTTTTTGGTACTATGTCCGATGCATGTCATAAAGCAATCCATTTTTTATCAGCGACTGAATTTATATGTGATGATGAAGTTTAAGCTATTCTTTATCGTTCTGTTTTGCAGCCTTTCCCTTTCGGCCTTTTCCCAGTTGTCGTATGGTACGACCGGGCTGTTGCATGCACCCTCTGCGGAGATGCAGCGTGACAAGACTTTCATGGTTGGCGGTAACTTCCTGAACAAGGAGCTCACACCACCCACCTGGTACTATCATACCTACAACTATTTCTTGAGTGTAACTATCTTTCCCTTTCTGGAAATAGCTTACACGTGTACACTTTTCAAGGCGGAGGCGTTAGGATTGAAGCCATACGGGTACAGCGGATTCACGAACCAGGACCGTTACTTTTCCGCCCGTCTGCGTGTGTTGAAGGAGGGGCAGTTCTGGAAATACATGCCGGCCGTGGTGCTGGGGACATCTGACCCGTTCACTTCCTCTGGCGGCGGTCAAGTTAGCACTACGGAAGGTAACGGCTATTACAGCCGTTTCTATATTGCCGCTTCCAAGCAGATACCCGTTGCGGGTAAAGAGGAGGTTGGCGTGCATCTTTCCTATCTGTATAA
>ENA-OPCC01000871-OPCC01000871.1-human-gut-metagenome-genome-assembly--contig:-NODE-871-length-14374-cov-9.009428_pt1 | contig 14374 bp, 11 predicted proteins | sample MGYA00241558_ERZ501467 | MGnify/ENA primary metagenome ERZ501467 (study PRJEB25962, sample SAMEA2042620) | human gut metagenome | biome: human gut; feature: human-associated habitat; material: faeces...
TTATTCCGGCATCGTACTTATATGTACCTGAAACCTTAAATGTATATGTTTTATCCTTATACTCTTCTTTAAGCGTTACTTCATCTCCTCTTGAAATTCCAAACTTATCAGCCATTGCGCTTGACACAAGCACTTCACCTGTCGGTATTGAAGAAGTGATAAATTCACTTCGATTAGAAACGCCGTAAACGCTTACATCATCATTCATAAACTTTTTATCAGTTGTTTGAAGTGAAGTCAAGCAGAACTTTTCTGCTTTGGTATTTTCAGTATCTTTTTCATTTATCATTATATACTGATATTTAGATATTTGGCTTTGCTTAACAACATTTGAATAGTCATCAAGCAATGGACCGAACATTGAGCCGAATACTACCAGTGTGCCGGCAAGGATAATACCAAAAAACATTGTAAGATATGACGGAATGTTTTGAAACAAAATACGAAGCCTAAATTTTGAAAAGAAAGGCATTTTCTTCGGCAATTTTATAATATTCTTTTGACCGCTTTGTTTTAATTGACCGCGAATAAAATTAAGCGGACTGATTTTAAGTTTCTTTGAAAGCACCAAGAAATTGATTATAAGTGTAAGAACAAACGGTACTATTGTGGTTTCCAAAAACGCCTGCATATTCCATAAGGTTTTATAAGTTGTTAAAGAATAATTTGAATAATACACACCCACAAAAGCTTTTTGAAATGCGGTATATCCCAAAATATTGCCTACAATTGCACCTATAATTGTTACAACAGTAGGCAAACATATAATGCCTGATAAGCTGCGCTTTCGAATATCCCATTGCACGAAGTGTGCCTATTGCATTAGCTTCCTTTGTAATGGTATTTGATGTAGTAACAGAAAACAGGAATGCTACAACTATCATAATCAAATAAATCATAAGCATTACACTTGCTTTATCTGAGCCACCGTCTTCCTGCGCATATATAATAGATTTATTAGTATATTTTGCGCTGTAATCCTTAATAGTAATTACATTACTGTCATTTATTTCAAAGTTATTTACAAGCTTTTTAACAGCTGATAAATCTTTATAAATCTGCGTACAATTATATAATTTCGCATCGCTCACAGCGTCAACTATTTTGTATATTTCATTTAACGCATCATCAAAATCGGTTGATGAATTATCGGTTTTATAATCATCAAGATTTATTGCATTTGAAGAATTATCATCTTTTAACAAATCATAAATATTCATTAATGAACGGCTTTCAATTAATTTTTCAAAAGGCAATTTTTGACTAAGTGAAATAATATCAGGTCCACTTCCCGCCATAATTTCAGTTGATATCTGCGTTGACATTTCTTGTTCAGAATCAAATTTAACTATCTCAACTTGGAAAGACGGATTATTACTGTTTATGCAGTATTTATTGTATTTTTCTATAATCCAAGACAGAGAGTCTTCATCATTTAATGTGTAATAAACAAGATGATTTTGTTCGCTGTTATTTTTTATTGCACAACTTGAAAATGAAGTAATTATTATAACACTTAAAAGTATAGCTAGTATGACTTTAATAGATTCATGCGGTTTAAATAAAAAGCGTGTGAACATAATTACATTTTATCCTTAGTCTATTCCGTTAAATAAATTTCCGTTGCCGCTGTGAGTTGACGTATAAACTTTTCCTTTGAAATATCCCCGTTTAAGTAATCGTTCACAATATCTCCGATAACCGAGGAGTTGTAATAAGTATTTTCAAATTCCAGATAATCATATAAAGTACAACTGCTTATACTGTTAATCATATCTAAATATTCATTAAAAAACTTAGTTTTTATTTCATCTGAATATTCTTCCTCAGATTTCTCATACTCTCCATCATCATTAATATCATATACACGTTTTGACGTATGGTCAATTACATATTCAAAAGCAGCTTTATTTACAGGCAGTGCCCTTACCACTATTGATGGTGATGAGCTGCTTTCACTCCATAATTTTTGAATATCATAACTTAAAACATATTGAATAAAAGCCAATGCTTTTTCTTTGTTATTTGAATTATTATTCAATGCAATACCACATTGAACAAATGCTGATACTGCATTCGCCTTTTTATTGTAGTTTGGAACAATAACCGGCGTGCTGTTATTATTATAAATATAAAAATAAGAATTTAGCGTACTCATCATAGAACCGTCGAAAGATAATTGTGAAGTACGAAACAAATAATTACCTGTTATATCCCATGTAGTTCCTTCTTTTCTTGAATTATCATTCCTAATCATTTTTCCAATATAATCTAAGCTCTCGGTAAATTCATTGCTTGAAAATTCTGTAGTTTTATTATAAAAATCCACATATTCATTAACATAGGAAAGGAAGAACTTATATGTTTCATCTTTATTTCCAAAAAGCGCATAACTATGGTCTTTGTCAGATAACCGTATCTCTAACTCTTTAAATGAAAAGTTAGTATTTTCCAGATTATATTTATCTAATATTTCCTGAGTTGTTATAAGTATATTGGGGCAATAAGCTATAGGTATAATATATCGCTTTCCATTGTAAATTCCGCAATCCATTATTGTTGAATTATAGTCATCAAAATCTATATCGGATTTGTATAATTCCGCAAGCTCATCTATATCCGCAAATGAACCGTTATCAATCAGCTTTTCAAAAGGTAATTTTTGATTCAATGAAATTATGTCGGGTCCTTTCCCCGCCATTATCTCCGTTGATATTTTTGTAAGCATAGTATCTTCCGAATCAAATTCCACAATTTCAATTTGATATGACTCATCAAGGTTTTTAAGACAATAATTATTATATTTTTGTATCAATTCTACACAAACCGAATCTTCATTGTTTATGGTATAATATTTTAATTTTTGACCGTCTTCATTATTCTTTGAACAGGATGCAAAACATAATAATATTGCCAGCAATAAAAATATTGATGTCAATTTAATATACAACTGATATTTCACCTCCTCTACTAGTTATTCTTATCTCCGTATGAATAACATATAGAAAAACCTATAAGCGTTATTAGGTATTTCTATCTTAACAAATAACATTACCATCATTAATACTTACTATATGTAAAAAATCAAGTGCATTTGATTGTGTATTGTTAATTATAGCAATTGCAGGTGTTTTCATATCTTTTCCATTGTATATTTTGTATAAAGATATGTTGTCATCAAATTTCTTAAGATAGTTTAATATACCTTCTACTATATTGTCATATTTCGCAATATAATTGCTCACTTCAGAATAATTAACAATTACATTTCTTGCATTTAAAAAGCTCATGACAGCCCACACTGTCGGAGGTGTATTTTCATAACTATTAATTTCAAAAGCAAAATCAATAAGTTTGCTATACACCACGCTAGATTTGTTTTTTATCTTATTAACAAACGACATGCTTAGCTTGTTTAACTCAAGCTTTATTTTGCACATTTTATCAATTGGATTATAAAAATCACTATTTTTCAGATATGCATTTACATAACATTCTCCACCGCAAACGCTTTTAATCTCGCAACTTTTACACTGCGTTACACTTTCAATAGTAACACATTCAAATTTTGACTGACTTTCTTTATTTATACCGATATATATACTACCAATCCTATAATCATTGTTTCCATACATAACGCTGCAAGCAAAAATATCTCCTGCATTATTAACCGTTATTCTACTTTTGCCAGCATCACATCTGTAAATTTTATATGTGCTTTTTTTTAGTTATGATACACCTTAGTCTATTCCGTTAAATAAAATTCTGTTGCAGCTGAAAGCTGACGAATAAATTTCTCCTTGGAAATGTCTCCGTTTAAATATTTATCGACAATATCACCTATAACCGTAGAATTGTAATAAGTGTCGGACAAATCATAAAAACTATATAAACTGCACTCAGTTATATTGTCAATCATATAGCCGTAATCATTTAAAGCAGTGGTAAACGCTTTCTCGAAAATTGCTTCTTCGTTACTGTCGATGTTTCCGTCTTCGTCAAAATCAATCGCCTATTCTGCTGAACCGATCGAGTTTTTCAAAGTGCTGTTGTTAACAGCCAGAGCACAATATTCTGTATTCCAATTTGTTTGAATGCTCTCAGATAAGCAATACTCTATAAAAGGTAACAGCTTTTCTTTATGCTTACAATTGGAATTGAACGCAATGCCAAAATCAACAGATGCAGAAATTATATTTTGACTTTGACTGAAATTGTTTACAAGCACCGGAGTAGAGCTATAATAATACAAATACGCATAGGTTCTGACCATAAGTTCAAATGACGAAAATTGCTTATAAAAAACAGAATCACCTTTACTTATATTTTCATATAAAAAATAATAAATATTTTCATCGGTAGTGTCGTTGTTAATTAAATCATAAATATAGTCTAAGCTTTCTGAAAAATCTTTAGTATCAAATTCAATTTCAATGCTGTTATAGTCAAAAAATTGAGCTAAAAATGAATAAAAGAAATTCAAGTTATCCTCCGTGCTTCCAAAAAGAGAATAGCTTTCTCCGCTTTGCGAAAGAGCATCGTTTAATGCTTCGTACGAAAAGTCAGTTGAGACTAAATTGTACTTACCCAGCGTTTCCTCTGTCGATATAAAAGCATCTATAGAATATGCCAAAGGTACAAAATAGCGTTTTCCATTAATTACTCCCGATTCCATTACTTTTGCGTTATAATCGTCAAAGTTAATCTCGGAATAATATGTATTTATAAGCTCATCGACATCTAAAAGAGTGCTATTAGCCGCCATTTTTTCAAAAGGAAGATTCTGATTCAATGAAATAATATCAGGTCCTTCTCCAGCCATAATTTCTGTTGACATTTTTGTGCACATATCATCATTATTTTCAAATTCAATTATCTCTATTTGATAAGACTCATCATATTTTTCTAAACATATCTTATTGTATTGTTTTATAAGAGAACTAAAATCGTCTTCTGCATTAGAAGTATAATATTTTAACTTTTCGTTACTTTTGATTTTGTATTCATCACAAGAAGTAAAACTCAATAACATAGCACATAAAATTGCTAAAATTATACTATTTGAAAACACTTTTTTCATAATGATTCACCTTGTGATTATATATATCTTAACATAATTCTAAATTATTAATCTGTAGTTTATCTGAATTTTTATTAATTCAGGTAGATTGGAGGACTTCTGTTTTTAAAAAACATAACTGTCCTTTCTGCTTTCAATGCAAAAAAGGCAAAAAAATAATGCCGACAGGTAATAGCATTAAAAGCTATAACTTGTCGGCATTTATATTCTTATTTTTAATTACGAACAATTATCCTCAATAATATTTCCGTCCTTTATCTCAATAACGCGTTGACATTTATTTGCTATATCTAAATTGTGTGTTACTATAATTATGGTAATTCCATTCCTGTTTAAATCAAAGAGCATTTTCACTATTTCTTCCGATGTTTTACTGTCCAATGAGCCTGTAGGTTCGTCGGCAAATATGTATTCTGGGTTTGTAACCAAAGCACGCGATATAGCTACCCTCTGTTTTTGACCACCGGAAAGCTGTGATACTTTTTTAGCTTTCAGGGACGCAATTCCTGTTTTCTTTAAAGCTCTCATTACTGAACCTTTTTTATCCTTTATTTTCTTATTAAAATATAAGGGTGTCATTACATTTTCAAAAACAGTAAAATCATCAATCAATGCAAAATCCTGCAATACTATTCCAATCTTAGAACTTCTTAGCTTTGATTTTTTACTTTCGCTAAGTTTATTGATATCAATATTATCAAGATAATATTCTCCGTCAAAATTATCAATGCATGACATAATATGTAATAATGTGGATTTACCCGCACCGCTTTCTCCTATAATTGCAACCGTTTCTCTATCGTCAATTTTTAGGTTTATGTTGTTTAACGCATGAACCATATTTTTTTTCCCTTTTAAATATATCTTGTTCAAATTTTTAATTTCAATCATAGTTGCCTCCGATTATCTTTTATATTTAAAAACTTCTATAGGTGGGTTTTTCTTTAATATTCTATAAGGAATTAACGATAATGATAACAGTATCATAATTATAGCTATTATAGCAATATAATTAAGCCAACACATACTTTTTTGCATAACAAAAATAAATATTACAAAGAATACAACCAATGTCAGAACAATATAGATAACAGTATATAATAAACTTATCAAAAAACATTTTTTGGTTGAAGCACCGCATAGATATAAAATGGAATAAAAATAAAGATTCTTATAAGTAGAAATAGCAATGCAACCAATCATTCCAAACAACGAAACTAAAGATAAAGTTAAAAGAATCGGACCTAATGCTCTAACTCTTGCATAAGCATCTTCTTTTCCGTTTTCTAACACATCAAAAAAAGTTCTGACATAATAATAATTACTAAACAGTTTATAAGCTTCATTTAAATCGTTTGAATTTTTTAAAACTATAGCTTCAGTCATTCCGGTACTAATAATTTCTTTTGGCAAATAATTATATAATGTTAATAACGGAATTTCAAATGATTCATCTGCTTTGCCTAACATATCTTTTGTATTCAATTCTGTACCGCCATTATTAAAAGTACAGTAGTAAGAAGTTTTTAATATACCAACAATCTTTCCCGTAAAACCATTTTCTGAATCAATATCAATTATGTCACCAATATTAAAATGTTTATTTAAGGAATAAGGTATTACTACAGGAATGTTTTTTAAATCATCTGTACACTCATTTAGCCATGTTCCCTCTGATAATTCGGGAATATAATCATTTACAAATTCATTGCTATATCCATAAAGAGTATATTCTCCTAAGTAAGCTACACCACCCAATTCACAATAATCTATTGAATTTTCGGGCAATTTATTTAATAATCTGTCTGGTACAGGATTACCGCCATTATCAACTATTATTCCGTTTATATTTGAAAGTCCACTGCTAATGTACTCATCAACTGTAACGAAGTAACTATTTGCAGTAACTAAAATATCGCTTAATAATAACGTGGAAGCAACTAATTGTATTATTATAATTATGCTCATTAATATATTCTTACAGAAAAGATGGTATGAAAATTTAATTAACTTCATTATTTTGTCACCCCAATCTTTTTTCGGAAATAGATATATTTTTTACATATTTTGAAATTACAGGAGCACTAGTAATAATAATAACTATAAAGTACACTATAATCATACTAATGTAATCATATATTCCTAAGCTGTATGTAAAATCCTCATATTGTACATATTCAATTATGCTTGGCAAGACACATCTTGAAAAAATACATCCACATACAAATGATATTAAAGCAATAATGAAAATTACATTAGCTAAGAGAAAAATGCAAGTTGTTTTTGTCGCACCGTTCAATCTATAAATATAAATAATTTTGTTATTCTTTTCTAATATATATAAATAGACAAATGCTACATTTATCATTGATAACAAAAATATTCCTATATATATAATAGTAGTAGAATCATTCCATAAGCTGTCAATATTTTTTATTCTTTCCGGATAGATTATTTCTGCATTTTCAAAGCATTCCGTCAATTGAGAAATAATTTTATTATTTTCATCGTCATCAGGATATTTATCTAAAACAATTGATACAGATTCATTATTATGCTTCACATCATTTATAGACGATATAGGCAATATATTATAACCGCCAACTGAATATGTACCAATTACAGTATATTTATCATTACATATTGATATTTTATCCTCTTCTATCACACCTTCATCACCTGATATTATTACATGTTTGTTTGTCACAAATTCGTCTTGGTTGAAATATCTACCATGCTTAATGTGATTGGGATAGTAAAGATAGTCAAACATTATTCTTGTATCATCAATATTAGCTTTTATGGAGACGGCATTTAATTCTAAATCACACTTATTATTAAAATGCTCTATCTCTTTTAGCATCGTATTATCATCGATGAATGCACCATTAAACGATACAGTATAGGTCTTAGAATTATCATATTTTTTATTTGCATTTGTATAGCTTGCAAAATACGAAAACACAAAAAGAGATGCAAATATAGATATTATCTGTATTAAACAAAGAAATACAACCAATAACTTATTATTTTTTAAAAAATGCCAAAAGATTTTAATTGATAAATTTAACATTAGCTTTATCCTCAACTTGAATATCTACTTATGATTGAGTTCCCACAACATTGTATATTAATGTATTGCTGTTATTGCTCAACGTGAAAATGTGTTTAGTGCTACCAACAGTAGTACCGTAGCCTGCCTCTTTGTTTACATAATTTGAAGAAGAACCGCTTGCGGCCAAGTCACCGTATTAGCAACCTCCTTGTTATATATTTTATCAGAATATATAAAATTATGTTTATTTTTGCAAAACCGGTAACAAATTCGACAAAAAATGCACTTTTAATCTATTATAACCCTTCATCTTACAACTATATAAAAACTTTTAAATATTACAATCATATAAGAATATTATCTTTTTTTAAAATTTATTAACAATATTGCCGATGATTGATAACATTTTATTGGTTGATATTAATGTATGTAGACTACAAAAATAGGAATTTGTATAGCACAACATAGAAAAGAAATAAAAATGAAGAAAAATGCTTTAGCCAAAAAACATGTTTTTCAAATTATCACATATCAAATATTGAAAACGGTTACTCTGTACTAGGTATTGAAACATTTGCTAAAATCTGCAATGCATTAAATATCACACCTGACTATCTCTTATTAAGTACTTTAAAAAGTAATAACATTCCTAAAAATATTGTTGACAAACAAATTTTTGCAATGATAAATCATTGAGCCTGATATCAAAAATAATATATCGAGTTTTAACTGAACAGGAATAAAACAGATGACAAATTCTTTTTTTTGAGTTATAATCCTAATTAAGGAGGTATAGCTCTATGAATGTACTGATATGTGATGATGATTTGAAAATCGTTCAGCAAATCAAAAATTTTCTCCTTAAATTATCAAAACAGTCAACCTATAATTTTGATATTACCTGCTTTTCAAATGGGGATTCTATATTGGATACACAAATTAAAACTGATTTTGCGTTTATTGATATAGAAATGCCCGGTGTTAACGGACTCACAGTTACAAAACATCTCCAAAAAATAAATCCTAATATTATTATTTTTATAGTTACTTCTTTTCAAGGATACCTAGATGATGCAATGGATCTCAATGTTTTTAGGTTTTTGTCTAAACCCATTGACGAAAATAGATTTTTTAGGAGCATGAAGATTGCTTTAAATCTGTATAAACAAAGCACAGAAAAAATTGTCTTAGACTATTTTGATGAATGTCACAATATATTTACAATTGACATCTTGTATTTAACTATAGAAAATCGCAAAACTAAACTAGTTACAAAAACGCAAGAGTTCATTTCAAATAAAAAGTTTGATTATTGGAAAAGCCACTTAAAACCATATGGTTATTTTGCACAATCACACTATAGTTACATAGTTAATTTAAAGAATGTAACAGACTTTAATAAAAATGAAATCACATTATCATTTAATTCTAAAAAAGCAACAGTACCTATATCCCGTAGTTTCTATGTATCATTCAAAAAAGCTTTTTATGAATATATGGGAGGTACAACATGATTTCTAATATCTGTTACGCTATAGTCTTTCTGATTGAGTCACTCATATCTTTTTATTATTTTAGTTTTAAATTTGAACGAAAAATATCCCGAAATCTTTTTCCAATATTTATACTTTTATCAGGTTTGATTCTTTATGCGATAAACTTTATCGAAGCCCCACCAATAAATGCTGTTTGTTTTTATGCTTGCAACTTTATCGTCCTGAAAATTTGCTATAACACAAACATAAAATCTGCTATATTTGCTAATTTTGTCTTGTTGTTTTTAATGATTATCTCAGAATTAATTGTTGTTTTCTCGTTTTCTGTTGTGTTTCATTTTAGTCTTTTTGAAAGCCGGTCTGACGCATTTATTCTCATAATTCAGGCAATTATAAGTAAATTGCTTTATTTTATTTTTATATGGTGTATTCTAAAATTTTCTGAAAAAGAATCTAAAAGTACAGGTTCTAAATTTTCATTACTGCTTTGCGTTTTACCCATGGCTTCAATAATATTAATGCATACAAATGTATATCTTTGTACATTCTACTCTGTAAATGACAATTATAAAATTGCTATCATTATAGGTAACATTCTCATATTACTGTCAAACATAATCGTATTTTATCTCCATGAAGCAACCATAAGAATAAACCGGAAATACACCCAAATACTGTTAGATTATCAGCAAGAAAAAGATACAATAAACTACTATGAATTGTTGCGAGAACAAAATGAAAATTCAAAAATATTAATTCATGATATAACGAAACACTTAAAAACCATTCAGCAATTATCGGAAAAAGAAGATTCAAATATATCACAATATATATCCGAAATTGTTGAAGATTTTAGTGTTATGAATCCTGTAGATTATTGCAAAAACTCAGTTGTTAATTTAGTAACCCATAGATATTATGAAATATGCAAAAAAAATAAAATTAATTTTACAATAAGCATCAAAAACGCAAATCTTGATTTTATGAAAGAACATGATATAACAGCTTTGTTAGATAATTTATTAGAGAATGCAGTTGAATCTGCATTGTTGACTGACGATAAATTTATTGATTTTTCTATTTGCACAAGAAATTCAAATTTTGTAATTATTAAAATTTCAAATTCTTGCAATAAGAAACCTAAATACATCAATGGAACTCTTGTATCTTCTAAAATCACCTCTGGTATGCACGGAATCGGAACTAGAAGTATTAAACGAGTAGTTGAAAAATACAATGGAAATTTAGAAATGAAATTTAATAGTGATACAAATACATTTACTTCTACTATTGGAATAAACTCTAATATACAAAATAGCAATCAAACATAATCTTTTATATTTACATATATTATTATTCGTTATTTACTTATTGAAACAGTGTTACCGCCCTTGTTCACGGTAACACTGTTCAGTTACGATTTATCTAGGCTTTTTCGAGTTTTATAATAATCATGTAAGTGCTTAAGTATCGCTCTTTAGAAATAAATTATATTTTCTTAGACTTATATAATCTATCTGCATTGATACTATTGTCTGTTTCAACAATTATTTATGTAATTTTGATGTTAAAAATCAAATTATAGTATCAGGAAAAGGAATATCTAATGAAATGTTTTAAAAATCGCTATAACAATTTATCATATATAATTTTCACAATACTATCTTTGTTTTCAATAAGTCTGATTTTTAACAATAATGTATGGTTTGATGAAGCTTATACACTGTCGCTAATTCAGCACAATTATTCCGAAGTAATTGAAATATTAAAATCGGATATGCATCCTCCTCTATACTTTATATCTCTGAAATTCTTCTGTGAGATTTTCGGTTATTCAATACCGATTACCAAAGCTTTTTCGGTACTTGGCTATATTGCGACGCTTTCACTTGGCTTAACGGTAATCAAAAATCATTTCGGCAGAAAAACATCAACAGTCTATATGCTTACCATCGGCGCGATTCCAATGTCGCTTTATTTCAGCGTTCAGCAGAGATCGTATCAATGGTCCATATTTTTTGTTACACTTTGCTTTACGGAAGCTTTGCTGTTTCTTGAAAATCACGGGACGCGGCATTGCGTTATATTTGTTATCACCGCTTTGTTTGCCGCGTACAACCACATTTACGCTTTGCTTGCGGTCGGCGTGATTTTCATTTTCGTGAATATCTATGCTTTTGTAAAAGACGGAAAGCTGATAAAAGCAATCATAATATCTGATATAGCTATGACGGTGGGATATTCTCCGTGGATTATCCCGCTGTTATATCAAACCGAGGCGGCTGCCGGTAGCTTCTGGCTAAAAGGAGTAGAACCGCTTTCGGTGGTTGTGTTTGCATCGGGACTTGTTATTTCGACGCTGATACTCGCCAAAAAGGAAAACCGCAGGTTATCTGTAATATTTGCGATAACCTGCGTATTAAGCGTTCAGGCGATAGGTCTGCTTGTGACAATTTTCATTCGCCCCTTTTACATAGCGAGGTACAGCGTTGTTATATCGGGAATTTTCGCGCTGCTTGTCGCTTTCGGCACACAACATATAAAAGAAAAAGTTAAAAATATTATTTGCGTATTGCTTTGCGCACTTAACGTAGCCTGTCTTATCGGCACGGGAATATTTGAATACAACCCGTCAATGAATAATTTTTTCAACCGCTTTGATGAAATAGCTTCTTCAACAGATACATTTTTATATTGCGACAGCTCATTCGGAATTTTGTCATATTATTATCCCGAAAACACGCATATCTGCACTTATTACGAACCGTGGTTTTCGGCTTTTGACAATGTTGATTGTGTCAATAAAAAGGATATTGTAAATGATATTGATTTTGATAATACGGTTTGGTTTGTTAAGAACGAATTAACCAAGACGCCTGATTACATAAAAGATAATTTTATTTTGGAATTAACGGATACATTCAAATGTGATTTCAATACCTTTGAGGTGTATTCGATACAAAAATAATTTTAATTCTAAATTTCATGCACCTAATTAATTTAACATAAACAGCAAACTGCTCTTACCGCCGTGTTCACGGTAGCGTTGCTGTGTTGTGACAAATCCTGCATTTCGCAAATCTTTAATAGCTCTGCGAACAGTAGCAGGCGACAGCTTTATGTCGCCTGCTATTTTGTTTACTGAGGGTCAGCATTCGCCGTTTTTGTTGGCTCGGTCGTAGAGGTAGGTATAGACTGCTACAGCTCTGTGAGGCAAGTCCATTTGATAGAGAAAAGTTAGTTTACTCATTACTGTTATCCTCCTGAGGTGGTCGCTCGGTTCTGACGACTACTTTTCCCTGCTTATTTTTGTTCTGTTCAACACTTGAATTTTCGGGTTCTTCTGTTGGCTCATTTTGCTGTTCTGAATTAATAGTATCTTCACTCTCGGTCTGTTCTGTATCTGGCGAGGTCTTTAGGTTTTCATTTTTCTTCTTTTTCTCACTGCTTGCCTCATCAAAATCCGAATCAGTTGCAGGCTGTTCAAGATAGTGAGGATAGTATTTCTGAATTATGTTATTGAACAACTCCGAACGATTGGCATAGTGGACTTCACGGTTTCCGTTTTCCATGACCTCATACTTTTCCTCAAACTCAATACCCCATTTGAAGAACAATTTAAGCTTGACTTTCATCGGATAAAAGCCAGTTTTCATAACAACAAATGTGCCTTTCGGAAGTGACTTCAACTCATCGGGAGTCATCAAAGGTCGTTCAATCATCTGCAATGATTGGGACGGATCATTTTTGCTCCTGCTGACGGAGCCTGACATAACAGTTCTTGAACCGAGAGCTTTTGACAGCACTTCCGCACTTGTGCTGTTGGGAGCAAAGCCGCCGAAAATGGTCAGCTGTGTGTTATCTATGATAACATCAGCACCCTCTTTGCCGTAATTTTTCTCAAGTTGTGCGAAGGATTGAATTATTGGCACTATCTGTAACCGCCTTGAACGAGAGGCAGAGAACATCATTTCAGCCGATTCAATCTTTGGCAATGGCGATAGGTAAGGGTTTGATATTATCGCCACCTTTTCCCCCGCCTCACACCGAACATGAGCGATTTCCACTCATCCGGCGTTCCATCGGTGTATACAAATTCAATAATCATATTTTCTTTTAAACAACAAAATCCTTGTGGTTAGATAGGGTTAAATTTAAGCGTTTTCTCAGCCTGTTCAGTTTATCCTTCTGTCTGCTGTTCAATGAAAATTTCTGTAAATAATAGCTTATAGTTTCTGCATGGACAGCATGTAATAAAATATGGACATCTTGTTTTATCAGTACAAGGTTTGAATATTTGTCGTCTCCGCCGTCTGCTCTTCGAGTTTTGTGATGATAATGTATATCGCCAATTACAAGAGGTTGCCCTGTAATAGCACATTTACCTTGCTGGGCACAATATAACGCTAATCCATTATCGTTATACTCAATGCTTTTGCCCTGCACAGGGTTTTCCATAAGGTAGTGCAGGATATTTACATTCACTTTTTCAAGCGACTTATGAACAGCCGCTCGCCCTTCCGGTGCGTAGATACACCTATTCCTCGCTCTGTGCTTTGGCGGCTTTGTTTGCACATACGCAATCGGAAGCACAAACAATCCTCGAATATATCTTAACTGACTGCTTTGTCCATATGAGCTTGTAAAATAAAGTGTGTAAGTTAAAAAATAGCTTGCACACTTTTTGCATTTGTGCGGTATTTGCCGTTCCGCTGATTTTTGACGACATAAAAATTGCCACAC
>ENA-OPCC01000872-OPCC01000872.1-human-gut-metagenome-genome-assembly--contig:-NODE-872-length-14373-cov-3.455720_pt1 | contig 14373 bp, 13 predicted proteins | sample MGYA00241558_ERZ501467 | MGnify/ENA primary metagenome ERZ501467 (study PRJEB25962, sample SAMEA2042620) | human gut metagenome | biome: human gut; feature: human-associated habitat; material: faeces...
GAGGTGAAGCACCCGGACGGGCGTTCGGCCGGCGTGAACCTGACCCGTGCGGCCTTGGACGCGGCCGTCAAATACCCGTGGACCTTGGCCGAAGCCGACCAACACCCAAAGGGGGAGCGGTCGAAGAAATTCTGCGTCTACCCGGATGACGAGCCGGTATTCCGATGGCTCAAGATCGGCGCGCCTCAGGCTACCAAGCCCATGGAATGCCAGATCATGGACCTTTCGGATGATATCGCCTACTCCGTGCATGACGTCGAGGATTCCATCGCCACCGGCGCGTTCGATCCGATTGTGCTCGCCGATCCGAAGATGCTGGACCACATCATCGAGCAGACGCGCGCATGGTATGCCAACAAGCTGCTGGCCGCGTTCATGCGATTGCGCCGAGAGTATTTGTTCCCTGCATATTTCAATGGTTCGCGCGAATCGTTGGCACAGCTTAAGAACATTACGTCCGATTTGATCGGCCGCTTCTGCTGGTCGGTGGAAACCGCCACGCGCGACACGTACGGGCCCGGGCCGTTGACCCGGTATTCCGCGAACATCGTGATTCCCGAGAACACGAATTACGAGATCGTGGCGCTGAAGGGCATCGCCGTGTACTTCGTCATGGCGCCTCGCGAGCGCGAGCCATTCCATCAGGAGGAGCTCAAGATCGTATCGGATTTGGTCGATGTGCTTATGGCCGATTCGCCGCTCCCATCCGACGCTTTGGAAAGCCAGTTCCTGGCCGATTGGAACGAATCCACCAACGACGACGAACGACTGCGCGTCGCCATCGATCAGGTCGCAAGCCTGACCGACAACTCCGCCCTGGCCCTGCACTCCATCTTGTGCTGAGGGCGTGTTGGGCGGGCGCTTCCCTCAGTCTCGCTGCGCGAGCCAGCTCCCCTCGGGTGAGGGGAGCTGTCGCTGTAGGCGACTGAAGGGAGTTTCGCGGAAGAAATGATAACCGACGGTAAAAATTTACCGTGTCTCAGGTGAGGCGGTACTCTAGAGACTTATGGTCGGAATGATTAAGAAAGAAGATGTCGAGAAGGTGCGCGCCGCCGCGGACCTGTATGACATTGTATCTGCGACCGTAACGCTTAAGCCCTCCGGCACCGGCACCTTCGTGGGCCTGTGCCCGTTCCACGACGAGAAAACCGGCAGCTTCAACGTGCGCCCCTCACTCGGCGTGTGGCACTGCTTCGGCTGCGGCTTGGGTGGCGAAGCTTTCTAAGGGCCTTTGCCTCGATCTGGCGGACGCGCTCACGGGTGACGCCGAAGTCGCGGCCCACCTCTTCCAGCGTGCGGGGACGGCCATCGTCCAGACCAAAGCGGAGACGGATGACCTTCTCTTCACGGGGGGTCAGGCTCTTGAGAGCCTGATTGATCTGCTGGGCCACCATAGCGCGGTCAGCAGCCTTGCCGGGAGCCTCGGCATTCTCGTCGGCGACGAAATCGCCCAGAGAGGAATCCTCTTCCTCACCCACGGGGCTTTCCAGACTTGCCGGCTCCTGTGCCATGCGCTGAATCTCACGCACACGCTCCACACTCATATCCATGGCCTTTGCCAGCTCTTCCGGGGTCGGCTCGTGGCCGTTCTGGTACACCAGCTGGTTGGTGGCCTGACGCATCCGGTTGATGGTCTCCACCATGTGCACCGGAATGCGGATGGTACGGGCCTGATCCGCAATGGCACGGGTGATGGCCTGACGGATCCACCAGGTTGCATAGGTAGAGAAGCGGAAGCCGCGGTCACAGTCGAACTTCTCGGCAGCCTTGATCAGGCCGATGTTGCCCTCCTGGATCAGATCCAGGAATGCCAGATTGTGGCCCACATGCTTTTTGGCAATGGACACCACCAGACGCAGGTTCGCTTCGCTCAGGCTGCGGCGGGCGTTCAGGCCATCGCGGCGGGTCTTGAGCAGCTCAGCGCGCTTTTCGTCGCTCAGAGGGCCGTTCTCCACAGCCTCCATAGCTTCCTCTTCGGCAGCCTTTTCCTCGGCATCCTCGCTGGGCTTCTCGTTGCCCTCCTCGTCCAGATCTTCGGTATAGCTGCGGCTGTTCTCATCCTCTTCAAACGAGAAGCGGGCGCTGTTCTTTTTGATGTACTCAGGCGCGCCGTACTTCTGGCGGTCGGCCTGCAGGATGTGGGCAGCCTCGGCACCGGCATGGATGCGGCGGCTCAGCTCCACCTCCTGCTCCGCGCTCAGCAGCGGGATCTGGCCGATCTGCTTGAGGTAGTTCTTAACGGGGTCGTCCAGCAGTTCGTCCATGGCAGCCTTCAGGTCTGCAGGGTTCTCCTCGCTCTGCTCTTCCTCGTCCTCGCTGATGCCCATATCATCGTTGTTGTTCTCGGCATTCTCGACCTCGGCCATGATGCTGTCCACATCCAGCGTAGGCTCTGCATCCTCTTCCTGAACCTTGATGCCGCGTTCTTCCAGAAGGGTGTAGAGCGTTTCCTCATCCATTCTGCACTGTGCAGCCAGCGCCTTGGCCTCCTTGGCCGAAATGGTGCCTTCGCCTTTCGTCAACAGTTCCTTTAAAGTCATGCCCATTTTGCTCTCTCCTTCTTGCTCCGGGGATGCTCCCGCCGGGGGAAATCCTGTAATAAAGTGTTCCTGCGCATCAGATCACAAGTCCTCCGTTCACGCCGAACACCTGACCGGTGATGTAGCCCGCACCCTCGCCGGCAAGGAACACCAGCAGCTGCGCCACTTCGTCTGCGCTGCCAAGACGGCCCACAGGGGTCTCTTCGGCCAGCGCTTCCTTATCCTCGGCGGTGAATGCTGCCATCATATCGGTATCAATGACCCCGGGCGCAACACAGTTCACTGTGATGCCGCTTGGGCCTTCTTCTTTGGCCAAAGCCTTGGTCAGGCCGATCAGGCCTGCCTTTGCTGCAGAGTAATGCACCTCGCAGCTGCCGCCGGTCTGGCCCCACATGCTGCTCACGGTCAGGATGCGTCCGGCCTTGCGGCGGATCATACCCGGCAGCGCCAGCTGACACAGGTGGAACGCACCGGTCAGGTTCACGTCCAGCATATGCTGCCACTCTTCCGGGGTGATGTCGGTGAACAGCTTCTGCTGGGCGATGCCTGCATTGCTCACCAGCACATCCACACGGCCCAGTGCCTGTTCTGCGGTGCGGAACGCAAGCTCGCAGCTGGCGCGGGACGCCACATCGCACTGCACAGCGGTGATGCTGGGCAGCTGTTTTTCCAGCTCTGCAGCGGCTTTGGCATTGCTGTGGTACAGCACCGCCACGCGGTAGCCCGCCGCATAGAACGCCCGAGCCGCAGCGGCACCAATGCCGCGGTCGCCGCCGGAGATCAGCACACAGCGGCCATTGGCTGCTGTGTGCACGGCAGGTGCAGGTGTTTTCTCCGGCTCTTCCTGCACAGGCTCCGGCATTTCCGGCTGTGGCGCAGGCTGGGACTTTTCCAGCACCATCACCCGGGTGGGTTCGTCCACCACGGGTGCTGCCGCCTTTGGCTTTGGCGGTACGGGCGGCTCCTGTGCAGCCTGTTCCGGCTGCGGCTCCTCACCCGACAGATTGAACGTCAGTTCAAATTCATCTTCGTACAAGAGTATAGTCCTCCTGTCGTGATCTCTGCACTGCAAAGGTATGCCGTGCAGGAGATGTCTGTGCGGCCCATCGCCGTCCGTTCAGCGTCCATTTCTTATCCGGTCAAAGTCCGGTGCTCGGCGCGGCAGACAGCTGTATAAGATGGGTTTCGACAAAACACCATTAAATAATATAGCACAATTTGCCGAAAAAAGAAAGTGGAAGCCGCCTACTTTTTACGCAGCTTCCACTTTTTTACGGTTTCTTCATATTCCGTGCCGGTCATACAGGCGGTTTCCACTTCGGCCGGGCCGCAAGCCGTGCCCGCAGATCCTTGAAAAACACCTGCAGCAGCTCCTGTGCTTCCTCTGCGCGCAGCCCCTGCTCCACCACCGGGTGGTGGTTGAAGGGCATTGCAAACAGGTCAGTCACACTGCCGCAGCAGCCCGCCTTGGTGTCTGCCGCGCCGTATACCACCCGCCGGATGCGGCTGTTGATGATGGCCCCGGCGCACATGGGGCACGGCTCCAGCGTGACGAACAGCTCGCACTCCCACAGCCGCCAGCCGCCCAGCTTTTTGCAGGCGGCATCAATGGCCAGCAGCTCTGCGTGATGCAGGGCGTTTTTTTCGGTCTCGCGGGTGTTGTGGGCGGCAGCTACCACTTCGCCGTTGCGGGCCACCACGGCCCCCACCGGCACCTCGCCCAGTGCAGCCGCCTTGCGGGCTTCTTCCAGCGCAAGGCCCATCAGTTCAGAATCGGTCATAGGTTTCCCTTTATCCTGCTGCAAAAACCAGCAGATTATTCAATGTATGCAAAAGCATCCCCGGCCATACCCTGCCGGTGCGTTCACGAAGTGCGCCCAGCACAAGGCCGCAGCCAAGCGCCCACGCCATGCCCGCCGGGGTGCCGTGCTGCACCGCAAACAGTACCGCCTGCAGCGCCGCGGCCTGCCATCTGCCCAAGGGCTGCGCCAGCTGCTGGATGGCACCGCGGAACACCAGTTCCTCCACGACAGGTGCAGCGATGCAGTGGTGCACAAAACTCAGCGCCCGCACATCCCACGCCGGGGCAGGCAGAAATGCCAGCACTTTGCCTGCCAGCAGGTAGGCCAGTGCGCAGCCGAACGCAGCCAGCAGCGCCCTTGTTTTTGCCTTTTGCTCCATGGCCTGCCCTCCCTGCCGTGCGGTTCTCAGCGCCTATCTTATCATAAGCAGCGGCTTTTACGCAAGTATTTTGCGCTGGGACGAAGCAATTTTCGCTCAGGCAATTGACTTTTCCCTGTGGATTCTGGTATAATGTTTCCCGACGTTTTATTGCAAAGCGTCGGGAAACATGACTTGAATTTGTTTTTACCGGAAATCCGGAGGTATTTTATGATCCGTATTCTCACCGATTCTGCGTCCGACATCCTGCCCGCCGAAGCCGAGCAGCTGGGCGTGACCGTGATCCCTCTGAACGTGACGCTGGAGGATGGCAGCATCCTGCGGGATGGCATCGACATGACCCCCACCGAATACTATGCCCATCTGGCCAGCTGCCGCAAGCTGCCCACCACCAGCCAGCCCAGCCCGGAGCTGTTCGAGAAGTTCTATCTGGAAGCCGCTGCCGCCGGGGACGAAGTGCTGGGCATCTTCCTGTCCCACCAGCTGTCCGGCACATGGCAGTGCGCAAAGCTGGCCGCAGACCTCGCCAATGTAGACAACGTGCTGTTTGTGGACAGTGCCACCGTGTGTCTGGGCGAATCGCTGCTGGTGCGTCTGGCCGTGCAGCTGCGTGACGCAGGCAAGACGCTGGTGCAGATCGCCACCGATCTGGAGCACGCCAAGGAGCATCTGCATCTGGTTGCCGCAATCGACGATCTGAAGTATCTGCGCAAGGGCGGCCGTCTGCCTGCCGCTGTGGCCGTCGCGGGCGGGATGCTGGGCATCAAGCCCCTCATCACCATCAAGGACGGTAAGGTAGCCATGGCCGGTAAGGCCCGCGGCCTGCCCGGTGCCTATGTGGCCCTGTTCAAGAAGATCGAAGAGCTGGGCGGCATCAGCCCGGACTTTACCGCTGTTGCCGGTTATTCTTCCAGCCTGCGGGAAGTGCAGCCCATCGAGAACTACTTCCGTGAAAATCTGCACATGGGCGAACCGCTGGTGCGCCAGATCGGCTGCGTCATCGGCACCCACGCAGGCCCCGGTGCATTTGGTCTGGCATTCTTTGACAAAGAGCTGGTGCTGGAATAAGCGACCACCGAAAAAAGATCATCCGAGCAAAGTCGGGCAGCCTGCGGGCTGCCCGGCTTTTTTTTGCAGCGGGAAACGGGCGCAAACTCCCTCAGTCAAAACCTGACGGTTTTGCCAGCTCCCTCGGAGAGGGAGCCTCTGGCGCGCCCGGCGCTCACAGCACTGCGTCCGAGATGAGCTTGCCCAGCAGCAGCACCAGCACCACCAGCATCATGGGACGGATGAAGCGCGCACCCTTTTTCAGGGCGAAATGGGACCCCAGCAGGTTGCCCAGAATGTTGCTGACGGCGCAGGGGATGCCGATGTGGAACACCACCAGACCGTTCATCAGATAGGTGAACAGGCTGGCGTAGTTGCTGGCAAGATTCAGCACCTTGCCGTTGCCGTTGGCGGTGCGCAGGTCAAAGCCCATCAGGGTGGTAAAGGCAATGATGGCAAAGGTGCCGGTGCCCGGGCCCACGATGCCGTCGTACAGGCCGATGCCCAAGCCGATGCCCAGCGCCAGCAGGATCTTTTTCAGGTTCAGGGTGCCGTCGTCCCGGTTCTGGTCCGGCAGGTCGCGCTGCCACAAAATGACCACCGCCGCCACTGGCAGGATGAGGAACATCATGGTGCGCAGCAGTTCATCGCTGAGCAGCAGCACGATATGTGCCCCCAGTGCACTGCCCGCAAAGCTGCCAATGGCTGCAAGGATGCCCACCTTCAGGTTCATTGCACCGTTTTTGAAAAAGTTGGCTGTGGCAAAAGTGGTGCCGCAGGCGGCGCTGAATTTGTTGGTAGCATAGGTGTAGTGGGGCGGCAGCCCGGCAAACAGATAGGCCGGCAGGCTGATAAGACCGCCGCCTCCGGCTGCCGAATCCACAAAGCCTGCAAAGCCCGTCATCAGAACGAGAAACGCCATCATCCATGGCGAGAGCGTGATACCCATTGTTATAATTCCTTTTATTTTTCCAATTTTGTTTTTTGGAACATGCGTCTCAGGACAGGGACAGTCGGCCCTCACAGGCCAGTACCTGATCCAGGATCATCCGCGAGACGCGGGCACCGTACACCATGGCGGGGTGTTCATTGTATTCGATGATATCGTGAAAGTCCTTGTTCATCAGCACGATGACATACTCGCCGTAGGGGGTGTGGACGATGCCGCCATCGTTGCGGCAGGCGTTCATGCTGCCGCTTTTGCTGGCCACCCAGATCAGCTCCGGCGCTCCGGTCTCCTCGCAGTCGAGGTAATACTGCGGGAAGTCGTGGGTCAGCATGGTGTTGTAGTGCTGCTGGCGCAGGATGGAAAGCATCTCCGCGCTGGCTTCCCGGCTGACAAGCTCCCCTTTTGCAATGCGGGCGAACAGCGCCGCGTAGTCGCGCGGCGTGGTGGTGCCAAGCCGGCGGTAGCGGTCAAAGTGCAGCGGATTGTGCAGCACAGTATGCGCAAAGCCCAGCTCCCGGATGCAGGCGTTGATGGTATCCAGTCCCAGATAGTCGATGATCATATTGGTGGCGATGTTGTCCGAACAAATGATCATCATGGTGGCGGTGTCCTTCACCTTGAGCTTTGCGCCCACGCCCAGCGCGCGCAGCATACCGCTGCCGTCCACGAACTGGCTCTGCTCATAGGTGATCTCTTCGGCAAGGTCTGCTTTGCCGCGCTGCGCCTGCAAATACAATGCAGCGAGAATGAACGCCTTGATGGTGGATGCCGTCTCAAATTCTTCGTCCGCGCCCACCTCCACGGTATGGCCCTGCAGGTCGTCCACGAACACGCTCATTTTGCCCTGATAGCAGTACAGCTCCGCAGCAATGCGCTTTTCCAGCGTCATGTTTTTATCCATATCGGCATATTCTCCGTTGTTATTACAAATTTTCCTCAAAAAAGCGCATGGCATTGCGGTAGTAGATACCTTCCACCTCGTCCTCGGTAAAGCCCTCTTTGCGCAGGGCATCCGCCAGCAGCGGCAGGAAGGCAGCATTTTCCAGCTGGTGGGGGCCATCGATGCCATCAAAATCGCTGCCAAGGGCAATCATCTGTGCACCGCCTACCTGCTTATAGTGGGCTGCATGCTTTGCGATCAGCTCCACCGTGCTGCGGCAGTTTTCCGGGTGGGTGGGGTCGGTGTCCAGAAAGGGCGCATAGTAGTTCAGGCCAGCAATGCCGCCGCGCTCCGAAAGGGCGCGGATCATCTCATCGGTCAGGTTGCGGGTGTGGGGTGCCAGTGCACGGCAGTTGGAGTGGCTGGCCGCAAAAGGCCGGGTGCCGTGCTCCACGATATCCCAGAAGCCCTTGTCCGAAAGGTGGCTCACATCCACGATCATGTGCATCCGTTCCATCTCGGCCAGAAATTCAAAGCCCTTCCCGGTCAGGCCCTTTTCGGTCTGGGGCACCAGCACCCCGCCGGGGTTCCGCTGCGGCGCTGCCAGCTCGTTTTCGTGGTTCCATGTCAGGGTCATCATGCGCACGCCCAGCTCATACATCCGGCGCAGCACCCCCGCGCTGCCCTTGCAGCAGGCGCCTTCCTCGATGGTGAGCATCCCGCTGATCTTTCCCGCCGCAGCATTCCGGCGGATGTCCGCCGCCGTGTACACCGGAGCAATTTTTTCCGGGTATGCCGCCATGATGCGCTTGAACTGGTCGATCTCTTCCAGCGCTGTCACCAGCGGGTCCGCTCCGGGCGTCTTATCATCCAGATTGACGAATGCTGCAAAGCACTGCAGCAGATAGTCGCCTTTCTGTAATTTTTCAAGGTCGATATGCAGATCGTTCTGCGCGAAGCTCTTGGGCCGGCCCGCATGTTCGGCTTTGCGCAGCTCGCTGAGGGTATCGCAGTGCAGATCCCAGACTTTCATGATGTTTTCTCCTCTTTATTCCTCTTGCAGCAGCTGCAGCAATTCCTCTGGTTTCATGGACAGGATCGCTCCGTCTGCCGAGCCGGTGACCGTCTCGGCAAGGTCCTGCTTTGCCTGCTGCAGCTCCACGATCTTTTCTTCAATGGTGTCCTGCGCAATGAGCTTGTACACCTGCACCGGATTGCGCTGGCCGATGCGGTAGGCGCGGTCGGTGGCCTGATTCTGCGCAGCCACGTTCCACCACGGGTCGTAGTGGATGACGATATCTGCCGCCGTCAGGTTCAGGCCGGTGCCGCCCGCCCGCAGCGAGATGAGGAACACGTCCGCTTCGCCGCTGTTGAACCGGCGCACAAGCTCCGCACGCACCGGCTTTGGGGTGGATCCCTGCAGGGTAAAGTGGCTCACGCCCGCTTCGTCCAGCCGTTTTGCCAGCAGCTCCAGCATGGAGGTGAACTGGCTGAACAGCAGGATGCGGTGTCCGCCCTCCACAGCAGCCGTCACCAGCTCCATGCAGGCTTCCAGCTTGGCACTGCCGCCGTCCCAGTTGTCTGCCACAAGGCGCGGGTCGCAGCAGATCTCCCGCAGGCGCATGAGCACTGCGAACACCGCCATTTTATCCTCCGGCTTTGCAGCGCGCAGCTTTTCCCGCGCGTCCACCACAGCGGCAAGGTAGAGCTTGCGTTGCTGCTCGTCCAGCTCGATGCGGTGGAGATTCTCGGTCTTGGGGGGCAGCTCTTTGAGCACCTCGGACTTCATGCGCCGCAGGATGAACGGCCCGGTGAGCTGGTTCAAACGGCGCAGTGCGTCTTTGTCGTCCTCCTGCACGATAGGCTTTTCAAACCGGGCGCAGAAGGTCTTGTAGGGCGGCAGATACCCCGGCATCAGGAAGGAGAAGATGCTCCACAATTCGCCCAAGCGGTTCTCCACCGGGGTGCCGGTAAGGGCAAACCGCACTTTGCTGTTCACCCCGCACACCGCCTTGTACTTTTGGGTAGTGTGGTTCTTGATGGCCTGCGCTTCGTCCAGAATGCAGGCGTAGAATTGCTGCCCGCTGTAAAGCTCCTCGTCCCGGCGCATCAGATCATAGCTGGTCACCACAAGGTCGGCTTCCGCCCACTGCTTTGCCAGCTCTGCCCGGTGAGCAGCGTCGCCGTCCACAGCCACGCAGGAAAGCTGCGGCGTGAACTTCTGGCATTCCTCCTGCCAGTTGAGCACCAGCGATGCCGGGCAGACGATGAGGCTGGGCAGGCGCTGGCCGCTTTCCTTCATGGCCAGCAGGTAGCTGAGCACCTGCACGGTCTTGCCAAGGCCCATATCGTCGGCCAGAATGCCGCCCATGCCGTAGCCGTCCAGCGTGCGCAGCCAGCGGTAGCCATCCCGCTGGTACTTGCGCAGCACATTGTGCAGGCTTTCCGGCGGAGTATACTCGCTGTCCTTCACGGCGTGAAAGCTGCGGCTGATGCGGCGGAACGCATCGTCGCGGTTGAAACGCAGGCCGTTCTGGCCCGAGAGCGCCCAGTCGAGACTGGGTGCACGGTAGAGCGGCAGCTCGGCGTGGCCGCTCTTGAGCTTGGCCCCGGAAAGTTCCAGTGTATCGTTCAGTTCGTCCAGTCCTTCCAGACTGTCGTCCAGCCGCAGCAGACGGCCGTCCCGCAGGCGGTGGTAGCGCTTTTTCTGGTGCAGGGAGCGCAGCAGGTCTTTCAGCTCTGCCACCGGGAACTCGCCGGTATCCACTTCCAGATCCAGCACACTGCCGTGCACCGAAACGCCCACCGTGATGCGGGGCGGCGCGGCCTGCAGGCTGCGGAAGGCATCCGTCAGGTATACTTCACCCTCGGCCAGCAGGGCCGGCACGCCCTCCTCCAACATGCGGTAGATCTCGTCCTCGTCAGCGGTGCCGTACACTTCCTCTCTGCCGCCCACACCGGGCTGCAGATAAGAGGCCAGCAGCCGCTTTGCCCGGCTCTCGGCGCGCACATCCCGCAAAAGCCCTGCCGGAGACGACACGAACGGCGTGACCTTATCCTCCCCGTACAAAAACTCCGCGTGTGCTTCGATGCGGAAGCTGTCCGGTGCGTCCAGATAGAACTGCACCACCGGTTCCAGCGGGATCTGGTTCAACAGCAGACGTTCCGGGTCCACGATGTTCAGCTTGCTGCCCAGCTCCGGCAGCACATAGCTGCAAAAGGCCGTGGCATCTGCGCTGGTAAAGAACAGGCTTTTGCCGCCCAGCGCCTGCAATGCGGGCAGGATGCGGGTGCACCCGGGCCGCTGCAGCCGCCAGAGCGTATCCTCGCTGAACAGGTAATCATAGTCAAGGCCCTGCACGCTGGCAAGGGCCGGGCTGCCTTCCACCTGCACACCGCCGCGGCGGCGCTCCACGGTCATGGTAATGACGGGCAGACCTTCCCGCAGCTCGTACCCGCCCAAAAAACCGGTATGTTCGTACAGCTGCACAAGGTCATCAAAGATCTCGCCGGTCAGGATCATACCTCCCGCCGGGCCTTGTTCGGCCCCGCCGTACACCCGCACGGCGGCTTTATCCATGCTCTGCCTTGCGTTCACCTGACGGCGCAGCAGCTGCAAAAGCGCACGGGACTCTTCATCAAAGGCATCCCACCGGTGCACAAAAGCCAGTGCCTTGCCGTAGCTGACGCTTTTGCCCATCTCGACGGCTTCCATCAGGTTCGGGATGCTTTTTACCACATACTGCCGCCCGCCGTCCGAGATGCGCAGCCGCAGCCATGGCTGTGCGCCGGGCACGAGGGTCAGCTCCGGTTCCAGATGGGCAAAGCCGGTGCGCTGGGCGGTCTCGTCCACGCCAAGGTTTTCAAGGGCTGCTTCCTTGTAGGTATCCAGCAGCCTGCGGGCCTCGTGATCCGACACCGGCGTTTCGCCGTGCCACTTTTTTCCAAACAGCATTTCCAGCCCGGAGGCATAGCTGTCCCGCCGGGCCAGTTCCGGGGCAAGGCCCGCCGCGCCGCGCACAACACCGGGAATCGCATCCGGCTTTGCCGCCGGTGCAGGGGCATTCTTTTCGGCATCGTCCAGCAACAATGCGCCGATATGCTTGCAGTAGGTGCCCTCGCCGTTCTGGTTATACGGGCAGCTGCAGGACGCACTGACAAAGCTGCCGTTCTCCCGCAGCCATGCCTGCGTATAGTAATAGCTGCCGCCGCTGCCCTGTACCATGGCCGAAATATGGCGCACGCCGTCCTCGTTCACGGTACAGGTGCTCTGCTGGATGCGCTTGCGGTATTTCTTGGCCCGCTCAAAAATGTTATCGCCCAAAAGCGTGCGGATCTCGTCTGCATCCATGGCTGTTCCCTCCCGGTTTGGCTGTAAAACCTTCTTATCTTATAAGAATACCGCACCCGCACCCCGGATGCAAGAGGGATCTGCCGCTCAATTTCCATACAAAAAAATCCCGTTCCTTTTCAGGAACGGGATCATTTTACGATCTTGGAATGCTGCGGGGATCACTTGACAGTCTTGCCAAGCTCAGCATCCGTCTCAATAGCGCGCTCACGGATCTTTTCCAGCGTCTGCTCACTGAGGATATGCTCTGCCTTGCAGGCATCTTCGGCGGCGGTCTTTTCGTCCACGCCCAGCTGCATAAAGAAGTGGGTCAGCAGACGGTGACGGCTATAGATGCGCTCTGCGATCTCGCGGCCCGGTGCCAGCAGGGTCAGGTTGCCCTCGCCGTCCACCGCGATATAGCCGTTCTCGCGCAGCTTCTTCATGGCAATGCTGACGCTGGCTTTGGTAAAGCCCAGCTCATTGACCACGTCGATGGAGCGCACTTTGCCCATACGCTGACTCAGCATCAGGATCGTTTCAAGATAATCTTCTGCGGATTGGTGGATCTGCATGGTATGTTTGCCTCCTGTCTGTGCCGGGATGCAAAGCACCACGGTTTCATATAGTACAAGATATCACACTTTTTGCCGATGTGCAAGCAATTCGCGGAAGTTTGTTAAAACAAACCAAATTTATCCTGCGCAAATCTGCTGTTTTGCCGGTTTTTAGTCGGCCGCGTTTTGTGCAAAGGCGATCAATTATTTTGCTTCCAGATATGCCGCCGGGCCGGACTGGTACAGGTCGCCGCCGTGGGCATCCAGGATCACCGTCAGCGGCATATCCTTCACAATCAGGCGGCGCACGGCTTCACAGCCAAGGTCCGGCCATGCGATCACTTCCAGCGTCTGCACGCTTTTTGCCATCAGCGCACCGGCCCCGCCAAGCGCTGCCAGATACACAGCCCCGTTGCGCACCACAGCCGCCTTTACGGCATCGTCCCGCTTGCCCTTGCCGATCATGATCTTATTGCCAAGGTCCAACAGGCGCGGGCTCATGGCATCCATGCGGCCACTGGTGGTGGGTCCCGCCCAGCCGATCACCTGGCCCGGGCGTTCCGGCGTGGGGCCAACGTAGTAGATGGCGCTGCCGGTCAGATCAAAGGGCAGCGGTTCGCCTTTTTCCAGCGCTTCGGTCATCCGCCTGTGGGCCTGATCCCGGGCGGTGTACACCACACCGGAAAGCAGCACGGTGTCGCCCGCCTTGAGCGGGGCAAGGTCCTCGGCCGTGCAGGGAGTCGTCAGTCTGTATTCCATCTTTGCCCCTCCTTACAGTTCCGCGCTTGCACGGCGGGTCACATGGCAGGAAACATTCACCGCCGCAGGCAGGCCCGCCACATGGGTAGGCATCTGCTCAATGGCAAGGCCCAGACAGGTGGTCCTGCCGCCAAAGCCCTGCGGGCCGATGCCCAGCTCGTTGATGGCGGCAAGCAGCTCCTGCTCCAGCTGTGCGTAATAGGGGTCGGGGTTCGGCACATCCAGCGGACGCAGCAGGGCCTTCTTTGCCAGATACGCCACCTTGTCAAAGCTGCCGCCCACGCCGATGCCCAGCACGATGGGCGGGCAGGGGTTGGAGCCTGCCAGCTTCACCGTGTCCAGCACGAACTTTTTGAAGCCCTCCACGCCGTCGGCGGGCTTGAGCATTTTGATCTGGCTCATGTTCTCGCTGCCAAAGCCCTTGGGTGCCACCGTGATGCGGCAGCCCTCGCCGTCCACCAGATGCACTGTGATGGCCGCCGGGGTGTTGTCGCCGGTATTGCCCCGGCGCAAAGGGTCTGCCACAATGCTCTTGCGCAGGTAGCCGTCGGTGTAACCCCGGCGCACGCCCTCATGGATGGCAGCTTCAAAGCTGCCGTCAATGTGCACATCGGTGCCAAGCTCCACAAACACGCAGGCCATGCCGGTATCCTGACAGATGGGCAGATTCTCTTCTTTCGCCGCCGCGAGGTTCGACCAGAGCAGGTCGAGGGTGTTCTTTGCCAGCGGCCAGGGCTCTTCGGCCCGGGCCTTGTCCAGTGCTTCCTGCACGTCCCGGGGCAGGCGGGTGTTGGCCTCGATGCAGAGGCGGGCCACGGTGTCCGTAATCTGCTGCGCGGAAATGGTTCTCATAGGAGCTCCCTCCGTTTACAGGCGGGCCACGCCGCTCTCGCGGGCAGCTTTTGCCACAGCGTTCGCCACAGCCTCGGCCACCCGGGGGTCGAAGGCACCGGGGATGATGTTCTCTTCGCTGCGGTCATCGTCGGTGATGAGGTCAGCGATGGCGTAGGCGGCGGCCAGCTTCATCTTGTCGTTGATGTCGCGGGCGCGGACGCTCAGAGCGCCCTTGAAGAGGCCTGGGAAGCAGAGGACGTTGTTGACCTGATTCGGGAAGTCGCTGCGGCCGGTGG
>ENA-OPCC01000885-OPCC01000885.1-human-gut-metagenome-genome-assembly--contig:-NODE-885-length-14215-cov-3.181215_pt1 | contig 14215 bp, 7 predicted proteins | sample MGYA00241558_ERZ501467 | MGnify/ENA primary metagenome ERZ501467 (study PRJEB25962, sample SAMEA2042620) | human gut metagenome | biome: human gut; feature: human-associated habitat; material: faeces...
CCAAATAACATTACGAGTTATTCCCCAAGTCTTTGCCTCACCACCAGGATTATCTGTACCAAATGGTTCCGTCATTAATTTTAACCCATAGTTATTTATTAGATCTGTTGCTAATAACTCAGCTTTATTATATTCTCCTACAGCTAAATAGCATTTGATAAGAAGATGTATACAAGCCTCTTTATTTACCATACCATAGAGAGACATGCTCTGTTGTGAGGGTACATGTTCAACAGCAAATTTCAAATCATGAATCAACATATCTAAAATTGCTTCTTTTTTCGTTGAACGGTAATTTTGTTTAGGCATATCGATGATTTTAGTAACCAAAGGTACATCTCCAAATTCAAACACTAAATTATAATATTTCATCGCACGATGAAAATAAGCACGGCCTTTATATTCATTACGAATTACTTCATTCAACCCCTTTACCTGATCAATATAAGAAAGAACCGTATTAGCATATTTAATACCATTAAAAGCCTCATTCCAAAGATACATTAATCTATTCGTATCACCACCTGTATCCATATTGGAAGTTGGAGTAAGTTTATTTGCAAAATCATCCTGAAAACCTGACCCCGCATCTGTCTTACCATAAAGTCCTATTTCAGAAAAGAAATAATCAGATGCTAATGGAGTATTATTACCATTTTTAGGATCAACAATCATCATTTTGAGATGGCGATCACAAACAGCCAATGCTGCCTGAAGTCCTGCCTCTGTGGTATAAGTAGTGGTAGGTTCGTAAAATGACAATGGATCTTGAGCCAAAAAATTCTCAGAGCAACCTGACAATGTAAAAGCTGCTGTTATATAAACAATACCTTTTGCAATAAGTATATTCTGTTTTTTCATATCTGTAAATGTTATAATGTAAAATTCAGACCAAAATTATAGGTACGAGTAGCTAATCCACCAGTTTCTGGATCTCCATACTCCCAATCATTAGTAAAGACAGCTATATTACGAATAGAAGCAGTAACACGTATACGATCAATTAAAAACTTGCGTGTCCATTTCTGTGGTAAAGTATATCCCAAGGAAATATTATCCAGACGAATAAATGAACGATTATAAACTTTTGCTGGGGCAGTAGCTCCCGATGGTCCAAGCGCATCTAGCCGAGCATATTTGTTTGTTGGATTTTCAGGAAGCCAATATCCACCTTTGAAATTATTAAAGGCATAAGTAACAGAAGACGCTTGATTAAGCTGATTAAGATAATTGACTGATTTACTCTTATGTCCCATATAAGAGTAAAGAGAGAAATATATATCTAAATTCTTCCAAATAGTAAAGTTATTACGTAAGTTCCAGTAAATCGGTGGAGTTTTCTTACCTTGAAAAACCTTATCCCTATCATTATAAACAGGTGTCCGTGTACCATCTTCATTGATAATATCATCCGCCGTATATATATTACTTACTTTAGGATCACCTGGCCGTTGTCCCACCAAACTTGCCTTCTCGGCTTCATCTACTTGCCAAATACCCTCTACTTTAAAATCCCAAATTTCATCAATAGCTTTACCTATGAACCAACCATTAGTTTTATCATCCATTTCTTTTTTACCTATTACATTACCAGTATTATCGATCACATCTTCATATTCATAATAAAGATGATTTATTTTATTGGCATTAAAAGAAAAGTTCAAAGTTGAAGTCCAACGAAAATTTGGCCGATCAATATTTACTGAACTAAAAGAGAGCTCGACACCTGTATTTTGAATTTCACCTAGATTTGTATAAATAGAACTAAAACCTGAGAAATTAGGTAAACGTTGACTCATAATCATATCATGTGTCTTTTTAAAATAATAGTCTATACTACCACTTAAACGATTATCCAACACAGCGAAATCAAGTCCAATATTAAATGATTCCGTTTTCTCCCATTGTAAACCTGGATTAGCCAAACGGTCCATCATTAAATACTTCATATCTGTTGCTACTGATCCATCAGGATTCAAGTAATTCATTGTGGCTCCTAATCCTGCACCTAAATTAGCCAATGACAAATAGGAATTTGCAAGTGAACGATTACCATTCTTACCCCAAGAAAAACGTAACTTACCTGTATTCAGCCACGGAAGGTTCACAAACTTCTCATTGGAAAAATTCCAAGCTACAGAAAAAGATGGAAACGTTGCATAAGGATTGGAAGAGCCAAATGCTGAATAGCCATCACGACGAACAGACCCTGTAAATAGATAACGATTATCATAAGAATAAAATAGACGTCCTAATAAAGCGCAGGCCGTTTCATGGGTATCATCAGTTCCAAAACTACTATCTTCCAATGTAGCATTTTGAGTATTATGGAAACCTAATGCATCAGAAGGCTGGATATTACGAGCCTTAATATTATCTGACCAATAGCGTCGTTCTTCAGCTTCTTGTACCAAAGTCACCATAAAATGATGTACATCTTTAAAAGTATAATCCCACGTAATCGTATTATTTAAGGACCAATCAAATCTTTTCGCCCATCCACGATTAACACCGCGATCTCTAACATTGCTATCCGGATAATCAGCCGACATAAAATAGCGATCATAAAAAAACTGATAACGAGGTGCAATATTAAAATCATAGGTAATATTAAAAGGCAATTTTATTCTAGAATTAAATACTGTATTAAATATAGTATAGCCCTTCTCTAAATCATTATATTGATTACTAAACCAATAATTATAACCGCGTTTTATATCACTATCCATCGGATATTGAATGTAACTACCATCTTCATCATACAATGATGCATAAGGACTTAAACGAAGCATAGTAGTAGTTGACAACATATTCTGTTCTGTTTCAAGATTAATAGACTGTGTTCCATCACTACGATCTTGAAAATTGATATTAGCTCCTATTTCCAGCCAATCAGTAACCTTTCCATTTACTTTAAGATTGGAACGAAATGACTTATAATCATCTCCATAAAGTACACCTTGATTTTTTAGGTATCCGAAAGATATATAGTAATTGATACGATCGCTAGCGCCACTGATATTTGCATTATAATCCTGTCTGATCCCAGTTCGAAATACTTGATCCTCCCAATTTACCGTTTTACCCAAAAGATAGTTATTATAAACATTAGATGATTCATCCAAGCCGAGACGACGAGCATATATACTTTGAAGCGATTCTCCATCAGAACTAGTAGAAAGAGCTTTCCATTGATCAATATTCATACCATACTGTAAAAGATTATCAGGGCTATCATAATATCCTACCCCCTTATCTCCAATGGCATAGTAAGAATAATTACCTTTTTCATCAAAACCAAGGGTGGTAGTTTTATACCAATCTTCTCGAAACTTCATATACCCCATTGCATCATAAACACTTCGAAAATCACTTTTCGTATCAAGGCCAAGACTTGTAGAAATATTAATAACAGGTTTGCCTACTTTACCTTTTTTGGTAGTAATAATGATGACGCCACAAGCTGCCTTAGCTCCATAAATAGCTGTAGACGAAGCGTCTTTCAAAACATCTATTTGACTAATATCATTAGGATTAATTTCTGACAATTCACCATAAAACACCATACCATCTAAAACGATAAGTGGGGCATTATGATCACCGTCTGTGTACACAGAGTTCTGGCCTCGTAATTGAATTGAGCCACCTCCTTTAGCAGAAGTATCGTAACCAATCTGTAAACCGGCTGTTCCACGAAGAAGCTCCTGTACATTAGTTGGATGAGTATCTGCAACTTTATTAGGATTAATCTGTACTACAGCCCCCGTCAGATCTTTCTTACGCATAGAACCATAACCAATTACCACCACTTCATCAAGTGTCTTGGTATCCTCCTTTAAGATTATATTCAGCTCTTTCTGACTCCCTACTTTCACTTCTTGAGAAACATACCCGATATACGTAATCTGTAAAACGGCATCTTTCGAGGCATCCAATACAAACCGCCCGTCTATATCTGTGATTGTACCTGTTGACTGGCCTTTTACGATGACATTGGCACCGATTATCGGTTCGCCATTCGCATCTTTTACAATACCTGTCACCTTAATTTGTCCTTGCTGTATTCCTTGCACAATCTCAGTAGAAAGAATAATTTTCTTTTCAAGCACTGAATACTTCACATTCGTCCCTGCGAAAATCTGGTCTAGTATCTTGAATATATTATTGTTGTTTGCCGAAACTGATACAATACGTTTCAGATCTACGTGTTTATTGTTGAAGAAGAAATCAAACCCCGATTCTTTTTTCAGCTTTTCCAACACAGTGCCAACTGTTTCATTACGCACTTCAAGACTGATCATGGTCTTTTGCGCATACGACTCTGCCGCATAAGTCATACTTAGCGAACAGATTAAAAAGAGTACACTCAGTTTCATAGGTAATGGAGTTTTATTTAAGATTAACCTACACGACTTTATCATCCATAATAATTGGACGCTAAAATAAATTTTCATAATTTTGTAATTGAGATAAAGTGAATAAAATGTTGTCTTTGCTTGTCGCCAAACAAGCATGGAAAGATGATTTTTTCATACGGGGTGATACGCCAATATCCTCCCGTATGTTTTTGTTTAGGGAGCCTGTTGTCTGTTCATTTTTCTAGTATTTAAATTAAGGGTTAAACGTATATTAGTACACTTCTATTTTCAGCTTTTCCGTCTTTATATCTGCACTGTCAATGTAACGCCAGCGTATGTGGGAAGAAATCCGGAAATATTCCATAATACGCTCCAGACGCTGATGGGTGAATGTTCCTGTGAACGAACAGCCTTTCAGCCCCTTGTTGGACAATACGAATTCCACATTGAACCGCTTTCCAAGCATGTGCAGCACTTCATCCAGCGGAGTGTCATTAAAGATAAGCTTGCCGTCTTTCCATGAAATCTCCGATTCGCCCGAGGTAGCGTAGCACTTGATATCTCCGGTTTGTGGAGAATAAACCAGCTTCTGTCTGGGGGAGAGCATACTCTTTTGAAATTTTCCTTTGCTATTCTTATAAATAAACCCTACGCTGCCTTCGATAAGCGTGGTGGAAATGGGAGTTTCATTACCGTATGCTTCCACATTGAAACTTGTTCCGTACACCTCCACCTGAGAATGATGAGGGGTGGAGACGATGAATCGTTTCCGGGGATGATGGGTCACATCGAAATAAGCTTCACCGTTTAATTCCACTTGGCGTACATCGCCGGCAAAAAAGGTGGGATAGCGGAGGGAGGATTCCGAATTGAGGTGAACTACCGTGCTGTCCGGTAACAGGACGGAGGTAGTCATGCCTGCATTGGTTTTTATTTCCACCATCTGAGCGGTGACTACCGGCTGCTGTCTGTCCGGATACAGAGCCAATACACCTATCAGGAGGGGAACGGACAGGATGGCCGCAATGCGTTGTGTCCATTCCCACCAGGACAGGTTTCTAACTTTTGTTTTGCTTTTTACCTTATCTAACGCTTTTTCCGTATCTATTTTCTTTGTGATATGCTGTGTGTCTACAGCCAGATAGAGCGTATTCAGCTGCCTGGCTATATGTAAATGTTCCTCGTCGGCATTCAGCCATGCTTCTATCTGTTCATTTTCCGGAGGAGTGGTTTTCCCTTCGAAATATTTAGTTAACAAAGTTTCTATATCGGTATGGTTTTCCATAAATTATGCTTTAATTTCTTCCTTTATATTATTAAGACAAGCGAGAATGAAAGGTATCTAAACGAAAAATGCTTTTTTTTCAAAAAAAAAGTTTTTTCCGATAAAAACCGTTATCTTTGTGCGCAAGGAAAACAGTTATTATACTATGAATCATACCGTCGAAGACTTGTCTTTGCTTAATGCTCTCCGACAGGGGGATGGTAATGCTTTTGACCATTTATTCAGAAGATACTATCCTATGCTGTGTGCCTATGCCCACCGGTTGGTATCGTTGGAAGATGCCGAAGAGATTGTTCAGGAGGTAATGTTATGGCTATGGGAGAATCGTGGGGATTTGATAATCGAGTCTTCATTGAATCAGTATTTGTTCAAAATGACTTATCGGAGGGTCTTGAACCACTTGACGCGGGAACAGGTGAAAACTAAGGCGGAAGCTGCCTTTTATGAGCGGACACAGGCGGCATTGTGTGAAGTGGACTATGGTCGTTTTGAGGAATTGGACCGGAAAATAAAGGAGGCGATGGCTGCTCTGCCCGACAGTTATCGGGAGGCTTTTGTGATGCATCGCTTTAAGGAACTGAGTTATAAAGAAATTGCTGAAGTGCTGGATGTGTCGCCACAGACGGTGGCTTACCGCATCCAGCAGGCATTGAAGCTGCTTCGTGTTTCCTTAAAGGATTACTTGCCCATGCTGGTATGGCTGGTGGGCTGAAAAGTACCTCTCCCTGAGTTTCCCTTGTTTTTTCCTTCAAATCCTTCAGCCTCTTCGCAAACGTTCGTCAATAAAGAAAAGCGGCTGAAGGATTTCCTCCCGGAATTCCTTCAGCCTAGTGTAGAAGTTTCAGCTCTTTATGGTTTGAGCTTCGTTTGTAGAAGTTTTCTATTATATTGTTTCGTTGTATATTTACTTTATTGTCAGGTCCGTGTCGTTTGTTGCCGATACGTTTTCCGTTTCGTTCTTCGGTTCGGGCAGTTTCTCTTTTCCGTAGAATCCCGGCATCGGTTCATAGATGGGGTTACGTGGAATGGAGATATTGCGCAGTTTTTTATCTTTCGCCAACTGAGCGATATAACGTCCCGCGGTAGCTCGTGTCAGTCCGCATAACGATTCAAACTTCCGGCGTGTCAGCACGCTGTTTGTCAGGAAGTATTCCGTCAATGCCTCGTCTATACTCTCTTTTGTCACCGGCATGGAGTGCGGCTTGTATTTCGAACGCTCGGTCTTAACGTCGCTCAACTGATGCTTCAGGTATTTGTCCGCACGGAATGTCACCGATTTGAATTTCACCTTGTTGGCACGTGTGGAGCTTGGTGTCCGTGTCTCGGGGCAGGTAAGCGATATATGGAAATACCCTATCCCTTCGATGTGCACCCGGGCGCCGTCTTTCAAGTAATAGGCCAGTTTCTCGCTGAGCGAGATGATGGTTGCCTTGATGTCCGCCACGGTGAGCGAGGAGCCGTACTGTATTTCCCGTGCCAGATAGTCGGTGTTGATGCGCTGCCAGTTTACTACACGGGCGTGATAGCGCTTCTTGCGCGTACCTATCGTATTGGGTGATTCATAAAATTCAAATTTGATAGCCATTCGCTTATTTGTTTTTATCCGGTTGTTTATGCTTTCTTGTACGGAAGAGTTTGCTGCAACTTCCTTTCAAGTTAATCATTTCACTTAAGTGATGAAATTATATCACTAAAGTGATGAAGTTGTATCACTCAAGTGATGAAACTTCATCATTCTAGTGAAATGATTAACTTGACGGTGCAAAAGTATGAAATAGTCTTGATAAAAACGAATAATTTCCCAGTTATTTTCGCTTAGTCACTTTTTTGCGGTAGTGTGGGGTAAATGCTTGTAAAAGGGCATTTTGAGTGTTATCTTTGTGATATTACACAACCCCAAATAATGAAAAAGGATGAAAAAATTAGTGGAAAAATTACTGAGTTGGTGCAAAAAGAGTATGAAAATGAGTAAAAGCGTGAGAAGAAGCACGGCTCCGGTTACCGGGCAGTCGGTGGGGCAAACCGGAAATGCGGAAGGGGTGTTGCCTTCAACGGCTACGGAAACGGTGGATGAAATTGTTCTCCCAGCGGCTGTCGAAACAGCTGGTATGGCAGAAACTATCGATGAAAAGGCGGTTTCTGGCAAATCGGGGCGCAAGAAACCGGAGAATATGCTGGAGGCCTTGCAGTGCTTTTTGACCGCACGGTATGATTTTCGTTATAACCTTCTCACCGAACAGACGGAGTATCGTGGGAAAGAGGTGCCGGATGAAGAGTATGCCATGGTGGCTCAACGTGATTTGAATACATTCTGCTTGGAGGCGCGTTCCGGTGGCATCAACTGCTGGGATAAGGATGTGAGCCGTTTGCTCCATTCCAGAAAGGTGGAAAACTATCATCCTTTTCTGCATTATATGAACCACTTGCCTCAATGGGACGGGGTGGATCGTGTTACTCCGCTGGCCGTGCGTATATCGCGTAAACCGATGTGGGTGAAAGGGTTTCACCGTTGGATGCTGGGTGTTACTGCCCAATGGCTGGGGCAGGCACAGGATTGCGCCAATGCGGTGGCGCCTATGTTGGTGAGCCGTGAGCAGGGGAAGCGCAAGTCTTCTTTTTGCAAGATTTTGATGCCTAAGGAACTTACACCTTATTATATAGACAAGTTCGACCTGACGAGCGAGAGTGGATGTGAACAGAAACTTTCGCTTTTCGGACTGATCAATATGGATGAGTTCGATAAGTACCGTGCCGGACAGATGCCTGCTTTGAAGAATCTGATGCAGATGACCACACTGACTTTCCGCAGGGCACATCGTCCGGCATTCAGTCATCTGCCTCGTATTGCCTCTTTCATCGGTACGTCCAATATGACGGATCTGCTGACTGATCCCACAGGAAGCCGCCGTTTCCTTTGTGCGGAAGTGGATGATAAGATTGACTGCACACCGCCCGATCATGCGCAGCTGTTCGCCCAGCTGAAAGCGGAGCTGTCCGGAGGAGAGCGTTACTGGTTCTCGGAAGAGGAAGAAAAGGAGATACAGCACAGCAACCGGAATTTTTATAAAATGCCTGCCGAACAGGAATTGTTTTTGCGTTGTTTCCGGATGCCGCAGGAAGGGGAGTTGTCCAAGCCCTATACCACGACGGATTTGTTCAATTATTTGCAGAAGCATTATCCGGCAGCCATGCGCGGGGTGACTCCGAATCGGTTGGGCAGGATGATGGTTGCATTAGGAATACAACGCATTCATACCGAGTATGGCAATGTGTACCGGCTGGTGAAGCTGAAGGATTCTTCCGCGGCCTGAAACTTTTTCCCGGTGTGATCCTTCAGCCGGAACGCCCTCCTGCAAAGGGTTTGCGGGAGGGCTGAAGCTTTTGAAGGATTTTTCAGGGGGAATCGTATAAGGAGAAATAAATGAAAAAGATTGCTTGGCGATTTGTTTGTTCGACTTTTTTAGTGGTGGCGTTTTTATCTATAAAAACACGAGAAGTGACAGTTTACATATTTATTACATTGTTTCTTCTTGGGATTGTCCGGAAACGAGATACTCCAAGTTTCATGCTGCTCCGGGAGATACTTTGCAGTTGAAAGTTTCCTTCCGGTCGGACAGCATAGGGGTGTTTGTCCGTGAACTTTATATTTATGGCAACTTTCCCTCTTTGCCACTTAGTCTGACGGTGGAGGGCGATTGCATATAAGGCAAGCTCATAGCATATAAGGGAAAGAATTAACAGGATAATTTTGTTTTTATCGAAGGTTTATTGCTAACTTTGCTCTACCATCGTAATATGGATGAAAAGCACAACCGATATACAAATGAGCAAAATACCTGGAAATTCTTTTAATGATATCTATACCTCTTATTATAAGAAGTCTTTTTTCTTTGCCAAATCATACGTTCATAATGATTTGGCAGCAGAAGATATTGCCTCCGAGGCATTAATAAAGTTGTGGGAAAAGTTGAAGGCCGAGCCTGTTGAAGAGAAATATATCTTACCATTGTTACTGACAATTTTGAAGAACAAGGCTTTGGACTATCTAAAGCACGAGGAGGTAAAACGCAGTGCTTTTGAAGTGATGGCCGACTGGCAACAACAGGAATTGTCTATCCGTATGTCTGCCTTGGAAGCGTGCAATCCTGATGAGATTTTTTCGGAAGAAGTGGAAAAAATCATCAGTGCTACTTTAAGTACCTTGTCGGAACAGACGCGACGGGTATTTATTTTGAGCCGTTTTGAAAATAAACCCAATAAAGAGATTGCCGAAGAGATGGAAATCTCTATAAAGGGGGTGGAATATCATATATCAAAAGCATTGAAAGTACTGCGGGTGACTTTAAAAGATTATCTTCCTTTATTTTATTTCTTCTTTTATTATTAAGCCTGACCGGATGGGGATACGGATGTTTTTGAGGACAAAAACGATTTTTATATATTTTTCTTCATTTTCTTTTAGGGTAATTCCTTCTTGAGTCGTTTCTAATAAAACAGCATAGAATATGAATCCTGAATTATTGCAAAAATATATAGCCGGAAATGCTACTGAAGTCGAAAAGCAGCGTGTGACCGGATGGATACAGGAAAATCCTGAGAATATGCGTGAATATATGGCACAACGGAAGTTGCATGACATGGCATTGTGGCATACGGAACTTGTGGCGGAGGAGAATAGCCGGGAAAGGAAACATTTCTCGTTACGCGGAGTATGTATGGAAGCTGCCAAGATAGCAGCGGTGTTTGTGATCGTCTTGTTGGGTACACATTATTGGACAGGAAAACATCAGGTACCGGAAGACAAAACATGGCAGTCCATTTATGTGCCGGCGGGCCAACGGGCGGAATTGATGTTGGCGGATGGTACGAAAGTCTGGTTGAACTCACGCAGTACCTTGACTTTCCCGGGAAGTTTCAAAGGGGATATCCGAAATGTGAAATTGGATGGTGAGGGTTACTTTGCGGTGACAAAGAATGTGGAACAGCCTTTTATTGTAGAGACGAACAAATGTAATGTGAAGGTGCTGGGTACAGAGTTCAATGTAATGGCTTATGCAGCGGATAGCGTATGGGAAACTTCTTTGTTGGAAGGTGCTGTCGAGATTTTAGTGCCTAGTTCGAATAACAGTGGAATGAGGTTGGAACCGAACACAATGGCCAGTTTGAGAGGTAACAGGCTGGTGAAAGGACGCATCAAGGAGGCCGATTATTTTTTGTGGCGTGAGGGCTTGCTTTGTTTTAATGATATATCCGTACGTGATATGATAGAGAAACTGAAACTGTATTATGGGGTGGATATTGTGGTAAATAATACCCGGATTTTAAAGAACCGTTATACAGGTAAATTCCGCACGAAAGATGGGGTGGAACACGTACTGAAAGTTTTGAAACTCAATAATAAGTTTACTTATACAAAGAATGATGAGACAAATGTGATAACAATTAATTAACCCTTAAAAAAGAATATGCCTATGAAATAACACACCTGGTCTAAAAAGGAAATGGGATAGTGCTGCAACACCATCCCATGGAATGTCAATGACGCATTGACAATTTTTTCTCAAATAATCTTAAGTTGAACCTAAAATTAGTAATGCAAATATATGAAAAATATTTTGTATCAGGAATCTATTGTAGAAATTAAACATTTATTCCGTATGATGAGAAACACACTCTTAGCCCTGTTTGTCTTTGCCGGAACAGCCTTTGCCACTGAGTCTTATTCTCAGACAATGAAGGTGACTGTTGTGGCGGATAACGTGTCAACAGGCAAGGTAATCAGTGAAATAGAAAAACAGACAGATTATCTGTTTGTGTATAATGTGAACGAGGTGAATCTGAAGCGCAATGTGAAGGTGAATGCGCAGAACAAATCTGTAGCCGAAGTGCTGAATAAGGTTTTTGAAGGTACTGATATTTATTATGCCATGGAGGGTAAGAATATCATGCTGATGAGCAAGGCGAAAGATGGGGAAGTTGCCCAACAGGCAAATAAGGTGACAGGTATTGTGAAAGATACGAATGGCGAGCCGATAATCGGTGCCAATGTCACGGTGAAAGGTCAGTCAATAGGTACGATAACAGATATAGATGGGCGGTTTGTGTTGGATGCCCCGAAAGATGCCGTTTTACAGATTACATATATCGGGTATGTTCCTCAAGAAGTGAAAGTTTCTGGAAAGAAAGAACTTAATGTGGTATTGAAGGAAGATACAGAAACTCTTGATGAGGTGGTGGTTATAGGTTATGGTACAGCTAAGAAATCGGATTTAACGGGGGCTACAGCACAAATTAAGCCGGAAGCTTTAACTTCGTCTGTTGTGGGGAATGCATTGGAATCACTACAAGGTAAAGCTGCTGGAGTTGCCGTATTTAATGATAATAAGCCAGGTGCTTCACCTTCTATCCGTGTGCGTGGCAGTGGTTCTATTACAGCTAGTAATGAACCTCTGTATGTTGTAGATGGTTTCCCTTTAATGGACGGTAATATCAGTGATTTGAATCCTAGTGATATAGAATCCATGGAGATATTAAAGGATGCTTCTTCAACGGCCATTTATGGTTCGCGTGGTGCAAACGGTGTAGTTATGATTACTACTAAGAAAGGAAAAAGCGGTACAAAGAATCTTTCTGTTAATACTTCCGTTGGGGTTCAGATGCCGGGGCGTTTAGCAAATTTAATTTCTGGAGAGGATTTTATTAATTTTATGAATGCTGGTTATAAGAATCAGGGAAGTAATATACCATTTTCAGGTATTCCTTCTACTTATACAACAGATACAAATTGGGAAAAAGAGATTTTAGAAAATTCATCTTTACTTCAAGATTATAGTATAACTTTTGATGGCAGTAGTAATAAAACTAATTATATGCTATCAACAGGCTTTTATAATCAAGAAGGTTTATTAAAAGCACAGAATTATCAGAAATACACTTTTCATGGAAACTTGCAACATAGTTTTAATAAGTGGTTGACAGTGGGTGCCAATACTCAATTTACCTATAGTATTCAAGATGTATTTGATAGTGCTTTAATTGATATTTATAGATATGGATGGCCTACTGAAAATGTGAAAAATGAAGATGATACATATAATATTTCTTCTATGCATAACACATATATTCTTTATCCATGGAATCCGGTTTTGGATATGAATGAAACAACTACCCAATTTACAACTAATCGTTTTTTGGGTACTCTGTTTGCAGAAATGCAATTGATGAAGGATCTTAAGTACCGTTTGAATTTAGGTGTAGATTTAAAAAATACCCGTAAATATAATTATGTAGGCTCTGAGTCTGCTGTAAATAAAGCATCTGGACTAAAAGGAAATGGTTACAATAATTGGAATAAAGGATTTAGTAAAGTAATGGAAAATATATTGACTTATAATCATACTTGGAATAAGCATCGTTTGACAGCGACGGCGGTATACTCATGGCAAGATTTTACTTATGAAGATATCAATTTATCCGGTTCTGGTTTTGAGAATGATTTGACTGGAGCATGGTCTATGGGGCTAGCTGATAAAAGTTCTGTTTCATGGGGAACTAATAAGTATAGTAATAAGTTAATTTCATTTACGGGGCGAGTGTCTTACGTATACGATGACAAGTACTTGCTAACGGCTACAAGTCGTTGGGATGGCTCTTCTCGGTTTGGAGCAAATAATAAATGGGGGTATTTCCCATCAGTTGGTTTGGGATGGCGTCTTTCTCAGGAATCGTTTTTGAAGGAAAATAAAGTCATTACGAATTTAAAGATTCGTGGTAGTTTTGGTATAACTGGCAATCAAGAAATTGGTAATTATAAATCACTGGCTCAGTTGACGGGCTCGAATTATACAGATGGTAGTTCTGTCATTTATGGTTTTAAGGAGTCTATTGGAAATGGCGATTTGAAGTGGGAAAGGACTACTCAATTTGATTTAGGTTTTGATTTAAGTTTATGGAATCGTATGGACATTGCTTTTGATTACTATACCCGTAATACTAATGATCTGTTATATAATGTTCCTATTCCTTCTACATCGGGTTATTCTAGTATCTTGAGTAATATTGGTAAGGTTACTAATAAAGGATGGGAACTTTCTGTCGGTGGAAATATAATGCAAAATAAGGATTTTAACTTATATGCTTCTGTTAATGTGACTTATAATCAAAATAAAATTAAAGAATTATATGGTGGTGTTGATGAAGTCGCTGTACGTTATGAAGCTGGTGGATTAGCTCGTGTTTTAAAAGTTGGAAATTCAGTGGATGCGATTTATGCACGTCATTCATTGGGCATTATTAAAACACAAGAACAATTGGACGAATATAAAAAGAAAGTACCTAATACTGCTGCTAATGCGCAGTTAGGAGATGAAATGTATGAAGATATTGATGGAGACGGCAGGGAAGAAGAAATACGTTATGATGTGAAAGAGAGTGGCGATTATGCAGGGTATTCCTGTATCCTTACCGTGAATGGAACTTCATATGAACTGTGCGAATATGCGGCGATGGTGACACCGGAAACAGATTGCTTTTATGTCACTGATATTAATGCTTATGATGATTCGTTAGAGAT
>ENA-OPCC01000907-OPCC01000907.1-human-gut-metagenome-genome-assembly--contig:-NODE-907-length-13970-cov-3.801725_pt1 | contig 13970 bp, 17 predicted proteins | sample MGYA00241558_ERZ501467 | MGnify/ENA primary metagenome ERZ501467 (study PRJEB25962, sample SAMEA2042620) | human gut metagenome | biome: human gut; feature: human-associated habitat; material: faeces...
CCTCCTCGGCTTGCTCGATAGCGTCCATCGAAGCTAGTACAGGACGTGAGTTCGGTTTGGAAGTAAACAATAACATCGACGAACGCTATCACGTGGAAAAAGAGACGAAAGCCGCCTGCAAATATCTGAAAGAGGCCTATGCCAAATATGGTAACTGGCTCTGCGTAGCCGCTGCCTACAGTGCCGGACAGGGACGCATCTCCGCACAGTTACAGAAACAAATGGTGAGCCGGGCGGCAGACCTTTGGCTGGTAGAGGAAACCTCACGCTATATGTTCCGTTTGCTGGCGGCAAAGGCTGTTATCAGCAATCCGCAACAATACGGCTTCTTACTGAAACGTGAACATCTTTATCCGTCCATCCCATACACTGAAGTGAAAGTCACTACGGGAATAACCAATCTGGCGCAATTCGCCAAAAGCAAAGGTATCACCTATGCCCAGCTAAAAGATGCCAATCCCTGGCTGCGTGACATTTCTTTGATGAACAAAAGCGGACGTACATACATCCTAAAGATACCGACGCAAGCCGGAATGCACTACGATCCGCATAAGACCGTTCCTTATAACAAGCACTGGGTAATAAATTAAGAGTCAAGTCTGTTTCTCCGTCAAATACTTCCAATAACGCACAGGCATATCTTGTCTGTGCTTGCGGGGATTCAGCCTCTCTCTGATGCAGATTGCCTTGAAATAGGTTTTCCAAAGTCGCTGAAAGAGTTTTTCATCTTTATCCATAAGGCTTTCGTCCAACATACCCGTCACAAGATGCCCTTCACGACTATCTTCGCCGAAAGTAACTTCCCGTATTTCTTTTAAATCGTAATAATAGCCATAGGCGCGCTTAATGTCATATATCAACCAACGTTGGTCGGCAAAGCGGTCTTTAAAATGCCCGGTTATCAGGGGAAGTGCATTCTTCTCCGGCTCCACCGCTGCAAAATAAGTACCGTCCGCAGCCTTTTGAAAACGGATGAACTGCAACATCCGCATGCGTTCCCAATCTACCCGTTTCCACATACGTGAGAATTCCAAGACATCAGGGTCGGCAAAATTGGTTTCAATGGAACGGGGAGCATCTATTGCTTTACGGATATAACGAAACAGGAGCGATGCCGTTTCCGGCTCTTCCGCCAGCCAGCATTGGGTAAGGCAGGACAAGGCGGATGCAGACAGTTTTTTCTGTAAACCGCGCCAAACCCTACCCGCTTTCTCTTCATCGGAAACCACCGTAAAAGCCTCATCATGGAATAAGGGTAGCGGCTCTCCCTCTGCCAACAAAGCATCCGGAAAAGTACGGCGGGAATAGGCCTCGAAAACAGAAGTCAGCAATCCCTCGAAAGTATTATCGAATATAAACAGGTTCATTCTCTTTCTTCTCCAAAATCAAGTGTCAACTGTCTGTCATCGTATTTCTTTTTAGGCTTTCGCACCAACAGATTGCGCACCCCTTGCGGAGTCATTTCATTGACCGTACGCATAGGCAGTTCACTGCACGTAATAAAATACTGCGCTTTCTTCATTACCACGCCGATTTTTTTCAGCTGATAAAATCCCAATTTGGAAAAACGGCGGGAAGCGACTATCAGGCGCGCCGATTTCACGCCGATACCCGGTATACGGAGTATCATCTCATAATCCGCTTTATTGATATCAACGGGAAACAGCTCGGGATGACGCAAGGCCCACGACAGTTTCGGATCTATCTCCAAATCCAAATCCGGATAAGCGTCATCTACGATTTCATCTACCTTGAACTGATAGAAACGCAGCAGCCAGTCAGCCTGATAGAGGCGGTTTTCGCGTACCAAAGGCGGCTGTTTCAAAGCAGGCAGGCGCTTGTCGTACGTATTCACCGAAACATATCCGGAATAATAGACGCGCCGCATCGTAGGACGCTGATAAAGAGCCGATGAAAGGAAAAGAATATCTTTGTCCGTTTCAGCGGTAGCCCCCACAATCATCTGTGTACTCTGTCCCGCCGGAGCAAAACGGGGCGCATAACGATACTTCTTACGTTCTTCCGCACTCTCCAAAACACCTTGCTGGATATATCGCATCGGAGCAAACACGCTCTTATGGTCTTTCTCCGGAGCAAGCAGCTTGAGGTTTTCTTCTTTGGGGATTTCCACATTGACACTGAGACGGTCGGCATATAACCCGGCTTCATTCACCAACTCCCGACTGGCTCCGGGAATACTCTTCAAATGGATATAGCCGTTGAAACGATGGATGGTACGAAGATCTTTGGCCACACGCACCAACCGTTCCATTGTATAATCGGGGTTGCGCACCACACCGCTACTCAGAAAAAGCCCTTCGATGTAGTTGCGGCGATAAAATTCCATTGTCAAATCCACAAGTTCGCCGACGGAAAGGGTGGCGCGAGGTAAGTCGTTGCTACGACGGTTGATACAATAGGCGCAATCGTATATGCAGTAATTCGTCAGCATCACTTTCAACAACGAAATACAGCGTCCGTCCTCTGCAAAGCTATGACAGATACCCCACCCGCCCACAGTATTACCCACCATGCCCGCTTTATTGGAACGCACAGTACCGCTGGATGAGCAAGATACATCGTACTTTGCCGACTCCGCCAATATCTTCAACTTATTTAATACATTCTCGTCCATAACCCGTGCCAAAAGTAGCAATAAAACTTCGATTTCAAGGACGAAGGCCAAGCAATTAATATATTAAAAATCGTTGAGGGATAGGATAGAAAAACGACTTATCCGTACAAAGGAACTACTATATATAAAATAAAAAAGACCGCCGGACGGCAGTCTTTCACAGCATTAAATCTGCTTTTTTCTTACTTCTTAGAAGCTTCCAAAGATGCTTTGCGGAATTCTTTCATTGTCTTTTCGATTTCCAAAGAAGCCTTACGTGCACGAGTACCGGCTGCCTTGTTACCGTTTTCCAACTGAGCTTTTGCATCTTTTTCGAATGCTGCATACAATTCTGCAACTTTTTCAACTAATTCTTTCATAATCCTTTTTTAATTACTTCGTTAATAATGTCCGACAAAAATACATTCTTTCTTGAAATAAATGCAGAAAAACGATATTTTTTTTGAAATAATACGCAAAATCGGCATAAAAAAGGGCTCATACGTGTTTTTTATCTACTTTTGCAGGCATGAAAACGCTTACTGATGCCCAATATATACATGCTCTCATAGCCGAAGGAGAGCACCAGCAGCAAGATTTCAAGTTCGAAATATCCGATGCGCGAAAAATTGCCAAGACGCTTTCGGCCTTTTCAAATACGGACGGCGGACGTCTCCTTATCGGCGTAAAAGACAATGGAAAAATAGCCGGAGTACGCTCCGACGAGGAACAATATATGATAGAAGCGGCAGCCCGATTATACTGTCGCCCGGAAGTGAGTTACAGCATGCAGACTTATCAGGTGGAAGGCCGCAGCGTGCTACTCGTGCAAATTGATGAAAGCGACCGGAAACCGGTATATGCCAAAGACGAAACCGGCAGGTATCTCGCCTACCTGCGCATTAAAGACGAAAACATTCTTGCCACCCCGGTACACCTGCGTATCTGGCAGCAAAGCGAAAGTCCCAAAGGAGAACTGATGGAATACACCGAACGGGAACAACTGCTTCTTGATTTGCTGGAACAAAACGACCGATTGTCACTGAACCGTTATTGCCGTTTGGCACATCTGTCACGCCGTTCCGCGGAACATTTGCTGGCTAAACTCATTCGCTATGACATTGTGGAACCCATATTCGAAGGACATAAGTTTCACTTCAAGCTGAAATGAAGTAGAAAAAGAGTTGGAGTGCTGGTAAAAAGCAAGTTATTTACTACCTTTGCACCCGTAAATTTAGAAAAACTATCATCATGGGTATATTTGCCAAACTATTCAACAAGAATTCGGAAGAGGTTTCTTCCAAAAATGTGGAAGACTTTGTCTCACTGACACGTGTCTACTTCCAATCTGTGATAGCCGCAAACCTGGGTATCACCAACATCCGTTTTGTACCGGATGTAGCCAACTTCAAACGTTTATTCAAAATTCCTACACAGGGCGGTCGTCTGGGACAAGCGGAAAAAGCGGCTTCCCGCAAGATGCTGATGCAGGACTACGGAATAAGCGAGAACTTCTTTAAAGAGATCGACGCTTCCGTAAAAAAACACTGCCGTACTCAGAATGACGTACAAGGTTATCTTTTCATGTATCAGGGCTTCTCTAACGATCTGATGATGTTGATGGGTAACCTGATGCAATGGAAATTCCGTATGCCGTCTATTTTTAAAGGCGCATTACGCAGCATGACCGAAAAAACGGTACATGAGGTTTGTACCAAGGCCGTTTGGAAAAAGGATGACGTACACAAAACAGCCATGACAGTCCGTCAGTACAAAGAACGTTTGGGATACTCGGAACAATGGATGACCGAGTATGTGTACAATATCGTTATGCTGGCAAAGAAAGAGCCGAAAAAGAAAGCCGACGAACAAGAGAAAGCATAAGCCGAAGTCTCGGCCAATAAGCGCAAACGCTTTTTTCTATGGAAATAGAACAGCACCCCTTAGAACCTTTTCTCCCCGGCAATGCACGTTTACTGATGCTGGGGAGTTTCCCGCCGCAAAAGAAGCGGTGGTCAATGGAGTTTTATTATCCGAATTGGAATAACGACATGTGGCGCATTGCAGGTCTCTTATTCTTTAATGATAAAGACCATTTCGTAGATAAATCCCGAAAGGCCTTCTGTAAAGAGTGTATTATCAGTTTCCTGAACAAAAAGGGAATAGCCCTGTTCGATACGGCCACCGCCGTACGGCGATTACAGGATAATGCATCCGATAAGTTCCTTGAGGTAGTCCAACCTACCGATATAGCCGCATTGCTGCAACAACTGCCGCAATGCGAAGCGATTGTCACCACGGGGCAAAAGGCGACGGACACACTTTGCGCGCTGTTCTCATTGAAAGAGCCCAAGGTCGGGGATTTTACAGAGTTCATTTTCGAGGATCGCCCCATACGTCTCTATCGCATGCCTTCTTCATCAAGAGCTTATCCGCTGGCTTTAGAAAAAAAAGCGGCAGCCTATCGCGTTATGTATCAGGACTTACAAATGCTATAAGCGATTTTCCCTTTAAAATAAAGTGACAAAGGGCTTGCAGATTTGAAAGTTTCCATTACCTTTGCAGCCGCAAACACGGGAGTAGCTCAGTTGGTAGAGCACCGGTCTCCAAAACCGGGTGTCGGGAGTTCGAGCCTCTCCTCCCGTGCAATCGCCTTATCAGGCAAAGTCACCGCTCAAGAAATATTAATCAACTTATGCGTCTGTAAACTCAGTCTCCATTTCGGATGCTGCATCACGCACGCCACAGTTTCTACCGTATTACTACAAGAACAAGGTTGCAGAAAAAAATGCTTGGCAGGCAGTTGTTCATACACGGTAATGTCCTGACTTTCATACACCACTTTCACCTCATCCATGCGGGAAATGCTCAGTTTTGCCCCTCGTTTGGGCGAGCAAGTCACCCAATCTATATTATCCGGTAGCTCGTGTGTCCCGTTAGTCTCGATACACACATACTTTCCCATCCGGTGCAGACGGTCTACAAATTCCCGATCAATCCAAAGCGAAGGTTCTCCACCCGTCAGTATCACCATCATTGCAGGATATTTCCCCACCTCCGCCATGATTTCTTCATCTGTCATCAAAACACCCTCTTCATGCTGCGTATCACAAAACGGGCACTTCAGGTTACAACCGGAAAGACGGATAAAAACAGCAGGAGTACCCGTATGAAATCCCTCTCCCTGCAGACTGTAAAATATTTCGTTAATCTTTCTCATAAGCGGTCGTGTCAATCTTCTTCATATACGGCTATATTCGACTCGGATTCCTGCACCTCTACTTTAAAACAAGTAGGTATTTGGTCGCATATCCAACGCGCAATATTCTCGGCTGTAGGATTAAAAGGAAGAACTTCATTGATATTCCGGTGGTCCAACTGCTCTTTCACCACCTGTTTGATATGGCTGAAATCAACTACCATGCCATCGGCATTCAACTCTTTGGAACGGCAATAAACTGTGATTATCCAATTGTGACCATGCAGATTTTCACATTTACTCTGATAGGAAAGCTTCAGACTGTGGGCAGCCGAAACTTCCATTCGTTTAATGACTGTATACATACTGTTAATACGCTAATTAAAATATCATTTATAGTACTGTGCATCTAATGTCACCTCGATGCGACAGCAAAAGTACAAAAAACTTGGAATTTACACATCAGATTACCACTTATTCATACACACAGATAGAATTGGCAACCCGGCGTTCCACTCCACCCGAAGGCGTATTAATGATACCCGTATCGGAATATTCCCCGCTCCATAAAGTAGAAGAACCGCCGCCGTCAAGATTCAACGCGTCTTTTCCACCCAATACGCGGATCATGTGTATCAGTTCGGGTATATTGACACCCTCCGCCTTTCCTTTCATACGTCCGTCCACAACAACAAACAAAATCTTTTTATCTTTCGTAAGCACTATGGCGCTACGCGGATGTTTGGTATTCACAAAACTTTGGTTACAGGCGGAAATATCACACTCTTTTCCATTCATCAGCATCAAAGGACCGGAAACAAGCACCGTCCCATGCTTCAAGCGACAAGCCTTTTCTTCTTGTTTGCTCCAGGACAACAATTTCATCCGTCCTTTCTTTATGAATACAGCTCCATTGGAAACCGTACCCAATGCGCCGTTGGCAGTTGTATCCACCACCACTCCGTTTTTCCGCAAATAACAAACCGAATTACCTGCTTTCATATTAAAATAAGAACCATTAACGGCAGCTATTGCTCCCGAACGGTGTGCAGCCACACTGGTTTCCTCTTTAGGCTGATGAATCAGTACATCCAGATTGTAATACTTCGGAGTTATTTCGAGTACGGAAACTTCCTGTGGAACACCATATAAAGAATTGAAAAAAGCCTTTCGGCAAAGTACGCCTTTCTTTAAAGACGTCACCTGCCAATGCGCGGCAACCAAAGCCAAAGAATCCGCAACCGTCTGGGCCGTAGCGGTCCATGCGCAACAAACAATAAACAATAGCAAAACGACTTTATTCTTCATATTTTTTCTATTTTTGCGGCATGAAAGCCCTTTATATCCTATTCGGTACACTTTCTTTAATACTCGGCATCATCGGAGTTTTTCTTCCATTGCTGCCTACAACTCCATTTCTGTTACTTACAGCAGCTCTTTACGTCCGCAGTTCTCCCCGCCTCTACCATTGGCTGTTGCACCAAAAATATTTGGGAAACTATATCCGTAATTTCCGTGAGAATAAGGCTATTCCGTTAAGAGCTAAAATCATTTCCATATCACTTATATGGATAACAATTCTCAACTGCATCTTTTTCATAGCCCCCTATTGGTGGCTGAAAATATTATTGTTACTGATTGCAATAGGAACAAGTTACCATATCCTCTCTTTCAAAACACTGAAATAAAGTAAAGCCTTGCTTCTCAATTACGAATTACCCTGCTCCTCCAAGCGCCTCAAAGAATTCTCCCAATCCCTTACGGGCATCCGCAAGTTTATCCTCCCAATGCTTCACCGAATTCTGCCCGATGATATCGGTTACATACTTCACCGCGATGAACGGTGTATTTTTGGTACGGCACACCCATGCCTGGGCATAAGCTTCCATATCCACAACATCTCCTTTTACATCCGACAGTTCCGTCAGAAAAGTATCCCCCGTATTACATATTCCTTCGCCCTGCCAATGCAGGCAATAGCCTTTCCGAGCCAACAGTTCCGCCGAGTTTATCTCACATTCCATATCAAAATCAGTCAACTTCTGCATATCGCGGTCTACGAAATGACGGCATACGAAAATATCCCCCACCTGATGACGGACAGTACCTGCCGTACCCATATTGACAACTAAATCGGGCTGTGCGCGATTGATAGCTTCCGTAAGATAAAAAGCCGATTTCACCTTTCCTATTCCGGTGCGAAGATAGCCCACCTGCACTTCTTCTTCCCCTGTCAAACCGGGAAACTTCAATTCCGTAAATTCACCCTGAACGGCGTAAGTAACTAAAATTCTCATATTCTTTGATTCCTGTTTTATAATATACAAATTCAACACCTCCACATACTCCTTCTTACCCGGTTTATCCAACTGCACAGATATGGTACACAAAGGTATACAATTAGTTCAGTATATAAATTAAATTATCCCACAAATTATTTTATGAAGATTTCAATACACACACAGAAAACCAATCTAAAGTTATTAAGGCAGTAATCTCCGATATTGCTACGGATTAATATCGGCCATACTATCACTTAAATAGTCCAAAGTTCCCTTTATCCCACATGACATAACCTCTTTTTCCCCTTATTTCAGTACATCCGGAACATTTTTCTTTGAAAAGCTTTTGTAATCTCCAAGTTAATTGTATTTTTGTGTACAATTTTGGTGTAGTAATGACAGACGAAGAAAAGAAGCTATTAAGTACTTTTGAAGCCAGACTGCGGCATTTAATCTATCTGCATGATGAATTAAAACGCGAAAATGCTGAACTTAAGCAACTTCTCGAAGCTAAAGAGGAAGAATGCGAGAAAGTACGTGCCGATTACAAAGAGCTGGAAACAAACTACACAAACCTAAAAACAGCTACGACAATCAGCCTTAACGGCAGCGACGTAAAAGAGACGAAGCTGCGATTGTCCAAATTAGTGCGTGAAGTCGATAAATGCATCGCTTTGTTGAATGAATAACATAAAAAAGGATGTATGAACGATAAAATAAAAATAAACCTGCAAATAGCGGATTCTTATTATCCCCTCACCATTAACCGTGATGAGGAAGAGACCGTAAGGGAAGCGGCAAAGCAGGTAAATATCAGGCTCAATGCGTATCGGGAGCACTATAGGAACTTAGCTCCGGAAAAGATTATGGTTATGGTGGCATATCAGTTTTCACTGGAAAAGCTGCATCTGCTGCAACGTAATGATACCCAACCGTATACGGCCAAGATAGAAGAACTTACAGAAATGCTGGAAGAGTATTTCAGGAACGAGGAATAACTGTTTCCATTTTTATAAAAGAAAATCCACGCACTGCTAAAGATGCCCGGAAGAAGAAGCTTTCGAGTATTTGGCAGTGCGTTTTTATTTATATTTAAATTAAATTACAATGTTAGTAACAATAGTAGCATCCATTGCATGCTTCATCGTAGGAGGAATCTTATCGTACGTATTGTTTAAATACGGACTGAAGGCCAAATATGATAATGTCCTGAAAGAAGCAGAGACAGAAGCAGAAGTGATTAAGAAGAACAAACTGCTGGAAGTAAAAGAGAAGTTTCTCAATAAGAAAGCAGATTTGGAGAAGGAGGTAGCTCTGCGTAACCAAAAGATCCAACAGGCTGAAAATAAGCTGAAACAACGTGAAATGGTGCTGAGCCAGCGTCAGGAAGAGATTCAGCGTAAAAGAGCCGAAGCCGATGCTGTCAGAGAGAATCTGGAAGCACAGTTGGGAATCGTGGATAAAAAGAAAGAGGAACTGGACAAACTCCAGCATCAGGAAATTGAAAAACTGGAAGCACTTTCCGGGTTGTCGGCCGAAGAGGCAAAAGAACGCTTGGTAGAGTCGTTGAAAGAAGAGGCAAAGACTCAGGCGCAGTCTTATATCAATGATATCATACTGAGATATGCGGATGTCTTATTGTCAAAAGCGGAGGCGATTATTGAGACGAATGGAAATGTGGCGGATGCGATCGCTATCCTTAACCGGATCCGTACGGAAAGGGATGACGTTAAGATCTCTTTGCTGCCGACATCTATGAGCCGTGAGGAGGCTCGTGAGAAAGTGAGACATGAGAGACGGATTGAGTTAGCATTAGAAGGACGTTATTGGTCAGATGTAAAACGTTGGAAAATCGGTAAGGAACTTTACCCTATGATTATTAAGGATCATGAGGGTAGCGTGATCGAGACGAAGTTCCCAAATGGCTATTTGGAATATTACGATTTATTACCGATTCCTGATAGCGAGCGTTCTTTGAATCCGAATTTGGATCAGAATCCGGGTTGGTAATGTGCAACTAAAAGAAAAATGAAATGAAACTTATATCTAACATAATATCGGTATTAGCCTTTTCAGGAGCGGCCGTGGCTACTCAAGCGGCGGAAAGGCCAAATGTGATCATCGTATTTATCGATGATTTCGGATATGGGGATTTAGGTTGTTACGGGAGTACGAAGCATCGTACTCCCCATATCGACCAGATGGCTAAAGAGGGAATACGACTGACCGATTTTTATGTGGGTTCGAGCGTGAGCACACCTTCCAGATCGGCTTTATTGACAGGGTGTTATCCAAGGCGAGTCTCCATGCATGTAAATGCGGACCCTACACCTTTGATGTCCAAAGGGAGGCAAGTGCTATTTCCAGCTTCGCATAAAGGCTTGAATCCCGGTGAGATAACGATCGCCGAGTTGATGAAGGAGCAGGGATATGCGACGGCTTGTATCGGGAAATGGCATCTAGGGGATCAATTGCCATTTCTTCCTACCCGGCAGGGTTTCGACTACTATTATGGTATTCCTTATAGTAACGATATGGATCGTCCGTATTGTCCGTTACCCTTGATGGAACAGGAGGAGGTAATAGTGGCTCCTGTCGGTCATGATTCCTTGACGATTCGTTATACCAATAAGACTGTGGAGTTTATAAAGTCTCATAAGGAATCTCCGTTCTTTATTTACTTGTGCCATAATATGACTCATAATCCGTTAGCGGCTTCTCCCGCTTTCAAGGGAAAGTCTCAGAACGGACTCTATGGAGATGCGACCGAGGAATTGGATTGGTCGATGGGAGTCTTGCTTGAGACTTTAAAGGAGGAAGGATTGGATCAAAATACCTTGATTATCTTTACTTCCGATAATGGTGCGGATGAACACTTCGGTGGTACGAACCGTCCGTTGAGAGGCCAAAAGGGTACGACGTATGAAGGTGGGTTCAGGGTGCCTTGTATAATGAGATGGCCCGCTAAAATACCGGCGGGACAGGAGACTGATAATCTGGTGACTTCGATGGATTTCTTACCGACATTGGCGCATTATTGCGGTTATGCGGTTCCTTCCGACCGGGTGATAGATGGGCATAATGTGTCTGGAATCTTGGAGGGAGAATCGATGGCATCGCCCACGGAGACTTTCTATTATTACCAGAAACAACAATTACAAGCGGTACGTTGGGGAAACTGGAAGTATCATTTACCTTTGAAGGAACGTATCAAAGGCCCTCACTTCCCGGATACGGAAGTCGGTGAAGCTCGTTTATATAATTTGGCGAATGATTTGTCGGAAACAACCAATGTCATCGATAAACATCCCGAAGTAGTGACGAAGATGAATCAATGGATCGAACAGGTTCGTAGTGATATGGGAGATTGGGGATATGAAGGCCGGAACCAGCGTCCTGCCGGTATTATAGATGAACCTTTTCCCCGTTTACTTAAATAAAAAGATACGCATATGAAAACACTGAAATCATTGTCTGTTTTAACAGCGGCGGTATTATCGAACAGCTTGAGTTTGAACGCTGCCTCGGATGCTGCCAATAAGCCTAATTTTGTAATCATATTCTGTGACGATATGGGATATGGGGATTTGAGTTGCTATGGGAATCCCACGATCCGCACACCGAATATAGACCGTATGGCTTGTGAAGGAATGAAGCTGACCCAGTTTTATGTGGGGGCCGGAGTCTCTACGCCAAGTCGGGCCGCGTTAATGACCGGACGTTTGCCGGTTCGAAATGGATTGTATGGAGATCGTGTGGCCGTACTTTTCCCTAACTCAAAGGCTGGGTTAGGACAAGATGAGGTCACGATCGCCAAGGTTTTACAACAAAGCGGGTATGCGACCGGCTGTGTAGGCAAATGGCATTTAGGATATCAGCCTGAATATCTGCCGCTGCGCCACGGCTTCACCGAATTCTTCGGTCTTCCCTATTCCAATGATATGTGGCCTTACCACCCGGCACCCGACCATGCCTATCCGGCGCTGCCGCTCTACGACAACGACCGTGTGATAGAATACAACGCTCCCGTCAACCAAATGACCACAAGACTGACCGAGCGTGCCATCCGGTTCATCAACGACCACAAGGCGGAACCGTTCTTCCTTTATCTGCCCTATACCCAGCCTCACGTGCCATTGGGCGTATCGGACAAGTTCAAAGGAAAATCCGGTGAAGGCCTTTATGCCGACGTAATCATGGAAATAGACTGGAGCGTAGGCGAAATCATGAAAACCCTGAAAGCCAACGGGCTGGACGAAAATACCATTGTCATGTTTACTTCCGACAACGGCCCGTGGCTGAGTTACGGTAATCACGGCGGCAGCAACGGCGGACTGCGTGAAGGTAAAGGAACTACCTTCGACGGCGGACAGCGCGTACCTTTCATAGTCCGTATGCCGGGCGTAATCCCCGCAGGCAAGGTGAGCGACCAGTTCCTCTCCGCCCTCGACATCACGCCGACATTGGTAAACCTCACCCAATCGCAGATGCCCCGCATGAATAAATTCGACGGACAAGACGCTTGGGGTATCCTTACCGGAGAGGAAACAGGACACCGGCCTTTCTACTTTGTATACAACGGCGTAGTGGAAGCTCTGCGCGACGGAAAATGGAAATGCGTAGTTCCGCATAGCTACCGCATCGTAAAAACTCCCGGCAAGGACGGACTGCCCGGCGAACAGATTGCCAAAGGCGGAAACATCGGCCTTGCCCTCTTCGACATGGAAGCCGACCCCAAGGAAAGTAACGATATGGCAGCACAACATCCTGAAATCGCAGAGCAGATGTACGCCCGAATCAAAGAGTTCCAAAAAGAGATAGACGAAGAAATGAAACATCTTATAATCGAATAAAATACACTCGTATAAACAAAAACGAATCGTATCATGAAAAGACCCGTACTGCTATTGGCATTAACCCTGCTGGGTTGCCAAAGTATCCTGACAGCCCGGCAAATGCACCCTCTTCAGGTGAAGGAGGTGCCCGCATGGGTGGCAAATGCCTTCACGGTGGCGCAAACACAATCGGAAGCCATGTACAACGAAGTTATGAAAACCGGACTGCTTCCACGCTCTATCCAACGGGGATTACAACCCAAAACAGACTGGACGGCAGGCTTCTTCCCCGGTACGTTATGGTATCTGTACACCTACACCGGAGAAGATACATGGAAAACGCGTGCCGAGAAAGCCACCGCCTTGATGGAAGGAGAACAGAACAATGCTTTCGACCATGACATAGGTTTCAAAATGTATTCATGCTTCGGAAACGGTTATCTGCTGACCGGAAACAAGGCCTACCGCCACATCATCTTCCGTTCTGCCAAAACGCTGACCTCGCGTTACTCGTACAAAACAGGACTTATCATGTCGTGGGAACCGGATGTAAAACGAGACTGGCTCTTTCCGGTCATCATAGACAACATGATTAACCTGGAATTACTGATGGAAGCCTACAAAATGTCCGGCGATACCACACTCAGGCATATCGCCGTCTCCCATGCGGACAAAACCATGAAATATCATTACCGCAAAGACATGTCCTGCCCGCATGTTGTGGACTACGAACCGGAAACGGGAGCCATGCGCAAGTACGATTGGAACAACGGTTCGGACGACACGGCGAACTCCACCTGGTCTCGCGGCCAATCTTGGGGGCTCTACGGCTTTACGATGATGTATCGCGAAACAGGTGACCGGAAATATCTGCAACACGCAGAAAAGATTGCGGATTTCCTGCTAAGTCACCCCAACATGCCCGAAGATATGATTCCTTACTGGGATTACTCCGCTCCCGAACGCTCAAAGATGCGCGATGCATCGGCAGCGCATGAAGCAGATTGGTAATGTGGAAGTTCCACAGAAAGCCTTCCTGG
>ENA-OPCC01000912-OPCC01000912.1-human-gut-metagenome-genome-assembly--contig:-NODE-912-length-13924-cov-5.476170_pt1 | contig 13924 bp, 10 predicted proteins | sample MGYA00241558_ERZ501467 | MGnify/ENA primary metagenome ERZ501467 (study PRJEB25962, sample SAMEA2042620) | human gut metagenome | biome: human gut; feature: human-associated habitat; material: faeces...
GCACCCACAGCAGGCTTGACGTTCACGTCCAGCTTCGGGCCGTAGAAGGCAGCCTCGCCGATCTCCTCGGTGAAGTGGATGCCCAGCTCGGTCAGCACTTCGCGCAGGGCCTGCTCTGCATGGTTCCACATGGCATCATCGTCGTGGTACTTCTTCTTATCGGCAGGATCACGCAGGCTCAGCACGCAGCGGTAATCGGTAATGTTGAAGTCCTTGTACACCTCAAAGATCAGGTCGCACACGTTTGCGACCTCGCTCTTGATCTGCTCCGGGGTGCAGAACAGGTGAGCATCGTTCTGGCAGAAGTGACGGCCGCGCTCGATGCCCTTCAGGGTGCCGGAGGACTCGTAACGGAAATCGTGGGCGATCTCACCGATGCGCATGGGCAGGTCACGGTAAGAATGAGGACGATTTGCGTAGATCATCATGTGGTGGGGGCAGTTCATCGGGCGCAGAACATAGCTCTCGCCCTCCATCTCCATGGCGGGGAACATGTTCTCACGGTAGTGGTCCCAGTGACCGGAGGTCTTATACAGGTTCACAGTGCCGATGCAGGGAGTCATAACGTGCAGGTAGCCGCGTGCACGCTCCTTCTCCTTGATATAGTTCTCCAGCTCCTGCCAGACGGTGTAGCCTGCGGGCAGGAACATGGGCAGGCCGCGGCCAACCAGATCGTCGGTCATGAACAGGCCCATTTCCTTGCCGATCTTGCGGTGATCGCGCTCACGGGCCTCCTGCTGCTCCTTCTCCCATGCATCCAGCTCTTCCTGATTGCGGAAGGCCACGCCATTGATGCGGGTAAGCATCTTGTTTTCCTTGTCGTTCTTCCAGTATGCGCCGGACTGCTGGGTGATCTTGAAGGCCTTCAGCGCCTTGGTGTAGGTCAGGTGGGGTCCGATGCACATATCCACGTACTCGCCCTGCTGGAAGAAGCTGAACTCGGTCTCATCGGCCAGATCCGCCATGTGCTCGATCTTGTAGTTCTCCTTGCGCTCTTCCATCAGCTTCACGGCCTCGGCGCGGGGCAGGATGAAGGGCTTGATGGGCAAATTCTCCTTGACGATCTTGCGCATCTCTTTTTCGATGTTTGCCAGATCCTCGTCGCTGAGCTTCTGGTCGCCCAGATCGACGTCGTAGTAGAAGCCGTTCTCGGTAGCGGGGCCGAAGGCGAAATCAGCCTGCGGATACAGGCGCTTGATGGCCTGCGCCATGATGTGGGCTGCGGTGTGGCGGATAACGTGCAGTTCCTGATCCTGCGGGCACTCGTCCACATGACCGTCCTTATAGATGATCTTCATAATGTTTGCTCCTTTGACAGATAAAGTAAAACAAAAAAGCGCTTCATCCCGCACACTTACTCACGGGATGAAGCGCCTGAAAAAATCAGAAACGTTCCACGGTTCCACCCGAATTGCGTGCTTTTCTGCACGCCACTCGCTGTGCTGTAACGGGCGCACCCGGCAGAGGTTCTCCTCTGCGCTCTGCGGTGGTAGAGCTCCGGCACATGACAGGCTGCTTGCAGCGCCCTTGCGGGGCAGCCCTCTCTGGATCATGGAGAAACGGGAACTCAGTTTGTCCGCATCATCGCTTTTACAGGATGAAACTACGCTGATTGTAGCACGTCCCGCCGAAAAAATCAAGGGATAGATGCCGGAAAAAAGATTTTTTAGCGCAGGGCTGCTCTTTTACGCAAAATCCCCGCTTCTTTGTGCGCAGAAGCGGGGATTTTGATCTGGTTGCCATTAGAGATTTCGGATCGGAGCTTTACTCCACATCCTGCAGGGCGGCAAAGTCCTCTTCGCCGGTGCGGATCTTGACCACGCGGGTCACGTTGTACACAAAGATCTTGCCGTCGCCGATGTGTCCGGTGTACAGTGCCTTCTTGGCGGCCTCCACCACAGCGTCCACGCTGATCTTGGAGACGATCACCTCCACCTTGATCTTGGGCAGCAGGGTGGTATCCACAGGCACGCCGCGGTACTTCTCGGAAGTGCCCTTCTGGATGCCGCAGCCCATCACCTGCGTGACGGTCATGCCGGTAACGCCCAGATCGTTGAGGGCAGTCTTGAGCTGATCGAACTTGGAAAGCTTTGCAATGATGGACACCTTGTGCATGCCGGTGTCGTACACGCCATCGTGGATCACGGGCGAAGGCTCGCGCACCACAGGAACGGCAGCGCTGATCTGCTTGTCGGTGGCCTTGGTCACATCGTCCTCGCCGAGGTCGGTGTTCTCGTTGGGCACCATGGCAGCAGAGTTTGCATCGGAGATGGAGAAACCAGCGTAAGCGGATGCCAGACCATGCTCGTGGATATCCAGACCATCGATCTCCACCTCTGCGGGAACGCGCAGGCCGATGAACTTATCGATGAGCTTGAAGATAATGAACATCACAACGACAACGTAGATGTCAACGGTCACGAGGCCCAGCAGCTGGGTGCCCAGCTGTGCCAGACCGCCGCCGTAGAAGAGACCTGCGTGCTCGGTGTTGGCACCGGTGGAGAACAGGCCCACCGCAATGGTGCCCCACACACCGTTTGCAAAGTGGACGGAAACTGCACCAACAGGGTCATCCACCTTGGCGATGTTATCGAAGAACTCAACGCTCAGAACAACGAGCAAGCCGGCCACAAAACCGATGAAGAATGCGCCGAACGGAGAAACGGTATCGCAGCCTGCAGTGATCGCCACCAGACCGGCCAGAGAACCGTTCAGGGTCATGGAGACATCGGGCTTGCCGTAGCGCAGCCATGTAAAAATCATGGTCACACAGGTGGCAACGGCTGCAGCAAGGTTGGTATTGAAGCAGACCAGACCGGTCATGGTCATGGCCTCGTCGGTGGCAAGGCTCAGAGAAGAACCGCCGTTGAAGCCGAACCAGCAGAACCACAGGATGAACACGCCCAGAGCACCGGCGGTCAGGTTGTGGCCGGGAATGGCGTGAGGCTTGCCGTTCTTGTCGTACTTGCCGATGCGGGGACCCAGCATCCATGCGCCCAGCAGAGCGATGACACCGCCCACATTGTGGACTGCTGCAGAGCCTGCAAAGTCATGGAAGCCCATGCTCTGCAGCCAGCCGCCGCCCCACATCCAGTGGCCGCAGATGGGGTAGACCACCAGCGAGATCGCAGCAGAATAAACGCAGTAAGCCTTGAAGTTGGTGCGCTCGGCCATGGAGCCGGAAACGATGGTGGCAGCCGTTGCGCAGAACACGGTCTGGAACACGATGTAGACCCACAGCGGGATATCCAGACCCAGATGGCTGTAATCGCCCTGAATGAACGGGTCAAAGCCGCCGATCAGTGCGCCGGTGCCGCCGAACATCAGGCCAAAGCCGATGATCCAGTAGCACGGGGTGCCGATGCAGAAGTCCATCATATTCTTCATCAGAATATTACCGGTGTTCTTGGCACGGGTGAAACCGGCTTCGCACAAGGCGAAGCCCGCCTGCATAAAGTAGACGAGGAACGCTCCCACGAGCGTCCAACAGGTGTTGATGGAGCTGAACATAACTTTTCATACCTCCCACGAATGTGATGCCGCAAGGCCACCAGAACCTTTTGGCGTGTGCGGTGTTCCCCGTGCCGATCGCACGCAGGAACGCTTCATTTGCACTCAGGAGACCCTCTATCTTCCCCCGAGCGGCAATATCCCCGAAAACACAAAAGGCGCTGGCGGAATCTCTTCCGTCAGCGCCTTTGCTTTCGATGGCAAGAGTATAGTCCCTTTGTGCAAAAGTGTCAAGGGCTCATGTCAAGGTTTTACGTTTTTCACAACGCAAAGAAAGTTATCACGGCAAAAGTTTGGCAAAACTCTGTTTTCAGCTGCGCACTAGTCATTCTTTTCCGCTTCTGTGTCGTTTTCCGCTTTTTTGCGGCCGGAGCGGTGTCCGCCCTGCATTTCCCAGTGCAGCATCAAGCTCATCATGGCGCGCAGTGCAAAGGTGGCAGCCAGCGGCACCACCGACTCCAGATTCTGCAAAAGGAAGGTCTTTGCGATCTCCGCCGACATCAGGAATTCCAGCGCCGTGGTCAGGCCGCTGCTCATCTCGTGGTGGAAATCATGGTGGTCATGGAAGAAGGTCGCCCGCACATAGTGGTAGGTGGCCTTGATAAGACTGGTGACGATGATAAACAGACCAATCACTTCGGCAAGGCCCGCGATCATGGGCACTGCGGTCTCCAGAAAGCCTTCCAGTCCATGGGTAATGCCTGCGTTCAGATGATAAAGCCAGCCCATAGCAGCATCCTCTTACAGCAGCGTCTTGACGTATGCTGCCAGCTCCTCGTCCTTGCAGGAGGCGAAGAACAACTCGCTGAACTTTGCACCGGCCACAGCGCCCTTCAGCAGGTCCTGATCGATGCTCTTCAGGCACTCGATCAGCGGCTTGAAGGTAGCGGCACGCACGCCGTCCAGGATCTTCTTGTTGCGCTGCTCAGGCTCCACGCGCTCCTTGGGGTAGCCCTGACCGTGGCCGAAGCCGAACAGTTTCTCGAAGCAGTACTCAAGGTTCAGCTCACCGCCCCAGCCGAAGCCCTTGGCAAACGGCATGGCAACGGCGTTGCCGTCGTTGACGTGGGCAAAGGTGTAGGCATCCACAGGGTCCTCCACATGGCCGCAGATCACGCCGGGGAAGCTGTTCAGGGCCAGCATGGCACCCTCGCCGGTGCCGCAGCCGGTGATGACATAATCGGCTGCGCCGCTGTTCAGCAGGATGGCAGCCAGAATGCCGCACTGCACATAGGTCAGCTGGGCAGCATCGTCGGCAGCGTACATGCCGTAGTTGACCACCTCGTGGCCCATGGGTTCCACTACCTTTTTCAGGGCAGTTTCAATGATGCCGTTCTTGGCGGCCTGACTGTTCTCGTTGATGAGTGCGATCTTCATAGTAGTTTCTTCTCCTTTTATGATCTTCTCCTGCAGGTGCAGGTGTTATACAAAGTCCTCGCGCATGGGGGTAAAGAAGTCCAGCATCACGCCGCCTTCCAGACACACACAGCCGTGCATCACGCCGTCCTGCTTGAGCAGGGTGTCGCCGGGGCCCACCTCGCGGGTCTCGTCGCCGATGGTAAAGCGGTAGCGGCCGGAGACGATGTAGGTGACCTGCGTGTGCGGGTGGCAGTGCATGGCACCCACACCGCCGGTCTCAAAGGTATTTTCCACGCACATGGCATCCTTGCTGTAGGCCAGAATGCGGCGCTTTACGCCCTTGCCGCACACCTCCGGCTCGATCTCGGCATGGGGCACCCATACTGCGTCTTTATGCTGTTTTTCCATTATAACACAACATCCTTTCCCCTACAAACACAAAAAGCGGCAGCCAGCAGGCAAAGCCTGCCCGGCTGCCGCCGTTTTGCGGGTGCCTTTGCTGCGTGTACGGAAAAATCAGCCGGGCTGCTTGCCGATGTAAGCCAGAATGCCGCCATCGACGTACAGGATCAGTCCATTGACAAAGTCAGAAGCCTCGGATGCCAGGAAGACAGCAGGTCCGCCCAGATCCTCTGCCTCGCCCCAGCGGCCTGCGGGGGTCTTGGCAACGATGAACTGGTCGAAGGGATGACGGCTGCCGTCGGGCTGGATCTCGCGCAGAGGTGCGGTTTGCGCGCCCACTTATTAATCTTACCCTTGTTGAATTCTTCATCCAGCAGGTCAGCACCTTCCTTCAAATCCTTGATGATTGCCTCATAACACTGGGCAACGGTATTGCGCGACGGCTTGTTTTCCGTATTGGATACTTCGGTCACAATAGGCACTCCCAAAGAAGCTCCTCCATCCTTGGCATACGGATAGCCGAAGAAACGGGTCAGGTCGAACAAGGCAAATCCACGGAGAGCCAAGGTCTGGCCTTTCAGGTCGTTGAAGTATTCCGTATCATCCTCACTGACATCCAATCCGTCTATTTGAGACAAAATGATATTACAATTCTGGATAATCTTATAGGCATAAGACCAGTGGGAAGACGGACCGGAATCCTTTGTATAGTCCAGCATATAGTAGCTGGTGGTACGCTTTCCGGTCTTTATGGACTGCGCATCGTCACCCGTCACGTCTCCGTAATAAATCATACGGCCCGAGTAATAGTTGGTACTGCGCATCACGTCGTAGATACCGTTCAAGCTATATTCCACATCATCCAGATTCTGTATGGCGGTTTCAGTCGGAATCTTTGTACTGGATTCAACATCAAGCCAGTCATTGCCACAGGAGGCGGTCAGGCTGACCAACATCCCCATCATCATATATTTTAATGCTTTCATTGTGTTTCTTTATTATGAGGTTAGAAATTCAAATTAAGACCGAAAGTTACTGTTTTCAAAGGAGGTGTTCCCCAGCCGGCTGTACCTGCACTGACTGATTCCGGATCATAGAAATCGTAAGCGGCCCAAGTCCACAAGTTGTTGGCAGATGCGTAAAGGCGCAGGCTGTTTACGCCGATTTTCCGGGTCCATGTTTTAGGAACGGTCACACCGAAAGTCAACGTTTTCAGACGGATAAAGTCCGTGCTGTGCAAGCGGCGGGTAGTGGTAACGCCATTCATGGCTACCGCCGGCTTCTCTATAAACACTTCATATTTACTGATATCTCCCGGTTGCTTCCAATTGTCACGATAATAGGCCGGAATATTAAGAGTAAAGTCCTTGCCGCCATGTTCTGTTTTCTGTGCCCAGTTATCATATCCATAAGCACCGAACTGATAAGAGAACATGAAGCTCAAATCGAACCACTTGTAACGCAAAGTATTAGAGAGACCACCGGTCACATTGGGCTCGGCATGTTTCTTCAGAGGAATGGCTTTGGCATCCTTGTTATTCTCTGTGATTTCCTTGATATAGTTTCCATTCTCGTCCACGTCGTTGGTATAGAACTGAGGTGCACCGGTCTCGGGGTTGATTCCGGCAAATTCTATCATGTAGAATGTACGGTAGGACTTGCCAATCATGTGAATCTGCGAGCCGCTGATAATCTGGGTCTGTTCGCCGTCCAGTTTCACAATCTTATTCTTGTTGTGCGAAAGGGTGAAAGAGGTAGACCAGTCAAAGTCTTTGGACACAATGTTCTTGGAATTGATTTCCAATTCCACACCCTGGTTCTTCACCTCACCGATATTCATCAGATAGGAACTGAAACCGGTAGTCATAGATACGGGACAGTCCATCAAAAGGTTCTTAGTAGTACGGGTATAGTACTCCAAAGTGAAGTTCAAACGGTTGAAGAAGCCGAAGTCCAGACCGATATTCAAGTTGTAATTCGTTTCCCATTCCAAATCCCTATTTTCAATCTGCGACTGAATCAATGCAGGATTCTCCATATAGCCGCCACTAAGGCTCGTCAAGCCCATATAGCCGTATAAGTCGGAGGGCAACGTACCATTCACACCGTAGGATGCACGGAGTTTCAAATCGGTCAGCCATTTGGACGTGGGTTTCATGAAATCCTCTTCGATAATACGCCATGCTCCTGAAACAGACCAGAAACTTCCCCAGCGATTATCTCTGTGCAAACGTGAACTGCCATCCATACGATAGCTCCCACCCAGATAATACTTGTTCTTGTAGTCATAGTTGAGACGGGTGATGTAAGAAACCATTCTTGACCTCTTGGAAGAACCATCTATGCTCTCCAAAGTCTGCCCGTTGGCAATGTCATTCTTTATCGGAGTCAGGAAGTTAGTAGCATATCCCGACAAGAAATCATTGTACTTGGAATCGATTTCATATCCGACAAGGGCATCCAAATTGTGGTCCTTTTGGATAGTAGTCTTGTAAGTCAACTGGTTTGACCACACCAACTTGTTATATTCACTATATGCCTTTTCGGCTCCACCATTATTCTTCTCACCGTCGGAGGTACGGGAGTCTTTCCATTCTTTACCCTTACTGATGTTATAGTCATAGCTCAAAATAGACTTTAACTTCAAGTCCTTGATAAATTCATATTCGGCATTAATCGTATTGAACATACGGGTAACATACTCACGCTGGTAATTGTACTCCTGGGCAAGAACGGGATTTCTTCTTGACAACGAAATCAAGTCCTGGTTATAGCTTCCATCTTCATTGTAAACCGGATCTGAAGGCGTCAATTTGCTTACGCTGGAGTAGAAAGGAGCAGTATAACCGGTTCCTTCACTATATACATCCTGATTCAGATTGGTAAACATGATGTTGGCACCGAATTTCAATTTATCCGTAGCCTGAAAATCAACATTCAAACGTCCGGTAATTCTTTCCAGCCCCGATGTTTTTACAATACCTTCTTGGTTGAGATAGGACAATGAAGAATAGTATTTGAATTTGTCGGTTCCTCCGGATATGGAAGCCTCATAACTGGAATGGCTTCCTTTCTTGAACAGATAATCTCCCCAATCCGTATAGCCGCACCAGGGAACCGGAGCATATTTGTCGATATTCTTATCAGCATAAGCTATGGCATCCGCATCCGATTTGCCGCTGCGCTGTTGTCCAAGCACCATACCATTGTATATGTATTCGCGACGTTCTGCTCCGCTCAAAGTAGGACGATAATCCATAGCAAAGTCACTGAATCCCCAATCGGCTTTCAAACTGATAGAAGCCTTACCGGTTTTACCTTTCTTCGTCGTAATCAGAACCACACCATTCGCAGCGCGCGAACCGTAGAGTGATGCAGCAGCGGCATCCTTGATAATCGTAATATTCTCAATATCCGAAGTGTTGACGGTTGACATGGCATCCAGACCACCATCCGAACTGATGGAGTTTATCGAACCGGAAGTAACGGGCACTCCATCAATAACATACAGCGGAGAGTTGGAGGCATTGAAAGAGCCCATACCACGAATACTCAAAGAAGCTGAAGAACCCGGCTGGCCGGAAGCAGAAGTAAACTGTACACCCGTAGCATTTCCCTGCAACAAATCCTGGAAAGAAACGGAAGGCACATCGGCAATCTTTTCATTCTTCACACTGGCAGCCGAACCCGCATAAGCAGATTTCTTGAATGTACCGTAACCAGTTACAACCACCTCTTCCATCATATTTGCATCCGGCACCAATACAATCTTCAATATCTTACCCGAAGTAGCTTTCACTTCCTGACGAACATAGCCGACATAAGAGACAAGCAAGGTAGCCGATGCATGCTCCACCTTGATAGAGAAACCTCCATTCAAATCGGTAATCTGGCCGTTTGTAGTACCTTTGACCAAAACATTGGCTCCAATGACGGGCTCACCGGTCTCATCCACCACTGTTCCGGAAATAACATTAGCTTGTTCTACTGCCTTCACAGCATTCACTTCATTGGCTGGACGGATAGCAATGGCCCCGTCTTTTACAACATAAGCCAATCCGCTATTCTTAAGACATTCATCCAGCACTGCTGCGATTTTTCCATTCGTGACCCTCAAATTACGTACCTTGACATTCTTTACGTCATTTGTACTATAAATGAAAGTAAAATCCGTCTGGCGTTGAATTTCCCATAACACGTCACTTAAAGTGGCGTCCTGCACATTTACAGTAACTGTTGTCTGGGCAAACGCCGTATTGGCGGCCTGCACAAAACCAATCATAATGAAACTGAAAAACAGGAATGTAATCCACATACGTTTACTACCTTCCCAAAACCTGGTGTAGCTCTGTTCCTTAGTCATAATTAAATTATTAAATGGTTATTTATAGAATATAATAGTTTTACCGTTGATTTTGACATGTATGTTTTCCGTCGCTTCCAGTAACTCAAGGAAAGGAGCTATTTCCTCATAACGGTTCACATAGCAACCGAAACGCAGGTTCTTTAACGCTTCGTCTGAATAGTCCACTTCAATATTATACCACCTTGAAAGGGTTCTCATAATATCTTCCAGCCGTTGATCTTTAAAATTAATTTTTCCCTTCACCCATGATGTATAGAAGGCAGTATCTACTGTACGCACTTGTATATTCCCGCTCCCGGGAATTAATGATGCCTGCTGTGAAGGTTTTAAGACAAGACTCTGTCCCTCCCCGGTGTCCACCTTAACAGAACCACTGACAAGAGTCGCCTGATATTCTTCACCCGGATAGGCCGAAATATTGAAAGTTGTCCCCAACACCTCAATCTGCATACCTTGAGTCGATACAATGAAGGGATGACCGGTCTTATTTACTTCAAAATAAGCTTCTCCCGCCAATTCCACTTCCCGCTTCCCAGCTTCGAAAGTAAGCGGAAAACGTAGACTGCTCATTGAATTCAGATGTACTTTTGTACCATCATTCAGAACAAGTGTATACTCACCGCCTTGAGGCACTTCAATTTTATTATATGCCAAAGCAGACTGCCCAACCTGCCCGTCTGCAGCGCTGTAGTTCAAGGTCGTCGAATCTATCTGTATTTGTTTACCAGCCAACTGCAACTGCCGCCCATCGGCATTCTCATCCAGATAAACCGTTTCCCCATTATCCAATGTAAGAATAGCTTTGGCTCCACCCGGCAGTATTTGCTGGGCAGCCAATAATTGATTGCCATCCATGACATGGGGTACAGAAATATCCTGAAGTGCAAAAACCAATATCAGCACCGGTGCAATAAAAAGAGCAACGTACCGTAACAGTTTCAAATGTCTCCTTCTGAGCTCCATCCTCTTGATACGTGTTTCGACACCTTTCCATCCAGCCTGCGAATCAAACTCCATTTTACGAATTTCGTGCTGTGCATAATGTTCATCACTACAAATCTTTTGGAAAAGCTGCTCATGGCTTTTGCTCTCTTTGCGCCATTTATCCAAAAAACGGTTTTCTTCCGGTGTTACTTCACCGGATAGGTGCCTGGAAATAAGATGAGCTATATGAAAGTACTCTTTTATCATAATTTGGCATGTTTTAGTCTATCTTTAATGATAATACAAGCCAAAATGAAAACATGGTGAATCGATAAAGACTTTTTTTTGAAAAAATAGAAAAAAATGTGCTTTTAGATAAATAACAGAAGGCAATAATAATAATCGGTAAGGAATGCACGAAGCTTTTTATAAGCCACTTTTTTAAGAGTATGTACCGTTTCGGGAGAGACATTGAGACGCTCTGCTATTTCTGCATTCTTTTTACCTTCCAAAGCCAACTGCATGATGGCTCTCATTTGGGTAGGAAGTTTCTCTATAGCTTCTGACAGAATCCGGAAAGTCTCTTCTTCCACAATCGCATCACGAAAAAAAGCATCTGCTTTTTTGGCTATAATCTTTTGCTCGTATTCATGAGCTACCTTCGAATGCTCAAGTTCGTTCAAGGCATGGTTACGTACGGCCGTATAAAGAAAAGCTTTCACCTGATGAAGATAAAAGAAATCGTCTCTTATCTGCCACAACTTGGCAAATACGTCTTGTACTATATCTGCTGACATATCCGCATCCTCCATGTATTGGAACGCAAAAGAACAAAGCGCCGCATAATATTCCTTAAAAATATTATGAAACTCTTGCTCATCCAGCTTAATGCTTACAACAGAGTGGGATTTATCCTTTTTTATCAGATTTAGCGCCATATTTATGCTTTTCGGGCGCTAATATAGTTAAATTTTCAGAATATAACCAATATAACTATCAATCCTCTAAATCTTTTCCCCATAAATCAATATCGGATGGAGCTTTCCATAAGCTCCATCCGACCAATAGTCCTATTGCCAATAAAAAAAACAAATATATCATTATAGTCCGGTTTGTTTCAATGTCTTATAATAACACAGTAAACTGGATTAAAGTTCACTCCACCCAAAATTGTTGTTTTTCCTATGTATACTTTTCAATGCAGAGAGTGTATTATTTGGTTTTCGTGTACGAAAACGAGCAATTTTGTGCACGATAACGACCAATTTCGTCCAAAATTGTCCCATTTACTAAATAATTATGCTTTTCGAGTTTGATTAATTGAGAAAAGGTCTTATTTTTGACCCGGTTTTTAATTCATACTATTGCAAAAACAAACTCAATTACCTAATTAAATCACAAGAGAATGGAACAAGTTTTCGGCTATATCATCGGCTTAGGAGCAGCAGTGATGATGCCTATAATCTTTACAATTTTGGGAGTATGCATCGGCATTAAATTCAGTAAGGCGCTAAAGAGCGGTCTGCTGGTAGGTGTCGGTTTCGTTGGTCTGTCAGTTGTCACTGCGTTGTTGACCAGCAGCCTCGGTCCTGCTCTGAGCCAAGTCGTTGAAATTTACGGTCTTCAGTTGAAAGTATTCGATATGGGATGGCCTGCAGCTGCGGCTGTAGCCTATAACACATCGGTGGGTGCATTCATCATTCCGGTATGTTTGGGAGTAAATCTTCTGATGTTATTAACGAAAACGACCCGTACGGTCAATATCGACCTTTGGAACTACTGGCATTTCGCATTTATCGGCGCAGTCGTTTATTTTGCCAGCGACAATATCTGGTGGGGCTTCTTCGCCGCTATCATCTGCTACATCATTACCCTGATTATGGCCGACTATACCGCCGACAAATTCCAGGGATTCTACGACAAGATGGAGGGTATCTCCATTCCCCAGCCTTTCTGCGCAGGTTTCGTTCCATTTGCCGTAGTCATCAATAAAGCATTGGACAAAATCCCCGGTTTTGACAAATTGAACATCGATGCGGAAGGCATGAAGAAGAAATTCGGCTTGCTGGGTGAGCCTTTATTCCTGGGTATTCTGGTCGGTTGCGGTATCGGTGCCTTGTCTTGCAAGAACGGTCAGGAACTGGTAGACAAGATACCTTATATATTAGGTTTGGGTATCAAGATGGGCGCCGTAATGGAGCTGATTCCGCGTATCACCGCTTTGTTCATCGAAGGCTTGAAGCCTATTTCTGATGCTACCCGCGAGCTGATTGCCAAGAAGTTCAAAGGTGCTGTCGGCCTGAACATCGGTATGAGCCCCGCATTGGTTATCGGCCATCCTGCAACGCTGGTGGTTTCCCTGCTGCTGATTCCCGTAACCATACTGCTGGCTGTCATCCTGCCGGGTAACCAGTTCCTGCCTTTGGCGTCGCTGGCCGGAATGTTCTACCTCTTCCCGCTGGTACTGCCCATCACGAAAGGAAATGTAGTAAAGACGTTCATCATCGGACTCGTTGTACTGACCATCGGTCTTTATTTCGTAACAGACCTCGCCCCCTATTTCACACAAGCAGCCCACGATGTATACGAGAAGACACAAGATGCTGCCGTGAATATCCCCGCCGGCTTTGAAGGCGGCGCACTGGATTTTGCATCCAGCCCCTTTGCTTGGGTCATTTTCCACCTGACCTACTCGTTGAAATGGATAGGCTCCGGTATCCTTGTATTATGCACATTGTTCCTGATGATTATGAACCGTCGTGCTATCATCAAATACCAGAAATCAATCAAAAATTAAAAGTTAAAAATTAAATAGTAACGGATTATGAAAAAGTTAGTACTTGCATTTATGATGGGAGCAGCTGCCATGGCAGCCAATGCCCAAGTGAATTACAAAGTGCAGACCGCCTGCCATCCGCAGGACGTGAAGCATTATGACACGGAACTTCTGCGCAGCAGATTCATGATGGACAAAGTGATGGCTCCGGATGAAATCAACGTAACCTACACCCTCTACGACCGATTGATTTACGGTGGCGCCATGCCGGTGAACAAGACATTGAAGTTGGAAGTGTTCCGTGAACTGGGTCCGGAAATCACTTACTTCCTCGAACGCCGCGAACTGGGTGTCATCAATACCGGCGGTGACGGAGTGGTTACTGTAGACGGTAAGGAATACCCCATGAAGTATAAGGAAGCCCTTTACGTAGGCTGCGGAAATAAGGAAGTAACCTTCAAGAGCAACGACGCTACCAATCCCGCCAAGTTCTACATCAACTCGGCCCCGGCCTACAAACCCTATGTTACTCAGCTGATTACCACCGATGCCAAGCTTCAGAAAGCCAACCCCAAGAAATATGCACT
>ENA-OPCC01000917-OPCC01000917.1-human-gut-metagenome-genome-assembly--contig:-NODE-917-length-13868-cov-9.352494_pt1 | contig 13868 bp, 10 predicted proteins | sample MGYA00241558_ERZ501467 | MGnify/ENA primary metagenome ERZ501467 (study PRJEB25962, sample SAMEA2042620) | human gut metagenome | biome: human gut; feature: human-associated habitat; material: faeces...
GCGAAATGGCAGAATAAAAAGATTTGATGCATCCGATTATTTTTGTAATTTTGCGCCCTAATAAAATAAGGAAATAAAAAGAAAAACTGAAAATATATGTTCGATAATTTAAGTGAAAGACTAGAGCGGTCGTTTAAGATATTGAAAGGTGAAGGAAAAATCACCGAAATCAATGTGGCCGAAACACTGAAAGATGTACGTCGTGCGTTGCTGGATGCCGATGTAAACTATAAGGTAGCCAAGAACTTTACCGATACGGTAAAAGAAAAAGCCTTGGGACAGAACGTGCTGACAGCCGTTAAGCCAAGCCAGTTGATGGTAAAAATCGTTCACGACGAGCTGACGAAACTGATGGGTGGAGATACTGCTGAAATCGAATTGAAGAATCGTCCTGCCGTTATTTTGATGTCTGGTTTGCAGGGTTCTGGTAAAACTACTTTCTCGGGCAAGCTGGCTCGTATGCTGAAAACCAAGAAAAACCGCAAGCCGTTGCTGGTAGCCTGCGACGTATACCGTCCTGCCGCTATCGAACAGTTGAAGGTGCTGGGACAGCAGATTGAGGTTCCTGTATATAGCGAACCCGACAGCAAGAACCCGGTTCAGATTGCGTTGAATGCCATTCAGGAAGCAAAGGCGAAAGGTTACGATTTGGTTATCGTCGATACTGCCGGACGTCTTGCCGTAGACGAGCAGATGATGAACGAGATTGAAGCTATCAAGAATGCCATCAATCCGGATGAAACATTGTTCGTTGTCGATGCAATGACCGGTCAGGATGCAGTCAATACAGCCCGTGAGTTCAACGAACGTCTGGATTTCAACGGCGTAGTTCTGACTAAACTCGACGGTGATACACGTGGTGGTGCTGCTCTGTCTATCCGTACCGTAGTAAACAAGCCTATCAAGTTTGTGGGAACAGGTGAAAAACTGGATGCTATCGACCAGTTCCACCCGGCTCGTATGGCAGACCGTATCCTCGGAATGGGTGATATCGTTTCGCTGGTTGAACGTGCGCAGGAGCAGTACGATGAAGAAGAGGCTAAACGTCTTCAGAAGAAGATCCAGAAGAACCAGTTCGACTTCAACGACTTCTTGACTCAGATTCATCAGATTAAGAAGATGGGTAACCTGAAAGAACTTGCTTCCATGATTCCGGGTGTGGGAAAAGCCATCAAGGATATCGATATCGACGATAATGCGTTCAAGAGTATAGAAGCAATTATTTACTCAATGACTCCGGAAGAACGTACCCGTCCTGAAATTCTGAATGGAAGCCGCCGTACACGTATCGCCAAAGGTAGTGGTACGAGCATTCAGGAAGTGAACCGCTTGCTGAAGCAGTTCGACCAGACTCGCAAGATGATGAAGATGGTTACCGGCAGCAAGATGGCGGGCATGATGCAGAAGATGAAAAAGAAATAAACCATATTGGTTAATTGATACGGGAACTGCTTCGTTGCAGGCAGGTGCCCGAAGGAAGTGGGGAGAGGGAATCGCGAGAGAAAAAGATTCTTTCTCCCCGCTTGTTTTGTATGCTTTCAGGCGAACCCGATACCCATTAGGGTAATTCTGCGACGAAGTAAGCAAGTGATAATGTGAAACATCATTTGGAAGTCTGAAAAAATCCCGCTACCTTAGGGAGGTTTTGGGTGGATACTATTTTTCGACAAGAATAAGTCTTTTAAAACTATATAGCAATGAAACGTAAGATATGGAGTTATGCCCTTGGCGCGACGATGCTCTTGTCGCTTGCCAGTTGCGGCAACAGTGCCAAGAAACAAGCAGATGAAAAAATAAGTGCAGACAGTATGAGTGTAACAAGTAGCCGGACAGGGGTGCAAGGAGATAGTCTTTTGGCAACATGCGTGCTCGATGGAGTGAAAGCAACATGGATTCGGGATAACGGTCCTGCACGGCTGATGCCCCGTACGCTTTTCCCCGATGCAAGTGACGAGCTGATAAAAAGTCTTTCGCTGGAGAACGGCATACCGGCTTCTATCAGTACCTTCTTGGTAGAAAGTGATGGTGCACGTATTCTTTTCGATACGGGAATGGGAGCTCCCGACAGTCGGTTGATGGACGGATTGCGTTCGCTGGGCGTATCTCCGGCCGATATACAGTATATTTACCTGACACATTTTCACGGTGACCACATCGGTGGAATGATGAGAAACGACAGTGTAGTATTTCCGAACGCTGAAGTATATGCTTCGAAAGCAGAATACGACGGCTGGATGAAGATGCCTGCCGACAAAAAGGAACAGGTGGTGAAGACTATGAACGCATACAAAGACCGTTTGCACCTGTTTGCTTTCGGCGATACACTGCCCGGAAAGGTCGTTGCACGCGAAGCGATAGGACATACACCGGGGCATACGGTCTATCAGGCGGGCAAGTTGCTGGTCATCGGCGACCTGATGCATGGTGCGGCCTTGCAGGCAGGACATCCGGAAATCTGTGCAACCTATGATATGGATAAGGAGAATGCGATAAAGTCCCGTAAGACCTATTTGCAGTATGCCCGTGAAAACGGACTGGTTATGGCGGGAATGCACTTGCCGGTTCCTGCTTTTATGAAATAAAACTTTTCGAGTGAAGTTCTCAGAGCTGTAAAAAAGTATATAAGATATATAAAGAACGCCCCTGTCATTTTCCGGAAGGGAATTTGATAGGGGCGTTCTATGTTTGTCTGTTAGTTGCAGATTAAATTTTGTGTTCCAGCCAGGCGTCAATCAGCTTGCGGGCGATGCTGAGTTTTTTCGGTATTTCCGGCAAATTATCCCGGCTGTAAAAGGCTCCTGCACTCAGTTCTTCATCCTGCAGCTTGATGGTTCCACTTTCGTATTCGGCATAATATCCTACCATGATGCCGCTGGGGTAGGGCCATGGCTGGCTGCCGAAATACTTCAGATTCTTTATCGTCAGTCCCGTCTCTTCCATAACTTCCCGGTAAACGCACTCTTCCAGTGTTTCTCCCGGTTCGAGAAAACCTGCTACCAGTCCTTTGAATGTACCCCGGAAGTTGCGGGCATGCACCAGCAAGATACTGTCATCTTTTTTTATAAGTACAATGACCGCAGGTGAAATGCGCGGGTAGAACTCCTGCCGGCACTCCGGACATCGTTTGGCAATGGGAGAAACTTGTATGGTCGGTACGCCACACATGGGACAATAGCGGCTGTTCTTGTCCCAGTTCAATATTTGTGATGCTTTCCCGGCACGCTTGTATTCTTCCAGCGGAAGCACATCGAACGAAGCACGCAAGTCCTTCATCATGCGTGGCGTGCTTTCATCTCCTGCCACCGGAACATGAATGGCGTATGTTTTGGCGGGATAACCGTTTATCTCGCCGATGGTATGAATTGTACTTCCAACGGGAACTTCAACCGGAGGTTCTGTTCCGTAAGGAATATGATACCCGTCTTCTTTTTTTTCTATCAAGACCTGTCCGCTATTAAAGACGAACCATCCACATGTTTGTTTTTCTGTTTCCATTAATTAAGTCCTTTCATTGTAAGCTGAATGCGCTTGCGTTCGTGGTCGATGCTGAGCACGCGCACACGTACATGCTGGTGCATGCTGACGACTGTTGTCGGATCGTTGACAAACTTGTCGGCAAGCTGGGAGATATGCACCAGTCCGTTTTCCTTGATTCCTATATCTACGAAGCACCCGAAATTGGTAATGTTATTGATGATGCCGGGCAGTTCCATGCCTTCCCGCAGGTCGTCGATGGTTTGCACGTTCTTGTCGAATTCGAAGACCTGAATCTTCTGGCGCGGGTCACGTCCCGGTTTATCCAGTTCCTGCATAATATCAGTCAGCGTAGGCAGTCCCACGGTATCGGTCACATAGTTCTTTACCTCTATGCGGCTGCGTAACTCCTTGTCCTTTATCAGGTCGGCAACGGAGCATTTCAAGTCCTTTGCCATCTTTTCTACGATAGCATAACTCTCCGGATGCACAGCCGAATTGTCGAGCGGGTTGTCAGCGTGTGGAATTCGTAAGAATCCGGCACACTGTTCAAAAGCTTTAGCGCCCATGCGCGGCACCTTCAGCAATTCCTTGCGCGAGTGGAACGCTCCGTTTTCCGTACGGTAATCTACAATGTTTTGAGCCAGTGTAGGTCCCAGTCCCGAAACATACGTCAGCAGATGCTTGCTGGCCGTATTGACGTTCACGCCGACCAGGTTCACGCAACTCTCTACTGTCTGGTCGAGCGATGCTTTCAGCTTGGTCTGATCCACATCGTGCTGGTATTGTCCCACCCCGATAGATTTGGCATCTATCTTGACCAGTTCGGCAAGCGGGTCCATCAGTCGGCGACCGATTGATACGGCTCCACGTACCGTCACATCGTATTCGGGAAACTCTTCGCGCGCAATCTTGGAAGCCGAATAGATGGAAGCACCGTCTTCGCTGACTACAAATACCTGTACTTCGCGGTCGTATCGCTGGGACGTAACGAAACGTTCGGTTTCACGACTTGCCGTGCCATTGCCGATGGCGATGGCTTCTATCTTATATTGTTCGACCAGTTTAACAAGCTTGCGCCCGGCCAGTGCCGTTTCCGATTTTGGGGGATGCGGATAAATTGCTTCATTGTGCAGCAGATTGCCCTGAGCATCCAGACAGACCACCTTGCATCCGGTACGATATCCCGGGTCGATACCCATGGTGCGCTTTTGCCCCAAAGGAGGAGCCAGCAGTAACTGCCGGAGATTTTCGGCAAAGACACGGATAGCCTCTTCGTCTGCCTTTTCCTTGCTGAGTGCGGAAAATTCTGTTTCTATCGCCGGTTTCAGCAGACGCTTATATGCATCGTTTACAGCTTCTGCCACTTGTGCGGAACATTCCCTGTTTCCGTGTACATACTGCCTTTCCAGCCGTTCGGTACAGGCTGTTTCATCATCGGGAGTGATGGATACTTTCAGGATACCTTCGGCTTCTCCACGACGGATGGCGAGCAGGCGGTGAGAGGTGCATTTCTTCAGCGGTTCACTGAAGTCGAAGTAATCGCGGTATTTCTGGGCAGCTTCTTCTTTCTCTTTGCCTTTGACTACTTTCGAGATAATCATGGCCTGACGGCTGAACTGGTTTCGTATCAGGTTGCGGGCACGTTCATCTTCGTTCACTTGCTCGGCGATGATGTCGCGTGCTCCTTTTAGTGCGTCTTCTTCGTCCTTGACTTCTCCCTTGATGAACTGACGTACCCGGGCAGACAAATTGTTTTCCCGCTGCATCAACAGCAGCATGGCGAGCGGTTCCAGTCCCTTCTGGCGTGCAGCTTCGGCACGGGTTTTCCGTTTGGGCTTGAATGGCAGGTAAATATCCTCCAGTTCCGTCGCATCCCAACAGTTGGCAATGCGTTCACGCAAGGCATCGGTTAGTTTTCCCTGCTCTTCGATAGTAGAAAGTACCGTTTCCTTTCGCTTGGCAAGTTCGCAGAGTTTTTCGTAACGCGTATGGATATCACCTATCTGTACCTCGTCGAGTCCTCCGGTCGCTTCTTTTCGGTAACGGCTTATAAAGGGTATGGTAGCACCTCCCTGAAGCAGTTTCAATGTATTTTCCACCCGATGGACAGGTAGCTTCAGGGCTGTGGCAATCATTTGGCTGAATTGTTCCATGTATACTTCTTCTAATAATGTGGCACAAATGTAATTAAAAAAAGGATTCGGGGTAAGGGGAGAATCTATTTTGAAGGTGATTTGCCGGCCCGTTTAAGCTTTATTCGGATTTGAGAGAAGTTCTTTGATTGAGAATGTTGAGGAAGAGGACAGGGAAATAGTGACTAACGCTACGTATAGGCAGGCAGTCGAACTTGGAAATTTGGTCAGTTTTAGAGATGAAATATCAAGCAGAATGATGAAGGATAAGAGGAAGGCGGTCGGACTGGAGGGAAAAGGAATTGCAAAGATTTTTGTTGGTTCAATTGGGTTCCGAAACGTAGTAATGGCACATGATACGAAGAAACGGCAAGGATATCTGCTGGTCAAACTTGTTCCCGAGACGTAGTAATGCTACGTGATAAAGAGGAACAGCAAGGATGTCTGTTGGTTAAAGTTTTGAAAATGGAGGTCGATACAATGAACTTTTAGAGGAAATCGTTTGTTGTTTTTTGCATATGAAATAATCTTTCGGTGATATATTATGTAACAACTTAAACTAATGTTATGACTTATGAATATAAAACGAAGTGTTTGTTGCCTCATTCTTTTTTCTTTTTTAGGCATATCAATAGCAATGGCGCAGGAACCGGAAAAAGAGAGGCACTGGGTATGGGAACTTTATGGGGGCGCGAACAATTATATGACATGGGAAGTGGAAACAGGTGTCGTATATAAGCCTTGGCGTTTTATTGGCGTTGGAGCAGGATTGCTTTTTACTCCACAGATAGATGATGACAATGTTTATTCGGGAGATGCAAGAGATAAAAAATTACACTGGCGGATAGAGGAGAATGACTTGGCATATCTCATGGCTTTCCGGTCGGGGATTTATTTGTATTCACCTTCTGTTTATCTGGATCATGACCGTGATGTAGCATTGTCTTTCCGCGTATCTCCCGGTATTACTGTTCCTTTGCCTCCCAATTCAAGTGCTGTTGTAAATTATGTTCCGGTGGATGCAGTTATTGATGTGCCGGTAACTTCAGGAAGGATCAGTAACTCGCAGGCAAGGGCATGTTATTATCATGTACGGTTTGCTGTGGCTCTGGAAATGGAACGTCTATCGGTATTGCTGGGATATACGACATCCGATTATGATTTGTACGGAGGAAGCCGTAACATGGTGGTGGAAGGACAGAAAATAGGATTGCCCCACAAGAAGCAGACCGGAACGTTCTTTATCGGTCTGACCTGCGACTTTTGAGCATATAAAAAGAAAACCCTGCCACGGGCCTGATGGTACGTGACAAGGTTTTCGTAATTATGGGAATTATCTGCGGTAGAAACGCAGCTCATTTTCCAACGTTTTTACTCTGTTTTGCAAGTTTTCTATTCTTTCCAGCAAGTGACGGATGGCATCGATTCCTTCTATATTGATGGACAAGTCGTAATACAGGTGAGTATATTTTTCCAGTTCATTCAACTGAGAAGCCGGAAAATAACTGGTATCATCTATCACTTCGATATCTATTAGACCGCCTTCGCCCAGCATGAGGACGAAGTCGGGTTCGATATTGCAATGTGTACAATAATCGTTTATGATGATTAAATCGTTCTGCATAGTCGTACGGTTTTAGATTATCCTTGCTGTAACTGTCGGAACAAATCTTTTTGTTTTTCCGTCAGCGTGGTAGGAATGGTTACGTGATAAGTTACAATCAGATCGCCTGTTACGCCTTCCTGCTTGTAAACAGGGAAGCCTTTTCCTTTCAGGCGCACCATCGCATCGTTTTGAGTTCCCGGACGAACTTTCAGTTTTACTTGTCCGTCCAATGTATTGACTGTAACTTCACCTCCCAGTACGGCCGTGTACAAGTCGATTGTTACATCTGTATACAAGTCATTGTCTTTCCGTTTGAATACAGGGTCATCAGGAATAACGAAAGTAATATACAAATCTCCGTCGGGGCCGCCGTTTGCTCCCTTGCCTCCATGACCTTTCAATTTAATAACTTGCCCGTTTGCTACTCCGGCCGGCACGGTAATACGCAATGTTTCACCGTTGATGCTGAACGTCTGTTTGTGCGTAGTAGCTGCTTCACGCAAAGATAGTTGCAAAGAAGCCTCGATATCTTGTCCGCGGAATCCGCCTCTTGCACTACGTCCTCTGCCAGCTCCATGTCCGAACAACTCTTCGAAGAAGTCGGAGAATCCGCTGGCGTTTCCACCAAATCCGTGCATACCTTCTCCTCCAAAGCCACTTGTAAAATGTTGTCCGTCGGTAGAATACCAATATTCTCCGCCGTTACCTCCTCCGCCTTGAGCCTGATAAGCCTGTTGTTGTGCCTCAAACTCGTCGGCGTGTTTCCAGTTTTCCCCGTAAGCATCGTATTTCTTACGCTTTTCGGGGTCGCTTAATACCTCGTTGGCTTCATTTATCTCCTGAAATTTGTCCTTAGCCGTAGGGTCGTTCGGATTCAAATCAGGATGATATTTGCGAGCCAACTTACGGAACGCTTTTTTGATTTCGTCCTGAGTTGCCGTTTTGTCAACTCCAAGAACCTTGTAATAGTCTATATAAGCCATACAGTCTGTTTTTTTATTTGTAAATAAAGCAAAGAATGTGCCACATTGTCCTTTTGTTAACAGACTTTTAACCATATTGAAAGCTATTTATTCTTTTAAGGGTTTTGCAGGTAGTCAACTTCCATTATCTTTGTGGTATTGAATTAATCATGGTATACAGTACCTGACAAATTGTCGCCTGTATGCAGTCTTATCTATTAATTTGTTATGAAATTACTGATTTGTCTGATGACGCTTTTAGGGCTTGGAAGCCTGAGCGCAGTTCATGCTTCACAAGACGGTGAGGTAACTTTGAAATTAATCGAGACCAGCGATGTGCATGGTTGTTATTTTCCTTATGATTTTATACGTAATAAGCAGACGAAGGGGAGCTTGGCCCGTGTGTCTTCGTATGTGAAAGAGCAACGGGAAAAGTATGATAACGTTATACTGATGGACAACGGCGATATCCTTCAAGGGCAGCCGGTAGCCTATTATTATAATTATATGGATACTACATCGGAGCATGTATGTGCTGCCATGCTGAACTATATGAAATACGATGTAGGTACCATGGGAAATCATGATATAGAAACCGGACATGCCGTGTACGACCGTTGGGTACGTCAGTGCAGTTTTCCGGTACTTGGAGCTAACATTGTCGATAACAAGACCGGAAAGCCGTATTTGCCACCTTATTATATTATAGAAAAAGAAGGAGTAAAGATTGCTATATTGGGTATGATAACTCCTGCCATTCCTTCCTGGCTTCCCGAACAGTTGTGGAGCGGTCTGCATTTTGAAGATATGGAAGACTGTGCACGCAAATGGGTAAAGATTATTCGTGAAAAAGAAAATCCGGATATTTTGGTAGGCTTGTTTCATGCCGGTCCTGAGGGCAATAAGCTCGACGATGTGGTAGAAAACGGTTCCGGCAATGTGGCAAAGAATGTTCCGGGCTTCGATGTGGTATTTATGGGACACGATCATGCACGGAGGAATGAGAAAGTGACTAATGTAGAAGGAGATTCTGTTTTGTTGGTAGACCCGGTCAATATGTCAAAAGTGGTTTCGGAAGTTACTTTTACAGTAACGAAACAGGATGGAAAAGTGGTTTCCAAACAAGTGGAAGGTAAGCTGGTAAATATGGACGGATATGCGCCGGATTCGGATTTCATGAATGTATTTCAGGGAGCGTATGAGGCCACTATGGATTTCGTTTCACGAAAAATTGGACGTATCGAAGAAACCATTACAACAAAAGATGCTTATTTCGGTCCTTCGGCATTTATCGATTTGCTTCATCAGTTGCAGCTCGACATTACAGGAGCTGATGTTTCTTTTTGTGCTCCCTTGTCGTTTTCGGCCGAAATCAAGAAGGGAGATATTTATATGAGCGACATGTTCAACCTTTATAAATATGAGAACCTGCTGTATACCATGGAGCTGACAGGTAAGGAAATCAAGGGATTTCTGGAAATGTCGTATACCCTTTGGACGAACCAGATGCATTCTCCCGACGACCATCTGATGCTTTTCAATGAGGAAGACAAAGGTTTTGGGCGTTTCAAAAATCCAAGTTTTAATTTCGATTCGGCAGCAGGTATTATTTATACCGTGGACGTGACAAAGCCTCAGGGTGAAAAAATCCGGATAGAGCGCATGGCAAGCGGAGAACCTTTCGATATGAATAAGGTATATCGGGTGGCAGTCAATTCGTATCGCGGGAATGGTGGAGGCGACTTGCTGACGAAAGGTGCAGGCATTCCCAAGACGGAACTGGCAAAGCGTATTGTTTACTCTACCGACAAGGATTTACGTTTTTATCTGATGAAGCGCATTGAGGAAGTAAAGGTGCTCGATCCGAAACCTTTGAACCAGTGGAAATTTATTCCGGAAGAATGGACTATACCTGCCTCGAAAAGGGATTATGACATCCTGTTCGGCGAGAAAAAATAGAAACAGGACGTGTCCTGAAAATTGTGGGCGGAAATTAAAGAAAACGTGCCGACGTTTTACCATAAACGTCGGCACGTTTTTTTTTTATATTCGTTACCTCTTCTGTTATTGATGACATAAGACCGAGCAAAAGAAAAAATAATTCTTTTTAGTGAAAAAATCTTCATTTTCATTTTGCAAGTTGAAAGAAAACCGTAAATTTGCATCGCTTTTGACAAATAAGTCATTGCCGAAATAACTCAGTTGGTAGAGTAACTCATTCGTAATGAGTAAGTCGCGGGTTCGAGTCCCGCTTTCGGCTCATTCCCAAAGAGGTATGTTGCTATCAAGAAACATACCTCTTTTTCTTTCATATTGTTCTTTCTTGTAACTTATTAATGTAATAAATGAAAATAAAATAGCTCTTTTAACTTGCTATTTTAGCTCAACTATCCTACATTTGTGTCAAAGTATTATAAATCATCACATCTTATACAACATGAAATATCCTTTTATATCAGCAGATGAAGCTGCTGCAATCATTCACAATGGAAACACGATAGGAGTGGGAGGCTTTTCGTCTGTAGGAACACCCAAGGCGGTCCCTGCAGCATTGGCACGCTACGCCGAAAAACTACATGCAGAAGGAAAGGAGTTTAAGGTAGGTCTTATTACCGGAGGGGCTACGGGAAGTCAGGTCGATTCGGCACTGGCATTGGCACATGCTGTAGCGTTTCGTACTCCTTTTCAGTCGAACAAGGACATGCGTAATGCCATCAATAGTGGAGAAGTGCAATATTACGATGTACATCTTTCGCAGATAGGTCAGGACGTACGCTATGGTTTCCTTGGAGATGTGGATGTAGCTATTGTCGAAGCTTCCGATATAACGGAAAAAGGAGAGATTGTTCTCAGTACTTCGGTAGGTATTTCGCCTACATTGGTGAAGGTAGCCCACAAAGTCATTATAGAACTGAATGAAGCACATGCCGGCAAGCTGACCGGAATGCACGATATTTATATTCCCGATACTCCGCCATACCGCAGAGAGATTCCGATTTATCGGGTAAACGACCGGGCAGGAAGCATTACGGTACGGGTCGATCCTGAAAAAGTTGTGGGGGTAGTCTGTACCAATGAACGCGACCGGATAGCAGCTTTCACTCCACTGAACGATACTACCAGCCGCATCGGGCAGAATGTAGCCGACTTCCTTTTGAGCGAATATCAGCGAGGAGCCATACCTCGTGACTTCCTTCCTTTACAGTCGGGTGTGGGAAATATAGCCAATGCCGTACTGGGAGCACTGGGAGCCGACAGCAAGTTACCGGCCTTTTCCATGTATACCGAAGTGATTCAGAATTCGGTTATCGACTTGATGATGCAGGGACGTATCCGTTTTGTTGCCGGAAGTTCATTGACATTGTCCGATGACCGGCTGGATATGCTTTATAGTCATATCGACGAATTGCGGGAACGTATATTGTTGCGTCCGCAGGAGATTACAAACCATCCGGAAATGATTCGTCGTCTGGGTATTATTGCTGTAAATACAGCCTTGGAAGCCGATATTTTTGGCAATGTAAACAGTACGCATGTACTGGGAAGCAAGATGATGAACGGTATTGGCGGTTCGGCCGACTTTGCACGAAATGCCTACCTTTCTATATTTACTACTCCTTCCACGGCTAAGGACGGACTGATTTCGTCTATTGTTCCTCATGTGTCGCACGTCGACAGTACGGAGCACGATGTGCGGATTCTGGTAACCGAACAGGGAGTAGCCGACCTGCGTGGCAAGTCGCCTTCACAGCGGGCACGTTGCATTATTGAAAACTGTGCACATCCCGATTACAAGGAACTGCTCTGGGACTATCTGAAACTTTCGGAAGGCAAGAGCTGTCATACGCCTATGTCATTGCGGAATGCCCTGAAGATGCACATAGCCTTTGCCGAAACGGGGGATATGCGTAATACAAAATTTGAACTGTAAGCGTACGCTTGGATAAAAGAAAAACGGCATTTGTTCCTCTCAGGGGTGCAAATGCCGTTTGTTTCATATTAGAATTCGAATTTTTCCATCTTCATTTCAGCCAGTTCTTCAATCTGTGGAACCAGAGTCATAAAGTGAGGAGTGTGTTCATGAGCCGACAATGCTTCAGCATCTTTCCATGTTTCGCAAATCATCAGCACATCGTGGCGAGTTGCGCTTTCGAATACATCGTAAGCAATACAGCCCTTATCTTTTTGTGATGCAGCTACAAGTTCCTTGGCAGCAACGAGTACTGCTTCACGTTTTTCTTCTTTTACTCTAATAAAAACATTCAGTCTAATCATACGTCTTATTTTTTAGTTTGGTTAATGATACATTGAAATTACTATTTCCTTTGCGTAGAACAAACAATAAAGGGCGAAAGATTAAGTTTTTTATATATCTTAACTTTTCGCCCTTTCTGTCTTTTTCTTATGATTTTCTGATTACCATTCTACAAATTTGCCTCTGGCCTTGCGTTCTTTCAGAATAGCCGCAAGACGTTTGTTCTTCGACGAGGCAATGTATTTACGTCCGAAGATGTTTGGAATAGCAACACCCAGTGCGATACACATGATGACCAGACCGGAGTTTACACCGCTTTCGATAGCTTTCATTAGTGGAGTAACCTGATCGATAGACTGGACGTTCATGTTAATCAAGCCGAACAACATGCGGTACATCAGTACTCCCGGAATCATCGGAATAACCGAAGGAATGGTAAGTACGTGATTGGGAACATGGAACCAGTGCACGGCTTTGATAGCGATGAGGCTTACCAGTACCGAACCGGCAAACGAACCGATAACAAGACCCATATCCAGACCTATATTGTTGGTGCTCGGACCCAGATTTACGAAGTTACGTGTACATACAGCCAATATACCTCCGATGGCTACTACCCACAGCAGGTGACGCTGGATGTTGAAAATCATGGAGAATCCCATAGCCGAAATAGCGGCTGCGATGGCATATTCCCAATAGGCATGATGAGGAACCATGCTGATAGTCGGGAAGAAATCGGCGATGCTGCACAGTTTTACGGCAAATGCAATACCGAATGCCATGGCAGCTACCATCAGCAGGGTATTGACGGCACGTACGATACCTACCTGAATATAATTGTCGAGCATATCATCGACGAAATTGATCAATGGAACACCCGGTACGATAAACAAGGCACATGCCAGCAACGGATGCCACGGTGTGGTGGTCCATTCGGCGGGGAGGAACGTTGAAGCCCATGCAAGCATGGTAGCTATGAAAGCAGAAATGGCGATACCCATATAATGGTTCAAGCCCGATTCGTTACATTTCTGACGGATGCGCATGCCGATGATGGCAGCAATGGAAGCATAAAGGAACGCCATCCAGTCGCAACCGAACTGAATACAGAATCCGCCGCAGGCGAAACCTGCTCCGATGGCTACCTGGGTAGGAGTATAATTACGTTTCTTTGTACGAATCTTTTCCAGTTCTTCTTCGTACTGGTCGAGTGTGTAGTCTTGCTCTATTGCTTTCCATGAGAGTTTGCTGACTTCGGAAATGGCAGTCATGTTTACGCCGTGTCCTTCAATGCGCTGAAATTTCGTAAACGAATAATCGCCGTCACTTACATTTACCATCAGCATGGTAAAACTAACATTAATGTGCAACTTTTCTTCGGGGATACCTAAGTAAGCTGCTGTACGCTTCATGTTTCTCACAATTCGATTGGTATC
>ENA-OPCC01000919-OPCC01000919.1-human-gut-metagenome-genome-assembly--contig:-NODE-919-length-13858-cov-2.714700_pt1 | contig 13858 bp, 14 predicted proteins | sample MGYA00241558_ERZ501467 | MGnify/ENA primary metagenome ERZ501467 (study PRJEB25962, sample SAMEA2042620) | human gut metagenome | biome: human gut; feature: human-associated habitat; material: faeces...
CATCCCATTAAACTTATCGGCTATTTATGCTTTCTGATGACACTTTGCTCATGTAAAGAGACCAAAGAGCAGCAAATATCCCGTTTGATTCACGAATGGGAAGGTAGAACGATTGTCTATCCCGCTGATTGATATAACATTCAGTGTTTTGGGAAAGGGCAGTGCCGACTATTCGTTTCCTCAAAATGAATATACCATAATGATTTGCATATTTCAAAGGGAGAAAAGGAAGCTTCAATACACATACACAGACTTGCAACCTTTGTTAATGAAGCTCCTCATACCCCATCATTATCAACCAATGCGAAAGGAGGTGATGTGTGCAAAAGTAGCAAATTCTATCAAAACAGGAAAAGGTTTTTGATTCCACCTTAAAAGGAATGAGTGTCATGTTTTGGCACAAATGTCTATAATTTTTCCACACGTAGTTTAATAGTATGTAAACCTATGCAGAAACAGTTCTTTTTTATAGTAATTTTTTCATGCTTATTGTCGAGCTGTAATTTGAGGGATAATACGAATATCTCAACATTCGATAAGGTAATAGAAGTAAAATGCGAACAATCAGATACAGAATTATTGATTAATATGGGATGGATTGGTTGTGTTGATACTTTTTTAGTAATGACCCATATCGCCCAAAAGGACTTTTGCAGTGTATATTCGATACCTTCAGGAATGAAAAAAATATATGCTTATGGATCTTTAGGAAATGGTCCGGGTGAATTTCTTCAACCGATGATTACATACGCTCATGAAAACACATTTGGTTTGAACGATATCAATACGCAAACTTTGGCTGTAATGTCTTTGAATGATAGTAAAGATGGTATGGTTATTAAAGAGTTATCAAGAAATAGAGTACCTTATAAGCGTAAGAAAGGTGAACTAAATCCGGCAGATTATAACTTTGTGAAATTGGATGACAGACATTTTGTTTCGCTATTATGCGGAAAAGATGGAAGTTTCTTTTCGCTGTTAGATAGTAATTTACAACCATTACAAAGATTTGGAAATTCTCCTATTGAAGGAGAATTGTCTATGCAATCGTCACGAATGAATTTAAAGGGGTGTTTATCTGCTTATGAGGGCAATATGGTATTTACTCCTAACAAATTGCCATACCTTGCAAAATACCATTTGGAAAACGATGTCATGATAAAAGATTGGAGTTTTTATTTTGATAAATCTTTTTATGAATGTAAAAACAGCGACCTTCTGTTTAGTAAAGAAAGAAGTTTTGGACAAGTATTAGATTTAGCAATGGATGACAAGTATATTTATGTATTATATTTAGACCAGCTATTAAGTGATTATGATTTTAAAGACCCACATAAATCAATGGCAAACAAAATATTAATTTTCGACTATAAAGGATTGCCTATTGCAAAATTATTATTAGATAAAAGAATATACCGGATAGCTTTATGCACGAAGTTGCATAAAATAATAGGATTGGGTAATATGCCTGAACCTACTTTAGTATCGTTCGATAACATTCCATAATTTCAGAAGAGAGTGGGGCATTTCGCTGCGACTAAGTCCCTATATTCAAATTTATCATTTGGTCCTGTTAAGCATCATTTGTATCATTGTTAGGTATATCATGGTTTGTGAAGTTTCTGGAAGTACTTCGTTGTCTTTACTGAGCCTTCTAAAACTTTCGAACCATGAAAAAGTTCTGTCCACAATCCATCTTTTGGATGGTACTGTGAACTGTTTGGCGGCATCAGGCCTGAGTATGTTTGCAGTGTGAATAACTACCACCGGAATTATGCCAAGCGTATCAATGTGATGAGAAGTTCTTACAGTTTTGGAATCTATGGGGCTGATAGCTTTGCCAAAAGCTTTTCGGACCGATTCTCGGAGATGGTGCATCAACTCCTCAAAGACTCTTTCCAACTTCCATTTACGGAAATAGAAGTAAATGGTTTACCAAGGGCCAAATTCCTTGAGAAGCATTCGCCACTGACAGGTGGTCTTAGTAAGGTACAGCATAGCATTTATCATCTTACGTAAAGGATGTTTTCGTTTCCTTTCTTTGGTTTCTACTATATTTTTTATAACTTACCACTGTTTATCAGTTAGGTTGGTTGGATAATTACTCATAACTTATGTTTTGGTAGCCATAAAGTTAAGAAATGATATTTAATTAATCTGCTGATAAATAATATGTTATATTAATGTTTTATAATTCAAAAACAGCTTCTAAATATCTTAAAAACAATAATTGTGAATAGAAAGAATTGTCAGGTTTTTTTTCGCTATCATGATAGTCGTTTGTTATCTGTTTTTTTATTCAGATGCAGTTCGGGTGTTAATGACGGAAGTGGTGAGTAAAAGTCTTGCTGCTTCTAAAGAAATTTATTTTCGATCGGCTAAAATTGATTCGGTATATAGGAAGCATGAGGGGTATAAATACTTTCGGTTTGTGAAGAAGCTTGATGATGTGGAATTATCAAGTAACCTTGTTGAAGGCTCAGACTTGGTACTGGTTATAGTTGATGATAGATATAAATTACCTGATTGTGAACATTTGGTTAGTCTTTCTGCCGATGCATTTCCATTTATTCTCCTAGATAGTGAAGAGGATGTCTCTTTTGTTGTGTCATGTGTGGTGAAAGATTCGTTATATCGTTATCGGTTGAAAAGAGAATAGAAGGAAGGAAAGAGCTGACTGTTGTGTGGTGATGGCATTTACTGGTTGTTTTGAATTTATTGAATCATCACAACTGCCAGCTCGACAAAAAGGTGAATTTGTTTGGGAAGTCAATGGACTTACATTTGATTATCTGGAGAGGAGTATCACTTATCGTAAACAGACTTGTATACTCCGAAAACAAGTTGCTGAGGTATTGCTGGCATTTCTTAAAGCACCCGGCCATTTGCTGTTGAATGAAGATTTGAAAAAACTATTCTGGAAAGAATTAGAGGATGTAGATTCTTGTATGGAACGCAGGAACCAACTGATTACTGATTTACGTACCGATTTAAGTAAAATAGGGGCTAATCTTGGTGTTACTTTGGTAAATGGAGGCTATCAACTCCACTTTCGTTCAGAAAATAGTAAGAAATCAGTGAAAAATCAGTGAGAAATCAGTCTTTCTCACTGGCGGTGGGCGGGATAAGCCATACCTTTGCAATAAAAACATAGAGTATGAAAAACGCAAAAATTACTATTGGACTTATCGGGCTATTGCTAATAGGTCTTGTTTCTGTGAGAAAAGAAGGAAAGGTACAAGAAGCCGGTTTACTATTGCAAAATGTGGAGGCTTTGGCTACAGGAGAGTCGTTCCCCGATGGAGAAATAGCCTGTTTCGGTGACGGATCTGTGGACTGTCCGTTCACATATCTGAAAGTTGAGGTAGTATACCGTGAAGAATAATGGGACGGCCCATTAAACTTATCGGCTATTTATGCTTTCTGATGGCACTTTGCTCATGTAAAGAGACCAAAGAGCAGCAAATATCCCGTTTGATCCACGAATGGGAGGGTAGAACGATTGTCTATCCCGCTGATATGACATTCAGTGTTTTGGGAAAGGACAGTGCCGGTTATTCGTTTCCCCAAAATGAATATACCATAATGACTTACGTGGATTCGGTGGGCTGCACCAGTTGTAAATTGCAACTTCCTACATGGAAATATTTCATTTCTATGGTCGACACAATGGCAAATGGAAAGGTATCTTTTCTCTTTGCTTTCCATCCGAAAAACAAAAATGAAATCTCTTTTCTATTGAAAAGAGATCGATTCCTTTATCCGGTTTTTATCGATGAAAAGGGAGGTTTTGATGCTTTGAATCATTTCCCTTCGGATGTGAACTTTCAAACTTTCCTTCTGGACAGTCAGAACAGGGTGATTGCGATTGGTAATCCTGTCCATAATAAAAAGGTGCGTGACCTTTATTTGCAAATTATTACCGGACAGCAAACCGGAGTCGCTACCTCCTCCCAAACAAAAGTGGTTTTGGATAAAAACCTCGATGAAATGGGCGATTTTGATTGGAAAACTCCCCAGACTGCTACTTTTAGTTTGCGGAATCTTGGCGATCATCTTCTGATTATCGAGGACATAAATGCTTCGTGTGGCTGTACATCCGTCACTTACAGCAAGGAGCCTGTGCCTTCGGGGAAGTCTGCCGATATTCAGGTTACTTACCGTGCAGAACATCCCGAACATTTTGAGAAGACCATTACTGTATATTGTAATACTCCCACCTCTCCAATACGTTTGAAGATTCGGGGTAATGCAGTTGATAAAGAAAACTAATAGTTAACCTTAAAAAATTATGGAGAACGTTAGCCTATGGAAAAAGTTTGATTTAGAAGGCAATTGGATTGCTTTTCCGTGGAAATGATAAACGGAATAAATAAAATGATAATAAACTAAAGTAAGAAAATACAATGAAAATAAAAAAGAGAATTTTGACTGTGCTTGCAATTTATGCGGTATTATTTGCAGGTTATAATGTATATAAATCACAGAACATCCGTTTGTCTTCAGATATTTCTTTAGCTAATGCTGAGGCATTGGCGTTTGGTGAGTTTGATGAGTTAGATTGCACAAGTTATTTAGGTGTTTATCAAGGTGCCTCTTCTTCTTCTGGTAATACTTATATTCATAAATATCGTTGTGGAGGAACTGGGACAGAGTGTCATGCGAGGGATGAGATCCATTCTTATTATCAAGGAAAGTTATCAATAACAGTACAAAATGTAGCAGGCATTTGTAGGTAAGTAGAGATGATCTTTTAAACAATAATGCGAATAAGTAGTTGGTTTACTGATTCAGAAAGATAGACATAGGTTGCCTGATTTTAGATACGATACAACTTGTGAGAACAAGTCCCTGTGGCTTTCTCTTTCTTTATGGCTTGTACTTCTGCCTTAATCTCTTATGTGATGTAAATATTTGTACTGGAAAGTTTTCATCAAAGAAAGAAAAATTATTATGTGTCTTATTTTTCAAGTCTGTTTTTTACTTAACTATCCTGCACATTCTCTTTTGAATACGGTCGGGGCATTTTCTGAAGCAGCTGTTAGAATAATCATTCCGGGAAAGTAATGATTCTTTCCTGATTCTTTCTTTTGTAGGTGATAATTGGTAGGAGACCAAGGATTGAGAGGACCACAATCTTCTGACTTGAATAATTGTATCGTGATTTCTGACGAAGTTTTAAATGCTTCTGAAAGTATGTTTAAATGATGTGTGTTGAATGTTTCTTGTAAGAAAACAACTGGCGTTATTTTTCTTATTTGTTGGTTTTTAAGTAGGCTCAAAACAGTGGGTTGATAAACTGAGTAATAACATTTTGAATCATGGATTAGAGGTAAATAACTCCTAATTCGCATTAATAGTCTAATTATTAGCTTATGAAGACAGTATTATTTTTAATTATAGGCTTTTGTCTATTCTCTTGTATAAACAAAGGAAGGATGGCGGGAGACAAAGCTATCTGTTTGGATTCTATCGTTATACAAAAGGAGCTTCGATTCTCAAGTCTTTTTGAAAAACCGGAAATTATTATTTTGGATGATGATACCATTGTTGGCAACATTGACAAACTGTTGGCAAAGGACTCTTTGCTTCTTATTTTAGATAAAGAATTGAATGCTCTCCACGTATTTGATCGAAGCGGAGAATTTAAGTATAATATCGGAAGCCAGGGGAGTGGTCCGGGAGAGTATACGTTGCTGTGTGATTTTACCCTTGATAAGGAAGGGAATGTCTATGCCTTAGATTTTACCAGGCAGATTGTGTATTGTTATTCTTTATCCGGTCAGTTTTTCGGCTCTTTATCGTTGAATCGTGATGAAGGTCAAAGCCATTATATACACTATAATCAGGGTGATTTATACACAGATTTACATTCAAAATCGGGTGAAGACGCCATGATGAGGAAAGTTGATTTGAAGGGGGGGCAAACAGAAAGAAAATATTTTTCTGTAAATGTTAATAATGAAGGATGGAGGCAGATTCAAGGGCATTCTCCTTTCTGTTTACCTTTGGAAAAGGAATTATGCTTTTCTCCTTTGTATTCAAAGGATATATTATGTTTACAGGGTGACCGGGAAGATATCTGGCTGAAATTTGTAACGGATGCTTGGATGGATAAAAAGACACTTGATAAAATAGATGTGAATAAAGGAGAAACTCTTCGGTATTTAGTAGAATCCGGTAAGGTACATAGCTTGATATTTTGGGCTCATGTGAAAAATGATTATCTTTTTAAGTATCAGAAAGGTTATCAAACTTATTATGGTTTATTGAGTGCGTCTCGGGACTCTTGTTCTATATTCAATGGGTGTGTTGATGATTGGGTGTACAGGGCGAAGGGGGACGATGTACATATCATTCCTAATTTGATAACTTATGACGAGAAGGGAGTGTATGGCTGTCTTGATATGTACACTATGCCTTTGTTTTTGTCGTTAGTGAGATCGGGGCAAGTGAATGGGAGTTTGGATAGGATTTTAGAACTGAAGAATTTGACAGAGAATTCTAATCCATTGATATTTTATTATCCTGCAAAAGAATAAATATCTTAGAAATAATAATTATGAAAAGAAAAAAGGATCTTTTGATTGGAGATTGAATCTTTAAATATTATCTTGGCGTTTGTTATAGGATTTATCTTTTTGCAATGGTAAGATAATGACTTCTAACTAAATAAACAAAAAGAACTATCCGGTTTTTGCTACAGCATTTTGTGAAAAAAAATAATAATATTGAACCATGATCAAACGACCGTACTTAAGCGTCACCCTACTTCTGTTGTCATCTATGTGTATCTTGGGGGCATGCGAAAAAGAGAAATCCCATACAGTTCTGGAATTGTTTTCTGAATCCCAATCTCTGTCTCAAAAGAAGGACTTTTATGTTAATGAAGATTCTATAGCAATAATAGAGGGATTAAGTTGTGACGGAAAGAATCTCATAGTTAATGACTATCACTCGGGATGTTGCTATACGCTGTTTGACAAAAAATCAGGTGAATATATCGCTCGTTTTGGGACTATCGGACAGGGTCCGGCTGAACTGCCTTCACCCTGTTATGGCTACTTAACGAAAAGCGGTTTCACTGTTTTTGATGACCAAACACGCATTGTGATGAAATACAGTCTCGACTCTTTACGCAACAGTCGCAAGAAGGATGGTTCACCGGTACGTCTGGCGCAATATAAAATTCCGGAGGCGCAGATTTCAAGGCTCATAGCGATAGACGATACGACTTTTTTGTGTACCGGGACATATAAATCCCGTTACCAATATCTGTTATTCAACAAAAATGACAGTGTGCTGGATTACGGTGTGGATGTGTATAATGCTGCGGATAGCGCTTTTCAAATATACACCAGATATCTTTCTAATCAAGGAAATTTAGTAATGAACCCTGAGAAACATACATTTGCCGGTTCAATTAACTTCTCGTCCAACATGGACTTTTTTGAAATAGTAAACAATAAAATTGAGTTGATAAAATCGTTGAGGTTGGGAGATCCAATCAACAAACCCGTTAATGAAGAAGGAATTTATTATGTAGATCTAACAGAAAATACTCAGGCGGGTTATATAGATCTTAGTGCTACCTCTAAGTATGTTTATGCTTTGTACTCTGATAAAAAAATGTACGAAAACAACCGAAGATCGAATACTGTATTGGTTTTTGACTGGGAGGGTAATCCGATTAAGAAATATTCGTTAGATACTGATGCTTATTATATTGCAGTGGATGGTACTCAACAGAGTTTGTTTGCTGCTGTGAAAAATAGTTCAAGTGGATGGAAAATAGTATGTTACACGTTAGATTAATGGTTCACACTATATATGAATTTAGTCTTCCTGCCGATACATTTCCATTTGTTTTCACAGATAGTGAAGAAAGTATTTCCTTTGTCGTTTCATGTGTGGCGAAAGATTCGTTATATTGTTATCGGTTGAAAAAAGAATAGGAGGAAGAAGAGAATTGGCTGTTTGGTTGTGACAGTATTTACTGGTTAAATTTTTATATTATGAAAGACTTCTGTTTAGTTGTATTGGTAATATTGTTTACGTGTTGTGTTTCATCTTGTCAGAAACAGATTGATAAGGGATTTGAAATGACGGTCGATCTGTCTATTTCTAATCCATATCTGCCGATGTCTGTATTGGTGGACACCATTGAGTCTGTCAGGCTGCAATTACCTTCTCCTTATTTTTGGGGTATGGTCGATAATGTAATTTCAAAAGATTCTTGTTATTACATTTCGGATAGAAAGCAGGAAATGGCATTCCGGTTTGATAAGAATGGTACTTTTTTGAATACGATTGGCCAGCGGGGTGAGGGACCGGGAGAGTATAGAGAGATGGACTCTTTTTTCGTAGGAAAAGATTGTGTTTATGTCTGTGATATGAGTAAACGGACTATTTATTCTTACGGTTTTGATGGAGAATTTCGTCATTCGTTGAGCTTCCCTTATTCTCTTGTTTTCAATGATGTTGTTGAGTTGCCGGATGGCCGTTTTCTCTGCCATCGTCCTTCTGAAGATGAGAATTGTAAGGGACTTTGGATTCTGGATCAGAAAGGGAGAAGAGTGAAGAATTTGTTAGAATATGAAAAGGGGATTCCTTATGTGCATTCTGCTTGGAATACACTGTGTGCTCAAGAGGATGGAACCATAAAAATTTATAATCCGGTGGATGGAAGCTATTATCAATATGATGCTGTGAATGATACAGTGGTAAGAACCATGAGGCAGAAGTCTAATTTGCCTATGTTGGCGGATTTTCACTGCTCGGACCGGGAATTGTACGAGACGAAAGAGGAGTGTACATACAGTCTTTTCACGGTGGATGGGAAGAATCTTGTTTTCTCTCTTTGGTCTTTTAATTCACCCAATAAAGGGATGTGGTCTGTCTATTTTAAGAAGGATGGACGGATAGAGCAAGGAAATTTGACAAAGATGGATATTCCGGGATATTCGGAAATGGGACGTCCGGTTTCATCTAATATCCCTAATACATTTGTCACAGTTTAAACGGATGAATTTCCGGATGATGCATTTCCGTCCGCTTATCAGCAACAGGAGATAAATGAGCAAACTGCGATACTTAGTCTTTTGAGATTAAAATGACTATTCTGTTGATTTTTAAATAATAATCACAATATAAACTGAATTTAAGATATGCATATCATTAAAGTGATATTTAGTCTTGCACTAATATTGAATATTTGCGTTAGTTGTCATGAAAATGATGACACCGCATACTTCAATGGTAAAATTCAAACGATTGAAGATAGTATCAAAGACACGAAGAAAGCTACATTGAAAATACTTCCATTGGATGGAGCGAATTTTGGATGGCTATCCACATACGACTCACTGATGTTTTTTATGAATCCTAAATTACCGGATCGCTTTTATAATATATTTAATATAGACACCGGAAAAGAAATAGGCACTTTTTGTTATAGAGGAAGTGGTCCTGGGGAAGTTGCCGCTTTGGGTCCGATTTTTCATTTCTTTAAAGAAAAAGGGGATCTGAAAACTCTACTGTTCGCTCCTAATGAAGAGAAGCTATTTATCTGGAATATAACTCAGTCGATCAAGCGGGACACCACTGTTATGGATAAGCAAATCTCCTATCCCTGGAGAGAGGAGAATGGAGGTGCTCCATACTATTTGATGTTTCTGAAGGATGAAAATACATTAATTACAGAGTTACAGTCGTTCCCGCTTAATGATAAAGAAGCTACTTTGCCCGTTTATCAAAAACGGACACTTGACACGAATAAGTTGCTGAAGAGCTTTTCAAGCTATAAGAAGTCGATAAGGAACGATGAAGCTTCCATTCTGCCGGAGTCTTTTTTCTACTCGAATGATGCCATTAAACCGGATGGAACTAAAGTGGTGCAAGCTATGGTTCATCTTGCGCAATTGAATATTCTGGATCTTGAAACAGGTCATGTGAGCGGCTATCGTTTGGAAGGTGAACCGGACTTTTCTGTTTTTAAAAGTGATGAAAAAATAAAGTCGTATTTTACAAGGGTTCAGGCAGATGACAATTACATATATGCAGTATATTGGGGAAAAGAGCGTTGGGAACGTTTTGAGACTCCACACATGAATATCATTCATGTATATGATTGGGATGGGAATCTGATACAAAAAATAGAGACGGATTATAGCATTGGGCAGATGTGGATAGATCCTATCCGAAATAGATTATATGTGACAAATCCCCAAATAGATGACGTGCTTTATTTAGACCTGGATGATTTCTTGGTTCCTAACACAGGCTTATGAATTCATCAACTAAAATAATAGGATTGCCTCCAATGTCAAATTCAATCCTAAAACATGAATATCTTAGAAAGAATAAGTCTGAATAGAAAATAAGCATTTGTTTTAACTATGAAATATATACTGTTTATCCTGTTAGTTTTAACTTTGGCAGCTTGTCAATCGGAGAAAGATAGGCGGTTGGAATATGCTTTGGAATTTGCCGGCGATAATCGCGTGGAGCTTGAAAAGGTATTAGAACATTATAGAACTGATCCGGAAAAATTGGAGGCAGCTCGTTTTTTAATTCGTAATATGCCGGGATGGTATTCTTATGAAGGAAATGAACTCGATTCTATTCATCATTTATTAGTTGGGGTTTGTGAAGGGCGTCCTATATCTAAAAGGGAGAAGAATAAATGGAACAGAATTTCCTTTGACTCTCTCTTCAAGATATATGACGCCCAAGTGATAACAGCGGAATATTTGATAGATAATATAGACCTGGCTTTTGAAGTTTGGAGGAAATATCCTTGGAATAGAAATTTGCCGTTCGATGATTTTTGCGAACTGATATTACCTTACAGAATAGCCGATGAACCTTTATCGGATTGGCGTAAATTGTATTATGAAGATTATGGAACTCTACTCGATTCTCTTTATAAGGGGGATGATGTTATTGAAGCTTCTAAGATCATTGACGGGAAACTGAGAAAGCTGTATTACATCTACAATACTGATTTTCGGATACCTCACTTGGATGCTGTTTTTCTTTATCATAATCGGATTGGTTATTGTCGTGAAGCATGCGACCTGACAATATATGCTATGCGTGCTTGTGGAATTCCTGTTGCGACCGACTATTTTGTTTATTCACCCGATTATCAACATTATCATTGTTGGACGATGTTGCGTGACACAACAGGAACTTTTCTTCAATTCGGATTTAATGAGTTTGAAGCGTCACGTGATACCTTACGGCATGACGGAAGGAAAAAGGGGAAGGTGTATCGCTATTGTTTTGGCGTACAACCTGAGAAAATCTCCGGGATTTCGGGCAATAAACGGTTGTATCCTGTGTTTAGAAATAGATTTGTGAAAGATGTGACATCTGAATATTTTGGAAGCAATGATACGACAATACCGATACAAATACCTGGAGAGCAATACATCTACTTAGGGATATTTAGTCCCGGCGGATGGATTCCTGTAGATATGGCACTTGGTAATGCGGGTAAGGTTACTTTCCGGGATATAGAACCCGATGTGATTTATCAGACTCTTTATCAGGGAGATGGAGGAAAACTTTATCCGGCGGGATATCCGTTCATATCTAAAAGGGGAGGTGAGTTTGTTTTGCTGAAACCCAATATCGATTTGATGGAGGAAGCTATATTAAGGCGGAAAATGCCTCAGCAAAAGACAATTGCGGAATGGGCTTATCGAGCAGTTATAGGGGCAAAGATTGAAGCTGCCAATGATTTGTCATTTATACATGCAGATCTGTTATGGCAATTTGAGGATACGCTTACCACTAATTATTGCATATTAACTCCGCCTTCAAGAAAGAAGCATAGGTATGTGCGGTATGTTGCTCCGGCAGGGAAAAGAATGGAGTTGGCGGAACTGGCACTATTTAAGGATTCACTGTGTCAGGAGAAGATTCGGTTGAGGAGGATAAACAGTATAGAACCGATTGCAAAATTAGAGTATGTTACAGATGGCAATATATTGACTTATTTTCAGGCACGTGATACATCTTCTTATCTGGCCTATGATCTGGGAGAAAGTATGCCGATTGAAAGAATTGTTTTCTCTCCGCGTAACGATGATAATTACATTTGGCCCGGGGATAATTATGAGTTATTCTATCAAGACGGAATCAATGGATGGAAGTCATTAGGCAGGAAAGTGGCGACGGAAAGAAAAATTGAATTTTTAGTTCCGCAGAATGCCTTATTGTGGTTGAGGAACTGTACCAAAGGACGGGAAGAACAGGTTTTTATCTATAAAAATGGAAGGCAAACTTTTACGTTTGATTTATAAAAGTCGGGTGTGCGATGGTGTATAGGTGGATATGTTATATATTTGTGGGTCTAATCTTAATTGGTGTACTATGGAGATATTGCTATTAAAAGACATGCGACTTAAACTTACAGCCGTTTTAGGAATATTATTCTTGGTTGTTTCATGCCAAAGACAACCGGAGGAGGTGTCTATTCCTGTTTTACCGTTAGATTTAACTTCTGCTACTTCTGTTCCTTATCAGGTGGTACGGACTGATTATTTATTCTCTTATCCGGAGTGTATGTGGATAGATGGTGATTGCTTGATTGTTCAAGATAAACGGGCTGTTACCAAACTTTTCCATCTGATAAACTTGACGGATGGGTTATTGAAAGAAGAGTTTTGTCTTTGGGGAGATGGACCGGGGGAATATTCGGATGCAACTTTGAATACTGTATGGGACCGGACAAAAGGAACTTTATCTTATTTTAGTGCCAATAAAAGGGCTCTGGTAACTTATCGTAAATATGGAGACTTTTTTAAATATAGTGATAGTCACTCTTTAAGGGGGATGGAAGGAAGCAAAGATACACATTTTAAAGAAATGATTCCTTGTGGTAAGCATTATATCGCCTTAGGGGAGCGTGGCATATTTCAACAGAGGCGTTTTGCCGTATTGGATAGTGCTTGCCAGATTATGAACCAATTGGGAAACTACCCCGCATTGTCAGATTTGCTGGTGGATCCGGAGAATGATTTGCAAAAGATGCTATTTGATCCTGCTTTGTTTAAGATATCTCCCGACTGGGGAAAAGCCGTTTTTGCAACTTATAGGGGTGCGTTAATTCAGTTCTATGATTTAAAGGGGCTGCCCGATTCAATACATCATGTGTACTCCAGGCAACTGGAGGTACCTATCAAAAAGTCGCAAATCTCATGCCTGTATTCTACACGGCCTTTGACATTTGTCAAGCTTTTTGCATCTTTTCTGTCTTTGAGCGTCGGCTCGGTGCGCATGAGCTCCAAAAAGCGCTCGAAGCCTGCCGTGCCCTGCATGTAAAGCTCGGCAAACTGCGCAAGCTTGCGGATAGGCGTGACGAAGGTCGTGACATACAGGGTAAAGGTCACAAGCTCGATGTAATTTAATGAGCCCTTCATCACGAGATAGCCGCCGAAGGCGATGACCGCAAGAGGCATGATGCTTAAGGTAAACTCCATGCCGCTCATGAACAGACCCATGGTATTGTAATACTCGGTCTTGGCGCTGCGGAACTTGTCGTTGGCGGCAAGGAACTTGTCGTGCTCGAGCTCCTCGTTTGCGAAAGCCTTCGCCGTGCGGATACCGGACACGCTGTTTTCCAGCGCCGAGAAGATGACGGCGGTCTTACGCTTGACCTCGATGTTGGCGTCACGCATTTTGATGCGCTGGCTCATGGTGAACCACAGGCACAGCGGCAATAAAATCACGAGCACGAGCGTGAGCTTGACATTTATCGTGAACATCAGAATTATTGCACCGATGATCGTCAGCGTGCAGATGACGATGTTCTCCGGACCGTGGTGCGCAAGCTCGGGGATCTCAAACA